>Ga0207095_10157_pt1 | contig 20530 bp, 24 predicted proteins | sample Alteio_BWMinHeat_88_FD_153529 | JGI IMG/M metagenome (GOLD analysis project Ga0207095, IMG submission 153529) | Enriched cells from forest soil in Barre Woods Harvard Forest LTER site, Petersham, Massachusetts, United States -... | ecosystem: Environmental > Terrestrial > Soil > Temperate forest >... | reverse complement strand
CCGGTGTGGAATCGCCGAAGTTATGCCAGAGTCCGAGCGAAAGGACCGGCAGCTTCAAGCCGCTTTTGCCGCAAAAGCGGTATTGCATTTCGTCGTATCTTGTATTGTTTGCGTGGTAAGTCATGGTTCAGGTCAGCCTTATATTAAGCGTTTATCGTGAGCATTGAGCGTTTCGCGACTTGAGTCGTCTGATAAAGGGTCAGGCTGCGTATATACACGCAGCGGTGAAGGGGCCTGCTGGTTTGGCATTATAAATTAGGATCTACGCAAAACAAGATGGGTGGGTGCTTGGAAACGCCTAATCATTTGTCAGTGCCATACCCACCAGAGATAAACTCCTGCGGCTGCGGCATACGGCCATGATCGCACAGTGATCAGCAGGTCTGCACCCGAAGGCAGGAAACTGAGGAAGGCCGGCGCGATCAATGCCGCAATCGCCACATCCATCCAGCCGTAAGGTGCTCCGAACTGCAAACGATAGACTGCGACAAGCAGCGGCACGAGAATGATAAGGATAGGCGCCAGGCCGACAAATGCTGCGTTGTACCAGCGTATGTTGGCGAAGGAGACGCTGCCTAAAATCCACTGTCGACCTGCACCCCGGCGAGGAAGTACCGAAATTTTGACAGGGCGCGCGTTGGTCAGCAGCCCCATGACAAGATGCGCAAGTTCATGCAGTATCGTACCGCTAAGGTAGAAGCTGAAAAATATTGGATGGCGCCGCGCCAGCATGCGAAAAATAGCAGCAAGGACCAGCGATGGCAACAAGTACAGCAGCGCATCCTGGTGTGTGCAGACAAGGGGTGGGAAAATCGCGTGGCAATCGAATGAGGGCATGCCAGGAGTTTACCTTATAAGGCAGCTAAGCCACCTTGCTTACGCGCCCACACCGAACAAGGCGCCTACTCCCGCAGTTATACCCATGGCCAGGGAACTCCAGAATGTAATGCGTATCACGCCGGGGAGAATTTTTGCGCCTCCGGTTTTTGCAGCCAAGGCACCTAGCAACGCTAACGATACCAAGGCAGTGGTCGCTATCAGGAAAACAAGTTCCCCATCGGGGGTGGCCGCCGCAACGGCAATAGGCAATACCGCACCGGCGGCAAAGCTGCATGCGGAAGCAAGGGCAGCTTGCAAGGGGCGGGCAGTCGTCATCTCAGAGATACCTAATTCGTCATGCGCATGCGCGGCGAGTGCGTCATGTGCCATCAGCTTTTCGGCAACCTGCTTGGCTAGCGGAAAATCAAGCCCGCGGTGCACATAGATCGCAGTTAATTCCCTCTGCTCACGGGGGAAATCGGCGTCTAGTTCAGATTGCTCCTCAATCAATGCAGCTTTTTCGGTATCAGCCTGCGAAGAAACCGATACATATTCCCCGGTCGCCATGGACATGGCACCGGCCGCGAGTCCGGCAATACCTGTGAGCAGGATGTTGCCGTGTGATGCATGCGCTGATGCGACGCCGAGTATCAAACTCGCGGTCGACACAATTCCGTCATTGGCTCCCAGCACCGCAGCACGTAGCCAACCAATATGTTGAATACGATGTGGTTCGCTATGGCGTATCGTCATTCGGCTGTGCCTTGTCTGTCGGTAGTTGGATACGGTCCCAATAATGGCGTTACCATTTTTGGCAGGGCTGGGTTGGAGACGCGTGATTTTAAATTAGCACTTGCGCAAAATGACCGAAAAAATCACCGTCCCTCCCGCGTATGTGGAATCGAAATCCATCGTGAGGTAATTCGATCAAGAGCCGCATGGATTCCCGCACGCGCGGGAACGACGGATTATACAATGCACGTAAGTCCTGCAGGTGAATCAACACTCCTGAATGAGGACGTTGTCCAGGACAGACAGGTGCGCGTGTTCACGATGCGAACCGCCCCGAACCTTCAATGCCTCGAAGGTTTGGAGCGGCTTACGGCGGCAAGAAACGGAAGTTCAACTCCTGTCCAACGTTCCGCATTGCCGCCGCGACGACACTCTGATCTTACTTGTTGGTATTGGGCGTACCGCTCTCGTTCACGTTATCACCGGACGTGCTGCGCGATGACGAACTTGCGCCTGAACTTCCGCTCGATGTGCCGGTGGAGATATTTGCAAGCGCTTGCTTGAGTGCGTCCGCCTGCATGGTTTTCACCTTGCCGCTGGTGATGTCCCTTGCTGCTACAGTCTGGTGGTAATAAGCATTGGTTACATTTTGATTGAAATGGATATCGTTCAAGCCGATAGCAACCACATTACCAAACAGACCTTTGGTGCCGGCCCATGCTACGACATCGCCCGTACCGGCGGAACCTTGAGCAACTTTCGTCCAATTTACCACCGTCAGTCCTGCATCGGCACTGAGGGAGAAATTGTTTTTCTGCAGGAAGCTGTTCACCGCCTTGTCGTTATTCAACACCATGGCGATCGGACCGCTCTCAGCGCCAAGCTGCGCACCGACATTGATGCCACCGATATTATAGAAGGCAGGGTCGCTCCATTTTCCGTCGTCACGCTTGACGAGCAGCACGCCTGCGCCGCCACTGCCACCAATGCCCAATGCAGCGCGCGCAAATGTCGGCACGATCAAGATACCTTTGGCCTGTTGCAACAAATTGTCCATTTTGGGCTCGGCTTCCATTCTGCGCACAACCGCGACGGCGTCGTTGACGTGCTTCATGGCATTTGCTTCTGCCTTGCTGCTCGACATATTGGCGTTAGCCTGCTCGTCGGAACTACGGCTTGCACTCGTCGATTGTGCTGCAACAATGCCGCTGAACGATGTCATTGCAAGTATGCAAGCTGTAACAATTACCCGCATTTTGTACATTTTCGTAATCATTTTTCAGACTCCTTTATGGGTATGCTTTCCTGACCATGTGCGATTTACGCATGGCTACTTTTATGGTGCAACAGGGCTGCTATCGCATTCGACTTCAAGCAAATGCAGATACGAAAACTTGGCGTTTGCCATTTGATCACCACCCGTGCGTTCCGGCTAAACATGGTGCAAGTAACGTGCCTATCCATAGCGTCGTTCTTACATGCCGGCGGCAACCAACCTGCCTAGAAACGGGCATGCACAGCGCGGCCGGCAGAGAGCTGGCATTCCCCCTCTCCGCCGCCCGACATGCCGCGCGCCGGCTCGACCAGGTGGAAGCGGCATCGCATATGGTCGTCGCCCGCATCGAGCGTTGCCACTACCTTGCCGCTGTAATGCGTAATGAATTGTGTTGAAGGAATGTCCGGCCCCATAGGTGAACTCCAGTACGGCCAGTCATTCCAACCGTGACGCCAATGTCCCCAGAGCGGGGTCAGCGTATCCACGCTGGTTTGCTGGGTGATCTGGAAGAAGCGGCCTTGATAGGACTTGCCCGGAAGAGATGCCATCATGCTGCCCGAGTTTCCACCATCCTTACTGGTCCAAGTGAAAGTGACCGGCTGGTCTTGCCCACTCGCACCAGTCAATTGGCCGGCACCTGTACCGGTAGTGGTGCACGCATTGATAGCGAGCGTGAGCGTGACGATGGCCATGCATTTCGCTGGAGATTTCATTTTTTCCTTAGTCAGGGCGTGGCCTGTATGGCGTCGTTGACGTAGAGCCTTATTTTGTAAGGCGCACTAAACCATTTTAGTGACCAGTAAGCGCTAGAGGCTTGCGCTTGATCAAATGGAAAGCCACTGGTACTTCGCGCTATCCGTCTAATATTAATTCCCTGTCATGCGTTGAATAGGGACGAAGCATGACTCAGGTTTCGTGCTCACATCTCAACTTTCTTGAAGGATAGCCCTATGGATCTCTCGCCTCGCCATGCTGAATTATCGCGTCACGCTGCGGCAGAAAAAATTGAAAGAAAAATGGATGAACTATGTGGGCAGATCGGGATGAATGTATCGGCGTCGATGTGGGATCCAGGACAGATGATGGCGCACGCCGGGCTGCACCGTCTCGATATCACCCTCGCACCGCTCAGCACGAAAATCTACTTTACCGAGCGTGAGTTAGCTATGTATGCAAGCTGCGAAAACAATACTGACATCGACATGCGCCTTCGGCATGTCGTCCATAATCTGCATGACGAGATGACCTGGATGGCGCGAGAAGCCGATACAAGTCATGGTGTGCAGGGATAGCACTTCCCACCGTCGGTATGCACTGACGCATGCCGTCACATGGCTTCCTGAATATTAATGATGTTGAAACTTTTTCCGTGGACATGGAGTGTGTGCCTGTAAATCGACACGTCGGCAGCCCTGACGTGCAAGACAGCCCTGGTCGTGAGGTCAACGACTTCCACGGTGTCATTGGTTGGCAATCTTATATCCATGGGTGAGACAGATTTCCCTAGCTCGACCACGGTAAATGTACGATTCATGTTCTTCATGTGCGTGCTCCACGTTGGTAAACCGATAGGCTGGTGCCATGAGCTATTAACGCATGGCGCATTTCCGGTAACTACACCAAACCTGTATCTGTTGTAACAAAACGTTTACGAAAAGCACTATCCACCTTGCATGAATGAAGGGGTAAGTAGAGGTTTCCTCGTCGGAGTTGTCGAACCAGACAGGCTGCGCCTCGTGCACCATCGCTAGTGAAGCTGGTGCGCGGGGCTACACAATCCTGTGTTTTGCAAGTAATGGGTGTCACTGGATGGTTAGTTGTCTGCCGCCGGTTCCAGGCCTTTTCGGTAATGTTAATTCAAGGATGCCGTCGCGATATTCCGCCTTTGATTTTGTATCATCGACCTCCTGAGGGAGGCTAAAGCTACGCGCATGCTGACCATAGTAGCGTTCGGTGCGTACTGTGCTTCTGCTTTTTTTCTCTTCTTCTTTTCGGACTTCCGCACTGATCGAAACCTGGTTGCCGTCGATAGCGACCTTGATGTCACTTTTCTTTACACCAGGCACTTCTGCTTTCACCAAATATGCGTCATCGGTTTCTGATACGTCGACCCTGATGCGCGGCTCCGCTTCGAGATTGCGCAAACTTGGCATCATGCGAAAGTCTCTGAATATATCTTCTAAACTATGAAGCGGATCGAAACGTGCGACGTCGCCAAATGGATCAACGCGCAATAAATTATTTGCCATGGTAAACCCCTATTGATGTTAAGAAAAACGGTTGTGGAAAGGCGCCGGAACCGCAGAATTATTGCGTGCTTCCGGCAGTTGAAAGAGGATGCGTTCCCGTATCCTTCCGACCATGATAGAAGTGGTCGTCTGCCTCGTTATGAGAAAAGTCAACGCACGGTTAATCGTCATATTCACGCCGCAGTGAAGTCAAACGCAGATGCATTTTTTCCCCATGGGCGCCGTATTTCATTCGGTCCTTGCAGGGGAGCCTTCAATTTATTTTAAGACACTGAGGCTGCTCAACTAATAAAGTGATAGCCGAAACAAACCAAGACTGTGAGGGTCTAGTGAAGTTCAGGGCAATGAAGTGGTAGGCATCATTGCATGACATTGCTTCCCTGGCTCAATAAGATACACAGGAGTATTTATGCCTCCACATCGCCTGGCTCTTGCCATGCTTGCCTCTACCGTCGTTGCGAGTTGCAGCGGTGGTTCTGGTGGAGGACCAGGTGGAGGAGTTTCGTCTCCTGTCGTGGCCACAGGTTCGACCGCGCCGGGAACACCGGTAGTGTCTACGCCGACACCTGCACCGACTCCGACTCCGACTCCAACTCCGGTACCGACACCCGCACCAACTCCAACTCCAACTCCGCCCGTCATTCCCTCCGCTTCAAGCATGGTGATTCAAAATGAAAATAACAAAACTGCTGTTCAAGGCGTCTCGGATGAATGGAGGATCTCAGGTGGAAATTACGCCGCGAACCACGAGATAGAGGGGTACGCCTCTGCGACCAGTATCAATCGTGGCGAATCCATCAGCCTGTTCGTCAATACGACCGATCCGGATTACACGATGACGGTATATCGTATCGGCTGGTACGGTGGGCTGGGTGCCCGGCGTGTTGCCGGTCCGATCCAGCGTAGCGGAATAGTTCAACCTGCACCGTTACACACGCCCGACATCGACCTGATCGAATGCGACTGGACAGATCCCTACGTGTTGTCTGTTCCAGGAAACCAGTCCGACCCGACCGATTGGGCGAGCGGCGTATACCTGGTCAAATTGATGGGTTCCGGCGGTAAACAGAGTTACATCATTTTCGTCGTGCGCGACGACTCGCGCAAATCGGAGCTGCTATTCCAGACCAGCGTGACGACCTATTCGGCCTATAGCAGTTGGGGCGGCTATGACTTGTATGCCCTGCATAGTATTGGCGATAAGCCGGCATACAAGGTTTCCTTCAACCGCCCTTATCGCAATACCGGACGGGTAAGTTTTGGCGAGGGTGCCGGCGACTTCCTTGATTGGGAATTGCATATGGTGCGTTTTCTTGAACGCGAAGGCTTCGATGTCACTTACTCCACAGACATAGACACACATCTCAACGGACAACGGCTGTTGGATCACCGGGCCGTTATTGGCGTCGGGCACGACGAATATTGGACCAAGGCCATGCGCGACGCATTTGAAGCCGCGCGCGACAGCGGTGTCAACCTCGGCTTCTTCGGAGCGAACACAAGTTCGTGGCAAATCCGCATGGAACCGAGCACCCAGCACAATCAACCCAACAGGACCGTCGTCGGATACAAGGAAGCAGCAAAGGCGCTCGACCCGTTTTACATAACCAATCCAACGCTGGTGACCGACGTATGGCGCGACCCTCCGATCAATCGGCCCGAAGCATCTTTACTCGGCAGCATGACGAACTACAACTCCGTCGATCTCGACATGATCATCGACAACTGCATAGACTGGATCTGTGCGGGTACAGGCCTGCAAAAAGGGTCTGTGTTGCAAGGCATGCTTGGCTATGAAGTGGATCGCATAGAACCAAGTTCACCACCCAACGTCGTCGCCATTGCATCCTCACCGTATGTCGCATGCACCAACCCCAGCTGCACCACCAGCGAGCTCAGAATCGCAAACATGACGTACTACACTGCAGCGAGCGGTGCAGGCGTATTTACGACAGGATCAATGAACTGGAATTGGGGACTCGACGCGTATGGCCAGTACGGCGATCGCGCCAATCCCGCCGTGCAGCAAATAACACGCAATGTGCTGAATCGGTTTACCGGCCATTTTTGATTCGCTTTTGATTCGGCGCGATGAAGTCTTGATTCCGTCATACTGATTAATGTGGGCTACGCAACTACAACACAATTACGTCGCTTCTTTGCCTCCAGCATCATCATGTCGGCAGTGTGCAATACATTTTCCCAACTATCGCCATGCGCCGGGTAGCCTGCTATACCAAGTGAAATCGTGACTCGGCCTACTGATTTTCCCTGGATTTTCACATCCAGTTTTTGCACATTTTCACGTAGGACTTCCGCAATATCACGTGCAACTTCAACCGAGGACCCAGGCAGGATCACGGTAAATTCCTCGCCGCCATAGCGGCATGCCAAATCGCTTCCCCTTGTATACCTTTCAAGAAGGTGGCCCAGTTCTCGTAGAAGTGCGTCGCCGGCCGCATGGCCAAACGTGTCATTGAAACGTTTGAAATGGTCGATATCGAGCATGATGACTGAAATCTCGATTCCATTTCTTTCGGCGCGTCGCGTTTCCCGAATCAAGGTTTCCTCCATATAGCGGCGATTGAACAGGCCTGTCAATCCATCGCGTACCGCTTGCTTATGGAGTTTTTCACGTAACTCAAGATTGGCCAAGGTGAGCGCAGCGTACTCAGCAATTGATTGCACCATCTGCAGCAATTCTGGTCGATGGCCAGTTTCAGCATAGGGCGCTGTCGTTTCCATATGTAAAATTCCCAGAATTTCTCCTTGTGCCACCAGCGGCGCACAGATAAAACTTTGGGACGTGCCTTGATCTGCATGTCGGCAGCGTAATTCAGGGTTTTCCGCTCCTGTGGAATGCATTTTTGCCTGGCGCATCGCCCAACAATCTCTTGGTGCAAATTCCTTACGCAAGATGCCGTCTCCCCACTGCACCTTTAATTCAGCTGCATCTCCATTCTCTGTCATGCAATACAGCCCGCCATGCCATTTTGGAAAAATCTCATGTGCGAACCGCCGTATGATCGCGAACACCTCTTCATGCGTCATTGCGCCTTGCAGCGTTTCATTCATTTCCTTTAACTGGCGCATTTCGAGACTATATTGCTGCAATATACCAACCCGGTACTGTGTTGCTTGCGCCATCTCATCCACTGCGCGTGCTAATTGGCCAACTTCGTTTTCACCCCCCACGTTGCTGCGTATTCCGAACTGGCCTTCGGCGATTCGTCTTGTCGTTTCGTTGAGCGATCGCATTTTTTCCACTACGAGCTTGTCGCTTCCTATCCAGACAACAGCCGCAACGAGCAGGTACACAACGATCAGGCTGGATAACTGTTGAGAAAGCTGATTCTTCGCCTTGGCGTAGGCGATATCGGTCGTGATACCTATAGCGACATATACCCGCTGATTCTGGGTGTCGTGCATTAGATGGTAGGCAACAAGGCGTTTCATTCCGTCCAGACTGAGCAGCTCGGTTATTCCCTCAACCGGGCTTTCTTTAATGACGCGAAGTATCGGCAGATCCGTTCTGCGCGTACCGGTTAAATGCTTCGGATCGGGGAATCGTCCAAGGATAAGACCGCTTTGATCGAATATGGCCAGCATGGAATCTGGAGGCAACTGCATTGCAGCCGGCATATCATAGAATTTCGTCAGATCAAGAGCCACATACACCACGCCCAGGGTTTGCTTGGCGTCATTGACTATCGGCAGGCTGGCAAATACCACCGGCTCTCCAGTCAATGGCTCAATTTCGTATGGGCCTGTAGTGAACGATCGCGTCGCCAGAGTTTGCTTGAAAAAAGGCATGTTGATGGTGCTGTCAGGCAGGATCTCTGGTGACGAGCTGCAAAATATTTTTCCGTTCGCGCCTATGCGCCCGACCGCTGTATAGACAACAAAGCTTTCCTTTAATGCATTCAAGGCCTCCGTGCATCGGGAGGGGTTATCGTCACGGATGGCTTCGAGGCGTGCCATGGCGGTTAGAAATTCTTTGGCAGTGTTCATGTCGTGCTGTTGATTTGCCGAAATTAAGCGCGTCAACTGCAGAGCCGCCTCGCCAATCGCATTTTTCTGGCTATGGAATTGACTGAGCGAATGAAATATGGCCAGCCCGAATGTTGGAATCAGGGCTAGCAATATCAACGCCATCAGTTGCCCTTTGAGGGTCGATCGAAATGGATTCTTCACATAGAAGATTTGGGTAGACGCCTGGAGGCCGGTTAAATATCGAATTGATTTCGCAGATCAAGAAATCGGAGATCGTTTGTCCGTCCTGTCTTTCCGTTTGTTCGACTCAATCGACCGAATGTCATTCGCTCAATGGGAAACAGAAAGTAAATTTATATCAAGGTTGGAACAAGTATTGCGAGTTCTGGAACCATGTCGCTGCGGTGGTTTGGATGCGTATCTTTCCTGGAATAAAAAATCTGGTAGCGGCTGGTCAAAACCTAAGTTGGTTGGCGTACAGACGAAATATTCCTGAAATACTATAAATCGGTCTAGGGCTCACTAAAGAGGCACGCATCGGTCCATACGGTTGACGGACTATGAACCGCGCCTACTACCAATTTAACCAATGGAAGGAATGCAAATCATGAAGAAAAATCAATTAATGGCAATGCTCAGTATTGTTGGAGTCCTGGCGGTTGCGGGTACCGCAAGCGCTCAGGTTGCTGGCTCCACCAACACGGTCGGCATCACCGTCACCGAGGCGAGTCAGATAGCGTTGGGGTGGAGTGTCGAAAAGAGTATTCTCGGCAAGGCTATCTACAACGATGCAGGAGAGAAAATCGGCAAGGTGGTCGATATGATCATTGCACCGGACAAGAGCGTTTCATACCTCATTATCGGCGCAGGTGGTTTTGTCGGCGTCGGTCGGCACGACGTTGCCATTCCCATTGCGCAAGTACAGGATGAGGGAGGCAAATTTGTGCTGCCTGGTGCGACGAAGGATGCCGTAAAGGCTATGCCTAAATTCGAATATGCCAGCGATACGGCCAAACGTGATCAATTTGTCGCGCAGGCAGACCAGGACCTCGCGAAAGCAAAAGACAAAGTAGCGGAAATCCAGAAAAAATCAGCCGCAGTAACTGGTGATGCCAAAGAAAAATTCAATCAAAAACTCGCCGTCGTACAGCAGGATTTAAAGGCTGCCGAGGATAAGCTGGCCCAGATGAAACGCGCCAGTGAAAAAAAATGGGCGGAGTTCGAAAACGACGTCAGCAAGGCGATCGCGCGGGTGAAGCGATCGATCGAGAATGCAACTGCCTGATTAATCGGAAAGAGCGCGAGATTGCATAGCGGTGCAGTCTCGAACCAGTGCTTGTGCACGCATCAAAAAAAGCGCTGAACATGCTTCATTGGTTGCATTCTTTACTGCCGCACATTCCTCATTACGGGTACATACTCGTCTTCGTTGTCGTGTTGTTGAATAACATCGGCTTCCCATTGCCCGGCGAAACGATACTCTTGGGAGCCGGATTTTTCTTGGGGAAAGCGGCAGGTACGTTGTGGCAGCCGATAATTGCGGGATCGATGGCCTGTTTCCTGGGTGGAGCTTGTGCATTCTGGATGGGACGACGCCTGGGTCATAGCGGCCTTGAAAAAATCCGATGGCTCCATCTCACGTCTGACAAGCTGAAGTGGCCGGAGCGATTCTTCAAGCACCATGGTGCCAAGGCTGTGTTTATTGCACGCTTCATCGCGTTGTTTCCGCCTGTCGTGGTGAATCTTTTGGCGGGCATGTCGAAAATGTCATGGCGTATTTTTCTTTTTTATAATCTTGCCGGGTCGGCAGCCTACACTATCACCTACATCTTGCTCGGATATTTTTTCGGCAAGCAATGGAAATTGGTACAAGCCTGGCTGGGTCCAACGATCCCATATGTGATTTTAGCGGCGATGACGCTGATTACTCTGGCAGTGATTTTCCGATTATCGCTCTCCAGATTTTGGGGGCGTCATTCCACCAAAAAAATGTAAGGCGAAATAATGCCATCCGTAGCCAGTTTTACGGTGTGGCGATGCAGGGATACCAAGTCACATCGCACTGTTTATTTTAGGCGTTTCCCTGCCCACTTTTTATTAATTACCGGGCATGACGCACATAAATTTGTCGTTCCTTCGTAAGCGGGTGCGACAGTGATTTTTTTCAGGCATTTTGCGTAGACCCAAATTATGCAATGTGCATCGAGTACGAATATCATAGGGATGTGTCTAAAGATTGAAGGTGCATAGCGGTTGTATAGCGCAGCAGGATGAATTTTAACGAAGCGGATCTTGAGCGATGACTTCGATCACGAACACGAAAGACCATTACGGTACGGTTGCGATCCTGCTCCACTGGTCGATGGCGATTCTCATGATAGGACTTGTGGCGCTGGGTCTCTACATGGTCGCCCTTCCGGATGTCGGCTTCAATACAAAGAAAATCACGCTCATTATTTACCACAAGGAAATTGGATTGTTGGTATTTGTTTTATTTGCAGTGAGATTGGCTTGGCGTGTAACGCAACTGCTCCCGCAACTGGTTGGACATCTGCCCGATTGGCAGAAAATCGCTGTACGATTCGTTCATCTTTCTTTTTACGCATTGATGCTCGGGTTGCCGGTAAGTGGCTTGCTGATGTCTTCTGCTGCCGGCATTCCGGTTTCGTTTTTTGGCCTGTTTACATTGCCTGACCTTATTTCATACGACGACTATCAGTTCAAGCAACTTATCGTTATTCACAAATGGCTGGCTTACGCTCTCATCATTTGCATACTTATCCATGCAGGTGCGGCACTCCGGCATCATTTCATATTCAAGGATGATACCTTGCGAAAAATGCTGCCTTAGCTTGCTTTCTCGACCAGAAACTTGACGAGTTCACGCAACATCTTTTCTGCAGCTTCATTTCCAGCAGTGACGCCCGCATACGGCGTCCTTTCCCGCATCGGTACACTCATAGCTATATACCTTGTTGCAATAACCTGATCCGTCATCTCGCGTATCAGGTAGTAGCGCATCGTGAGCTTGAACGTGGCCGGGTTCGAAATGAAGTCCTGCTTGAGATCCAGGATTTCAGAACGAAGCGCGTATGTGTGACGGCCAAAATCGGGAACCGACAAAACCTCTTTGAAATAATGCGTGTCACGAATTGTCTCGACAATTAGTGGCAGCATCATCTGCGATGGCGTACCCGCCCATTCGTTCCGGCTGAAATAAGCAATTTGATGCGCCCGGGTTGTATAGGCCATTTGCGTTGTATCGTAGATCGCCTGGATCTCCGGAAGGAGGACTAACAGCGTAGTGAGATGCGTCTGCTGATTGGGCAGGTCGCGCGGAATGTTGTCCAGTACACTTTTCTCAGTAGTCATGTTGGCTGGTGAGAGCATGGCACAAGCCGAAAATTGGAATGCGCAGAGCACGCCTAGTGCGACCACGGTCGCCTTGATCATGTTGAATTTCATTTTCGTTCTCCAGGTCCGGCCGGTAGGGGCGCAACGCCGCGAATTACGATCGACGGATCTCGACCGATCTTGGCTGCCAGGGCAGTAAGGGACGTGGACAACCCTTCGAGGTTGGACAATGTCTTGTGTGCCTCCGGCAGGATTTGCATCTGCAGTGCCCTGACCGTGTCATGACTCGAGTCCAGCAATGTATCGAGGTTGGAAAGGGCTCTGTGCGCTTCGGGCAAGGTTTGCTTTTGTAGTGTACTCAGCGTGTCACGACTGGCGTCCAGCAATGGCTCAAAACGATGGCTTGCATGCTCTGTATTGGCAATGATCGTATTCAGCTTATTGGTATTTTCGGCGAGTGTCCTGGTCACTTTTTGGAAACTGTCGACTGATTGCTTCAACGACGCCACGGTCTTCTTATCCAGTATCGACTGCAGCAAGTCGGTAATGACCTGTACATTTTCTTTCACCTGATTTACCGTGGTGTCGAGGGTTACCGATTTCGACGGTGCTGAGGATATAGTTGGATACGATTCACCAGCTCGCATCGCCAGTGGACGTGTATCTGTACCGACATCTTCGATCGCTACATATACGTAGCCCATAAATCCTCGGGTCGCAAGTCCGCGCGCGGTAATTGTCGCGACGCTGGCAGACGTAATCGGCGCTGTCCTGTCGATATTCAACAAGACCCGCACGGTATGGGCATTGACTAACTTGACGCTTTTTACCTTGCCTACTTCGACGCCGTGGAATTCGATGGGCGCATCAACGATGAGACCGGAAACGGCGTCCTGTGTAGTGATTTGATATACAGCGTATTCGTTTAATGAAAAGAAATACCAGATTGCGCCGGCGCTTATCGAAACAAGCAGGACGGCCACAAACGCGAACCTGGCCTTGGTGTTGATATCATATTTCATCGCACACCGCCTCCATGACTACCCTGAACATCGCCGATGAAATGGGGGGATGGGACCGGCAGCTATTAAATGCATCATCGTTCCCGACAAGCGGGGATCCCTGGCGCGTTTATCGATCGGCACTACCCATCTGCCTCCGTGTCCAATTGGACGCCGTCGACTTGGCAAGGACCTTGGTCAACACTATTCCTCCAGTGAATGCCGGATTCTTGCCAAATGGTTCATTTGGGCGCAATAAAATTTCAGATTTGCATTTGGTGTGGCCGTAGACCAAGTATGGCCAAGTGCAAAAGACAGCACCGAAGCTGGATAAAGACCCATTCGAATCTGTGGTCGCCGGGATTTGAGCGTGTGCTTGATCGGCAAAATAAAAGTGCCTATCCAATCAAACTGGCATATAAAGCCGCTTGATAGCATGCAACGTCAGTAGAAGATCAATAACGATGAGGCAGCAGAGTCAGGATGCCTCAGAATTTTTGTATTTTCATTTTTTATCCGTTACCTCTGACGGACATTTTTCAAAATTATCTATCTGCTTGATGACCTTGTCCAAGCCGTCAGTATACGTACAGAAATGAATACCATTATTCCAGTATTGGGATTCATAGTGCATTAAATTTCCGCCACCGGACGACTGCACGGAAGATGTATTCGCGTTATCGGAAGCTTGATTTGTCGATGGGGTGGAACATCCTGGAAGGCAACAAATAAAAAGTAATGCCAAGGCTGCATTTTTCATGGCTGATCTCCTGTCAGTAGGTTTCTTGGAAACATCGCATCAATTGCATAGCTGTTGACAACCTCATTGCCGACATTTTTATAACTGATGAAATGATAGTGTAATGCTTAATTGATTAGAGGCTAAATCATGAATTGCGTTCTTGCCAGTGTCAACATTCAATCGGTGCGATTACTTGCTGCCTTTGGAGCGCTGCAGGCCCATTAATGACGCATCAACCTGGCACAGACATTTTTTGACCTTCTGTGTACTAGCGAACGGAGCGCCGAAAAAAGAACTGAAATAATGGGTATTCAAGCTGCTTACTCTGAAATTGGAGGAGCAAAATGTAAACCAACCTGGAGAAATAGATGAAGCTCTGCGTCAATCAATTCACTTATGCAAGTGCACGCGTTATTGCGGCGACAGTTATGGTCGCCAGTGTAGCTTTCGCGCCGGTAGTCGTTCTGGCCGCCGACAAAGACGCCCATGAAGATCGCGCGGAACTACGCGTTAAGGACATGCATGCCAAACTCAAGATCACACCGGCACAAGAGGCGGAGTGGACGAAGGTTGCTCAGGCGATGCGTGACAATGCAAAAACGATGGATACACTGACTCAGGCCAGGATGGATCACGCCAAGACGATGACTGCTGTTGATGATCTCAAATCTTATGGTGAGATCGCTGACGCCCACGCGGATGGAATCAAGAAATTAACTCCGGTATTCGCCACTCTTTATGCCGATATGTCGGATACACAGAAAAAAGAAGCGGATATCTTATTCAGGCATGGCGATTCAAAGTCTGCACATAAAAAGTCGGAGGCCAAGTGATGAGCGGCAGATACGGCCGCAAGGCCGTGGCGTTATTCGCTTTCGCTGCATTGATAAGCAGTTTGTCCATATCGTCCGCATTTGCGGACAACGATGATGGACATGGTCGTGACCATGACAATGGCCGGCATGGCAATCGTGGACAGCAGGAATGGCGCGGCGACCGCGATCAACATGACTGGCGCAGCGACCGTGAGCGCAATAAACACGCACGCGAATATCGGCATCCTTACACCTATGCGCAACCTGTCTACGTTCCACCTCCTGTGTACTATGAACCGCAGCAATCGCCAGGTATCAGTTTGTTTTTCCCGCTTGACCTGCGCCGATAGGAAGCATTCAGCTTTTAGGGACAAGGCCATCTGAGGCAGGGTGGCCTTGGATCTTACCGAGTAGACAGTAATTTAAATAACGTACCATTTCGCATCCGCTCCCTTCATGTCGGAGGTCGGACGTCCCGCACCCCGACAACATTCTAGAATTTTCCGACCAAACTGATAGAGGTTACGTTGACGTTGCCTTTGCCGCCAACAAATGTATTGGCCGAGATATTTCGGAACTGCTCATATTCACCACGAACCCCGAACCGGTCATTTATCGCATAGCTTAGACCAGCACCGTAATTCAATGAATTTGAATTATTGCGTGAGGATATGCCGTAATTCGGCCCCAAGGTTGCGGAAGTCGTCGACGAATCAATAGTCGCCCTGTTGTGATAAAGGCCGGCTTTGCCAAATAAAGAAAATTTGTCGGTTGCGGGATAAATTCCTTGTGCATCTACCACCACTCCTTGATCTTTCACGCTGGCAGCGGCATTACCATTGGTGAGAGTGCCACCATAGGTAATTTTCCCCAAATCCACATATCCGCCTTCCACCGCAAAATAGGGATTGATCGCAGTGCCGAGCAATAGTTTATAAGCAGTGCGATTGTTATCCAGGCTCGACGAGCCTACCGATGCACCTCCGGACCTCAAGAAATTATCGTAATTTCCCTGACTTAATATGCCGCTGTTGAAATTGGATTGTCCAACTGATCCGACGACGTAGACGCCTTCGGCATAGGCTGGCAATGCTGTGCCGGCAATCATTGCGGTCGCAATAAGCATTTTTGTATTCATGATTTCACTCCTTGGAAAATGGTTAATAGCCACCCCAATATTCGGTGAACAATGGTAAGCAATTTGTCAGAATCAGATCAGGGGGCGCGCAGGAACATACATGGCGCTGAAGGTGTATGCAGGGTTTTGTTCGGATCAAAAACGGATAGATGGTATGCATGGCGGCGAGTTGCGTACGTGCTGCCGACATTTGAGGAAAAATAAGAGCAGGCTAAATTCAAGAAAAATTTCAGCGGCATAAAGGAACCAAATCAGCATTCATTTGGTTCAGGGTGTTTGATAGCAATAATCTAGCACGAACGGTCTTCTCACCATTTGATAAGAATCTCGCCTGCTGTGTAAAAGACCTCGCGCGATTGAACTGCTGCTCTTTCCGCATGGTCGGAATATCGAGGAATTCATATTCTTCAAATTTCCGATGATGTAAATGCGGTTTGGTTGCTGCAAAAGGAATTCATGAAGAGCGCAGATTTGTTGCAAGCAATTTTCGCCAGTGCCACTGATTACGCAATCATTACGATGGACGCCGGTGGGGACATTCAAACATGGAATGCCGGCGCCGAGAAAATTACCGGATTTCGTTTTAGTGAAGTTATTGGACAACCCCTCGCGATTATCTTTACGCCAGAAGATTGCGCAACGGGCGCACCTGATCTGGAATTTTCAAATGCAGTGAATGAGGGACGCGCTAGTGACTATCGATGGCATATGCGCAAGGACGGTTCGCGGTTTTGGGCGGACGGTGTGATGACGCCTATCCACAATGCAGATGGGGAACACATAGGCTATCTGAAAATTCTGCGAGATATTACTGAAAAAAAACGGGCTGAATTGCAACTGCTGGAAATGGTGAGCATCGATGCGTTGACCAAGCTACCAAACCGGTCAGCTTTTAATACTCGAATTCAGGAGGTGCTGTCCGCTTCGCATCGAAGCGGTCAAATATTTATCCTGCAGATTCTGGATCTAGACGGATTCAAGGAAGTCAACGACATGTATGGACATCAGGCCGGCGATGATTTACTGGTTCAGGTGGCGCAGCGTATGAAATCGGTGACGCGAGATACCGATTTCATCGCTCGGCTTGGTGGCGACGAGTTCGTCATTTTGCAACCGGATTTACATTCATCCCAGCTCGGCGGGAGTTTGGCCAACAAGATCCTCGACGTCCTGTCACAGCCATTCAAGATAGATGGCCACGAAATGAAAAGTGGCGCCAGCATTGGCATAGCAGTTTATCCGCAGGATGCGAAGGATGTAGAACAGCTGTTAAAGAAAGCCGATCTTGCGCTGTACCGTGTAAAAAACGACGGCGGAAATGGATTCAGTTACTTTACCGAACGTCTGGATACCGAGGTACATAAAAGAAATCGAGCGATCGCCGATTTAAAACATACCGTAGGGAAGCGGGATCTACGTCTGGAGTATCAACCAAATATAGATAGCGTAACCGGCCGGGCCATTGCGATTGAGGCGCTGCTACGTTTCAATAACTTGGCTCTTTCCTCCTATTCCACCGAGGAATTGATCGGCCTTTCAATTGACGCCGGCCTCATGCCTGGCATCGGCGAATGGGTATTGTCGGAAGTATGCACACAATTCCAGCGATGGCGTAGCGCCGGTCTTCCGCGTATCAAGATATCCGTTAATTTCTGTACGCGTGAGCTATTGGATGCCCGGCTCGCGGAAAAAATCGATGCCATGTTTGCGCGATCCGGCATGCGCGGCAGCGACCTTGTGATAGAAGTCACCGAACGTCAGTTGTTAGAAAAGCAGGGCATTAGCGTTTTGGAAGCGCTCCGCTCTCGCGGGATTGAAATCGCAATCGATGATTTCGGCACGGGATACTCGTCGCTGAGCTATTTTCGCTCAATGCCGATCGATATCCTGAAAATCGATCAATCGTTTTTAGAGGCCGTTCCCGAGGACGAGCAAAGCTGCGCGATTGTGATCGCGATCATCAATTTGGCACACACCTTTCACTTTAGCGTCGTTGCCGAAGGGGTGGAGTCAGCACAGCAGGCTGAATTTTTGCGCCAGCACCAATGCGAAGCCGCGCAGGGATTTTTCTTCAGCCGTCCATTGAAACCTGACGATATGACTGCATGGCTTTTGAAGGATTATTCTATAAATGAGCGGCCAGGTGCGAGCCCGTGAGGCGGCTTGTGAAGCGGCTTGTGAAGCGGCTCGTGAAGCGCATTGCTTTCTCGACGTTACGATTGGCCCCGTGCATGAGCACTCCGTTTGCGTTATCGCAAAAAAATGGTCGCCATGCGATAGCGTTTTTTGAGTTCTGAATGTCCAACCGAATATGACCTTGGTTGGATCGTATTCGTCACTGGAGTGTAGTTTCCAGCTTAACCTTATTTGCGTTGCTAATGGAGAAGACCATGCGAAATTCAACGCCCTATAAAAATCGCGCAGTGCATATCCTCGCTTGCTCTGGTATCTCTGCCATCTTTATCACAGGCTGCGCGACAGCGCCAAATGCAGAAATTGCAGTATCGAGAGCAGCTGTGGCTGACGCGATTGCTGCAGGTGGCAATCAAGAAGCGCCGCTTGAGTTGGCTTCAGCGCAGGATAAATTGACGACTGCAGAAAGTGCCATGGAGAGCAGGGATTATGGCACTGCCCGGACCTTGGCGATGCAGGCCGAGACTGATGCGAAATTAGCCGAATCCAAAGCCAATGCGGCGAAAGCGGAGAAGGCGGCCGAGGTGGTTCAGACTGATGTACGTGTGCTACGCGAGGAATTAGCGCGCATACCCCAATAACGTTGCGATCGAATATAAATCACTTACAAAGGAGTCGTCATGGGCATGTCTAAACTTTTACCAGGCGTAGTTCTCATATCTTCAATGCTTGTGATCGGCTGCAGCTCAATGCCGGTGGCCAATGCAGATCTCGACCAGGCAAGTAGCGCCTATGGCGCCGCTCAGACTGACCCCAACATAACCGCCTATGCGGCCCCGGAACTGAAACAGGCGGATGATGCGCTGAACCTAGCAATCAAAGCTTGGGACGACGGACAGAGCGCCGATAAGGTCAGTCAACTGGCCTATATTGCCAAGCAAAAGGTTGCAATTTCCCAGCAGGTAGCGCGACAAAAAGCTGCCGAAGTTGCAGTTGCAGACGCGACACGGCAGCGCGATCAGCTCCGTCTCGATCAGCGGACCGCAGAAGCGAATGCGGCGCAGATGAAAGCAGCACGACTGGAAGCACGGCTCAATGAGCTTGCGGCGAAGAAGACAGATCGTGGAACGGTAGTGACATTGAGTGGCGTATTTTTTGCGCCGAATAAATCCGAATTGAAACGTGGCGGGCTCCGTAATGTGGAAAAACTTGCGGCAGTGCTGAAAGATAATCCGGCGCAATCGGTGTTAATTGAAGGCTACACGGATAGTAAAGGTAGTGCCGCGCACAATCAAAAATTATCGGAGCGACGTGCGGATGCGGTTCGGTCCGCTCTGGTTAAGCTTGGTGTAAGTGCCGATCGCATCAAGACGCAAGGTTATGGTGAGGAAAATCCAGTTGCCAGCAATAACACACCTGAAAATCGTCAAATGAACCGGCGGGTTGAAGTCGTGCTTGGTAATGAAACTGGCCAGGCAACCTCTACAGGCGGTAATTGACGTCGAGTGATGTTGATGTTGGGACATTACGCTAACTGCCTTGTTGGGATGAACAGTTTTTGACGAACATGATTTTGCTGATACTGCAAAGCCGCGTCCAAACACGCGGCTTTGAAATTAAGGGAGTAATGTTTTCGCGTTGATATTGATCTTTTATCCCTGCGGTTTAGACTGAAGCAAACAGGGAGTGATAAGTCTTCCAAAATATTTTTTATATTGGAGAAATATCATGAAAAAGCTCATCATAATGTCGATTTTGGGCACACTGTCTTTGGCAGCAATGGGACAGGATACATCGGCCCCTAATACAGTCACCATTCGAGGCTCGACGATCCAGGCGCCTGACAAAATCTATCGGATGGATCGGGATGAAATCAACAAATTTCTGGGGTGGTATGAACTTTCAGACGGTAAAAGTCTGTCCTTGTCTAGTGAAAGGAATGGCCTATATGCAAAAGTTGAGGGACAGCCACGTCATGAAGTCGTTGCTGTTGCGCCAGATACTTTCGTCGCCACGGATCGGAAAATGAAAATTGTGTTGGATCAAGATGAGGAGACGAATCAAGGTATTGTAAAAGCCGGAAAGCTGTACATGGTGGTAACTACGTCTCCGACTCATCCGATCAATGATGTAAGTATGAACGGCAATTGATTTGATGCTCGTCATATTCAGACCGCATACATTCATCTCAAAGCAATTCTAAATCGCCCGGCGCCAATTTACTTTCATAGAAACGTGAAATCCACGAGAGCGATTTAGAACTTTACAGGACGTGACG
>Ga0207095_10156_pt1 | contig 20697 bp, 15 predicted proteins | sample Alteio_BWMinHeat_88_FD_153529 | JGI IMG/M metagenome (GOLD analysis project Ga0207095, IMG submission 153529) | Enriched cells from forest soil in Barre Woods Harvard Forest LTER site, Petersham, Massachusetts, United States -... | ecosystem: Environmental > Terrestrial > Soil > Temperate forest >... | reverse complement strand
GGAGGAACAGATCCTGGTGCCGACGGTGCATGCCATGAAACGGAGCCGGAAGCCGTTTCGCGGCGTTCTTTATGCGGGGCTGATGATTACGAATCAGGGGCCGCGGGTGCTGGAGTTCAACGGGCGGTTTGGCGATCCCGAGACGCAGCCGTTGATGGTGCGATTGCGCACCGACTTGCTCGATTTGCTGGAGGCGGTGGTCGAGGACCGGCTGGGGGAGTTTCCGGAAAGCGGCATCGAATGGGACTCTCGGCCGGCGGTGTGCGTGGTGCTGGCCAACCAGGGGTATCCGGGATCGTATCCCAAGGGGCGCGTCATTACGGGCCTGGCCGAGGCGGCGACGTTGCCGGACGTGAAGGTGTTCCACGCGGGGACGAAGGTGGAGAATGAATTCGTCGTGACCGACGGCGGGCGGGTGTTGAGCGTGACTGCGATGGGAGAGACGCTGGCGGACGCCCAACGGCGGGCGTATGAAGCGGCGGCGCGCATTCAGTTTCAGGGGATGCACTACCGGCGAGATATTGGGTCGAAGGCGATCCCTGCGGCGGGCGGGTAAAGGGAACTGTATTATTCTTGATCACCCTCTCCACCCCTTGCCGAGGGTGCAGAGGGTCGGCATGTGGGCGAGAGGGTCGCGCATGTGGTGGAGAGGGTCGCGCATGTGGGTGAGAGGGTCCGCGCATGTGGTCGAGAGGGTCGCGCATGTGGTCGAGAGGGTCGGAAAGGTGGCGGAGAGGGTGGTCAAAGTCTTACCACCCTCTCGCCCAAATGTGCGTGAGCAAGAGGGTCGTCACTTGGACAAGAGGGTTGGTCACCTGGGTCGAGAGGGTCGCGAGAGGGTGGTCAAAGATTGACCAGTCAATTTGGCAGATCGTCATTGACCGGCATTGGCAGCAAAATGCAGCGATGGATCGTCAATGGGCGGCATTGGCGGCGATTGGCGGTGGCCGGGGGAGTTGTTGGAGCGGGAACCACCAGGTTGGTCGTTGCAAACACACCCCCCACGCACGGTCGAGTTCAGACCATTTAGAGCGCCAAAGAGTTATGGCGACGAAAACGGGTCGTTGCACGGAGGCGTGCAACGACTTTGGGGTGCGGGGAGGCATGGAACAAGCGGCGGGTTGGTGACGAAGAATGAGAGTCGCTCAATGACGCTCAAACGGGGCGATTGGGTGGCAAGGATCTCATTCGGCTCCAATTGACGGGAGGTGGGGCAAGAGCGTTTGACAGCGCTTCGGCGCCGGCAAAGTGACGACGTGGCTTGTTCATGACGAACCTCGATTAGGGTTATGGTACCCCAAAGGAAGCGTTCTTCCAGATTCGACTGAGGCAAAACAAGTCCTCCGGTCGCTTACACGCCATACTCCGGTCGCACACGCTCCCGGCTCGCCAAGTCGGGTTAGTGCTTCAGCGTGATCGCCTCCGACGGTTTGCTGGCGCCCTTGTCGGTATCGTCGGCGTTGATCGCGACGACGCGGTAGGTGAGCGCCTTGGCCGGAGGCGCGGTGAAGTCGATCCACTCTTGGGGGTTGTCGGAGTCGCCTTGGACGCGAGGGGGGCGGTAGGCGATGGGCTGCCACTTGCCGTCGGCGATGCGACGATCGATACGGAAGCCCACCTCATTGTCCGAGGCGGGGGTCCAGGTGATCGTGACGGCGTCCTCCTGATAGGCGACGACCGACAGCTTTGCGGGTGCGGTCGGCGTGTCGGAGGGGCTTTTCGTGATCGGAGCGGGGAGACGCAGGCGGGTGATGGTTTTGTCGTCGGGCAGGACGCCTTCGCATTTGTTGCCGACAAAGGCGCAGTCGGTCATCTTCAGTTCATCGCGTTTGACGGAGTTGCCGACCCAGCCGGAGGTTTGGTTCCAGGCGATGAGCAGGCCGTGGCAATCGGCGTCGGCGCCGCCCATGGAACCTACCGCGCCTTTGTCGCGGGTGTGGGTGTTATGGGTGATCGCCCAGGAATAGAGCGGGGTGCCGCCGGCGGCGCGGCAGAGGATGCCTTCGCCGTCGTTGCCGGGCGAAGAGCCCGTGTTGTTGAAGCGGTTGCCGTCGATCCACAGGTTGCGGCCGGCGAGGTCGAAGGCGCGCGACAAGTTGTCGGATTTCGGGGTGGAAAGCTCGTAGCCGTCTTGAGTCAGAATCCAGCCGGCGCCCAGGCCGTAGACATTGTCGCCTTGGCTCAGCAAGAGGCGATCATTCTTGTTTCCGGTGATCGTGACCCAGTTGCCGGAGATGTTGTAGCCTTTGTGGCCGTGGTTGAAGACGTAGTTGTCGCGAACGACGATGCCTTCCTCGAAATAGCCGGGACACTTGCCGTCGTCCGCGGCGGAGATGAGGAGATCTTTGTTGATGTCGATGCCGCAGGTTCTGCCGTAATCGAAAAGGACGACACTGTCCTTGCCCTTGGCGGCAGTCTGCTGACGATACTTGAAGTTCTTTTGGCTGCGCGGGAGGAGGTTATTGGCGACCAGGACACGCGAGCCGTAGGCAATGATGCGGGCGCAGTGCGGGGAGGCCTGGAAACCATTCGGACCGTAGCCTGGGTCGAGGTAGTCGTCCAGGAGAGCGGAATCTTCGAGGACGCAGCCGAAGATGAGGCGGCCCTTGCCCGCGCCCTGGTATTTCTTGCCGCCGCCGGCGAAGACGTCAAAGGGGTGGGTGCCGGAGGGATCGCGCTTGGCCCAGGCTCCTTTGACCTGATCGCTCATCAGGGCTTTGGCCGAACCCCAGGTTTTGCCCCAATCCAATTGTGGCCCGAAGTTGATGGTAGCGCCGATGAGGTGGACCCAGACAATGCCGACCTGGTTGACGTTCTTGATCGCTTTGCGCTCATCGGGCTGAAGGCCGAGGAAGTTGAAGTCTCGCGGCACCTCGCCGCCGCCGCGTTTACGGAAGGCGAAGACGAATTTCGTGGGCAAATCGAGTTTGCCGTCGGCGGCGAGTTGGCGATCGGCCGGCGCATCGCCGCGGATGACGATGCCCGGCGAGAGGAGCAAGCCCACGCCCGGGGGCATGGAAGCGAAATCATAGGTTCCGGCGGGATAGTACAGAACGCCGCCGCCTTCGGACAGTTCGTCGCGGGCTTTCAGGAACTTCTCGTAGTCCGTCTTGCCCTTGGCGTAGTTCTTCATGTTGATCACGCGGGCCCAACGCATAGCGTCGGTCCAGGCGGGGTAGCCCTCCGGGCCGCAGTAGAAGTTAGCCACGGGGTTGTCGGTGGGGTCGGCGGCCCGCGCGCCAGGGACGAGAACCAAGGCCAGGAGAGTTAGGAAGGCGACTTTCGATTGGCAGGTAAGCATGCGTACCTCGCGGAACAGAGGTAACGTGAAAAGTGGTTGACATGAGTGTAATGGAAGCCGACGCGCGAAGCGAGGGTCTACTTGTTCAGCGGCGGGCACCATCATTTCTTCATGTATACCCTGTCTTGGACCCTCCTTGCGAGGTTCCGCTTTTCCTATAACGTTCGTTACGCCTTCGGCGCCGGGTCATTTCGGCGCGTCTCGCGTCTGCCGGCACGCCGAGGAGAACGTCTTTTCACAAGGAGAATCCCATGCGTGCTGCCGTTGTCGTCGGATTGGCGTTAATCGGGCTCGTTCTGTTCGCGCCGGCGCGGGCAGAGGAGAAAGAGAAAAAGTTTGACCCGGAGAAACTAGTCGGCAAGTGGGAGTTCGTTTCCGGCGAGAAGGAAGGAACCGAGGTCAAGGGCGACGGATTGAAGGGGAAAGTCGAGATCACCAAGGACACGTTGACGATCAAGGGCGGCGAGGAAGGCAAGGATGTCTTCCCGATGAATTACACGCTCGACACCAAGAAGGACCCGATCACGATCGTCCTCAAGGGCACGGACGGGCTGGTGAAGGACCAGACAGTGAAAGGGATCCTCGAACTGGATGGCGACAAACTGAAGTTATGCTACGCGCTGCCCGACGAGGAGTTTCCGAAGGGGTTCAAGACCAAGGAAGGGAGCAAGACGCACTCGTTTGTGTTGAAGCGGGTGAAGTGAGAGGGAAGGTAGGATACACTTCCGAAGTCTTTAAGACTTCGGAAGTGTAGGGGGGTAGTTCAATTCATCAGATCCAGCGCAACCAGAATTGCATCTCTCAGGGCGGTCATGGGCAGGGCCGAATCAATTTCCTTCGCGTCGCTAATCCACACGGGGCCATCCAGCGGATCGCGCGCGGGTAGGCCGTGGCTGCCGTGAACCAGCATAGGGTCGAGCGGAATCACGTCAAAGAGCGCGCGGAAGCCGAGCTTTTTCTGCACGAGCCGCCAGGCGGCGCGGCCGGTGGGCCACAGGAGTTTGGGATCGAAGACCAATTCGCAGGGGTCGTAGCCCGGCTTGCGGTGGATATCGACGGTGCGGGCGTAATCTGGGGCGAGGCGGTCGTCTTCCCAGAAAGGGTAGGCGAACCAGGCATCGGGCGTGGAGAGCGCGATCAGTTCTCCCGAGCGCTTGTGGATGAGGTCGAGTTCCTTGCGTTCGTCACCGGCGAGGACGCGAGCGACGCCGGGGAGGTCGGCGAGAACGGCGCGGGTTCGCACCACGTCGGCGAGATCGGACACGTAGACATGGGCGACCTGGTGATCGCAGACGGCGAAGGCGCGGCTTTCGAAGGTGTCGAGTTGTTCGCCAAACGGGCCGAGGCGGACGGAGAGCAAACCGGCTTTACGAAGAGCACGGTTGGGGAGCACGGCACGATTCACCTGGACGTGGCCGTATTCACTCACCACCCAGACGCGCGTGCCGACGGATTGGGCCGCATCAAGCAGCGCCGCGCAGGCGTCATCGAGTTCCTTGGCCAGGCGGGGCAGGTCGCTGCCTTGGGGGCCGAAGCGCTGGGGGTCGTAGTCGAGGTGGGGTAGATAGACGAGGGTCAGGTCGGGCCGTTCGTCAATGAGCACTTGAGCGGCGCAGCGGGCGATCCATTGGGTGCAAGGCAGTCCGGCTTTGGGTCCCCAGAACGTGTGGAAGGGGAAAGGGCCGAGCTGCTTTTCGAGGCGGTAGGTGAGGCCATCCGGCGTTCCGGAGATGCCGAAGGCCTTGTTGCCGTCGGCGGCGTAGTACGGTTTGGGTGTTACGCTGATGTCCACGGCCGCGCCTTGATTGAACCACCAGAAGAGCTTGGCGCAGCGGAACGGGCGGTTGCGTTCCTTGGCACGGCGGCGCGCGGTGGCGTAGACGGGTTCGGCTTGAAGCAAACGGTTGGACTGTTGCCAGAAGCGCACCTCGCCCGCGTCGCGCCAGAGCCAGCCATTGCCGACGATGCCGTGAACCGACGGCGGTTGGCCGGTAAGAATACTTGCCTGGACGGTACAGGTCACGGCAGGGACCACGTCGCGCAACGGCCGGACGCTTCCGGCGGCCGCCAGTTCGCTCAATCTCGGCGCCAGCGGCAACAGCCGGGGCGTGAGGCCGACGGCGTTCAGCACAAGCAGCGGTTGCATCGCGCGCGTTCCCTCATGTCAGGCCGATCGCTTTCCTCTTCCTTTGTACATGAGCCGCAAGGAGTTGTGAGGCGGGTGCGGTTATCGACCAACAAAAGGCGGCGCGAATATGGTAGTGTTTCCCAAGAAGAGTGAAGTTGCGTCAAAATCGGCAATCTCCGTATAATCCTCCTCAACGGCATCGTTGCCCGAGGCGGAACCCGGACGTCTTCGAGGACTCCAATCGTGAGCGTGGACCGATATCTTTTCACGAGTGAATCGGTAAGCATGGGCCATCCGGACAAGGTGGCCGACCAGATCAGCGACGCGGTGCTGGATCACTGCCTCGCCGCCGACCCGATGAGCCGGGTGGCCTGCGAGACGCTGGTGACCACGGACCTTGTGGTGGTGGCGGGGGAGGTCACCACCAAGGCCGACTTGTCGCCCGGGATCGTGGACCGGCTCGTTCGGGACACGGTGCGCGAGATCGGCTATGTCGATCCCGTCATCGGCTTCGCGGCCGACACCTGCAAGGTCCAGTGCCATTTGCACACGCAGTCGCCGCACATTTCGATGGGTGTTGACAACGGCGGCGCGGGTGACCAGGGAATGATGTTCGGATTCGCTTGCGATGAGACGCGGTCGCTCATGCCGTTGCCGATCTATTTGGCTCATCGATTGGTGGAAAACCACGCCCGCATGCGTAAGAACGGCGAATTGAAATGGGTGCGCCCGGACTCCAAGAGCCAGGTCACGGTCGAGTACGACCCGGACGGCACGCCGCGGCGGATTCACACCGTCGTGTTTTCGGTGCAGCACGACGAAAGCGTGATGAGCCAGCGCGGCGGCAAGGAGTATTTCTCGGACAAAGCGCGGCGGGAATTGATCGACAAATTGATCCTTCCCACGCTGCGGGCCGAGCGGGCCGACCTTGTGCCGGAGAAGATTGAAGTCGTTCTGCCGGGCATGGAACGCAACGGTGTGGAGGACGACGCACTGCTTTGCCACGTCAACCCGACCGGTTGTTTCCTGGTCGGCGGTCCGCACGGCGACTGCGGCCTGACGGGTCGGAAGATCATCGTGGACACGTACGGCGGCCGGGGCCGGCACGGGGGAGGGGCGTTCAGCGGCAAGGACCCAACCAAGGTGGACCGGTCGGCCGCGTACATGGCCCGGTACATCGCCAAGAACATCGTCGCGGCCGGATTGGCATCTCAATGCGAGGTGCAACTTTCGTACGCGATCGGTTATCCCGAACCGCTGAGCATCTGGGTCAGCACTTTCGGCACGCTGACGAACGGTCTGGCCGAGGACCAGCTCATCGAGATGATCCGCAAGCATTTCAAGCTGAATCCGCGCGGAATAATCGAGTCGCTGAACTTGCGGCGGCCGATTTACAGGGAAACCGCGCGGCATGGCCACTTCGGGCGCGAATTACCCACATTTACCTGGGAAAGCACGGACAAGGCGGGGGCATTGCGCCGCGAGGTGGGGTTGGCCGCGATGGTGTAAGCGAGAACTCGATTTTTGAGAAACAATGCGATCCTGAACCGGTGCGGCGTAGTCGATCGTGCGCTCGTAGTCTTTTCACTGCGAAAAGTGGAGGCGCGCTGGTAGAATCCACACGCCGTCGGATCCCATCGACATGTCCTGAAGAGATCGCGTTTTCATGGAAACGGCGAGAATGAGCGCGGAAGTCCCGCCGATGAAGAGAGCCAAGCGGCGCCGCGTGATCATTCCTATCCTTGCCGTTTTCGTGCTGGCGTTAGTCGGGGCGTTCGCCTGGGGGGCGCGCGGCTACCTGTCGTCACGTCACGCGGCGGATCAGGTCGAGGCCAGGCTATCCGACACATACGGCGGTCGCGTTCGGCTTGAGGCCGTTGACATCGGCACGAATCACAGCGAACTGAAGGGAATCCGCCTCTATGAAAAGGACGGCGAGGAGGAGGATCCGTGGCTGGTCGTCGACGGCGCGCGGACGGACATCGGGGCGTGGGCGATATTCGGTGATAATCCCGCGGCATCCGACTTGGAACTCAACGGCGCAACCATCACGCTCCGGATCGACGAGGCCGGCCATCTGGTGACGCGCATTCCAAGTCCGACCGAAAGGAAACGCGCTCTACCCAATGTCCACCTTCGCGACGGGACGCTGATTTTTCGGCAAGCAGGCCGGCCGGCGCTCACGATCCACGGCATCGAAGCCAGCATGGAACTGGAGGACGGCCGATACGTTGTGCAAGGCAAGACCACCGATTCGTTCTGGGGAGACTGGACGGCGACGGGCACGATTGACGCGAAAACCGGCGCGGGCGAATCTCGATTTCAAACAAGACGGGTGGATCTGACGATCGATAAGCTGCGGACGGTACCGTTTGTTGCAACGAGCGTCTGGGACGAAGTGCAAAGCGAAGGGACGACGCCGGTGGACTTCACGTTGCGCTTCGACCCGCCGGCAGGTTCGTGGAAGTATCGCATTGTGTTGCATCCGGAAAACGCGTGGGTTCATGTGCGCGCCATCGATCTGCGGGCCGATCAAGTGAAAGGCGAGGCGGTGATCGAAGACGCCGTGGTGACGCTGAAGGACCTTCAAGGGCGGACGGCCGACGGCGACATCCATACCAGCGCCGACATGGACTTTCGCAAGCGGCCCAAGGAGATGGATTTCCGCGTCGGCGTGTCGGGCGTGGATATTCGCCGTTTGCCGAAGAGTTGGCACCTTTCGATCCTCGCGGTGGGCCGTCTCAAGGGAGACGCCGTTTTGAAGGTGCTCGTCGGCGGGGAGCCGCACGTGCTGACGACCGGCGGAGGAGATGGATTCATCAACCGTGCGCTGCCGGTAAAGCTTGTCTACGAGGGGAATCGACCGCATTTCACGTTTTCGAGCGGACTGGCCCCAACGCAACCATAATTGCAGGCCTAATAGCTGATAGCTCTCGGCTTTCAGCTTTCAACTCTTACCAGTTACGCCTATTCGAGAAAGCGCCGCAGCCGTTCCAGCATGGCGGGCTGGCCCAGGGTCGCCTTGCCGAATCCCTTCTCCGCCCCTGCTTGAATCGCTTGTTCTTGAGCGTCGTCAAGGTTACTCACCAGCATCACGGGCAGCTTGCAAAGCTCTTCATCCGCCTTGAGATCGGTCACGATCTCCAGTCCGGCGGAACCGTCTACGTCGAGGAGGCGATTGACGAGCACCAGGTCGAATGGTTCGCGCCGCAAGTACGGCAGCGCCTCGTCCCAGTCCTCGGCGGGAACGACTTCGGCCGCGAAGTGGCGGTGGAGGGTGTGTGCGAGGGCGCCGTGATCGGCGCCGCATTGGCCGATGCTTAGGACACGTTTTCCAGACATGTGATCGAACCTCAGGTCCGGCGGGGGAGACTGCGGTTTCAGCAAATGCACGCAGGCGATAAGATAATTCTATGGTGACGCACGCAGCGGCCAATTCCTTCCGGCCATCGGTCACATTTTGGGGCGCCGCCCAGACCGTGACCGGTTCGATGCACCTGGTGGAGTTCGGCAAACACAAACTGCTTCTTGATTGCGGGTTGTTTCGCGGTCCGCGCAACGAAGCGAAGCTGAGGAACAGCCGTTTTCCTTTTCACCCGGACGCCATTGACGCCGTGATCCTCAGCCATGCGCACGTCGATCATTGCGGCAATTTGCCGAATCTTGTGCGCCAGGGATTCCGCGGCCCGATCTATTGCTCCCCGGCGACGCGCGATTTGCTTGAAGTGATCCTCACAGATTCGGCGCGCATTCAAGCCGATGAAGCGCACCAGGCGCGCACGCTCCATGCCGGGGCCGCGGAGAACGACGTTTACGACACATTTCGCTATGACGCCGCGCAGACCATCCGGCAATGCGTCGCGGTGGCGTACGACCACCCGACGGCCGTGAGCGACGACATTCAGGTGCGGCTGGTGGACGCAGGCCACATTTTGGGCTCGGCGATGGTCCACCTCACCATGACGAAGGCCGGCAACGATTACACGATCACGTTTACCGGCGATCTGGGGCGGCGCGGGCTGCCGTTTCTGCGCAATCCGGCGCCTGTGCCTCCCGCGGACCTCCTGCTGTGCGAGAGCACCTACGGCGGGCGCACGCATCAAACCTTGGAGGAGCTGTCCGGGTTGTTCCGGAAGACGGCGAACGAGACGCACGCCCGCGGCGGCAAGGTGTTGATTCCCGCGTTCAGTCTAGGACGAACGCAGGTGGTGGTGCACTACGTGCGCCGCTGGATGGCGGCGGGGCTTCTGCCATCTATGCCGATCTACGTGGATAGCCCGCTGGCGGACGACATCGCCCAGATTTACCGTGATTACCCCGAAAGCCTCGACCGAGGGTCATTCGAGGAACACGGCGACCCAGACTTTCTCGATGGCCCCGTGATCCATTACATCCGCACACCGGCGCAAAGCCAGCAATTGGCGATGGAGCGCGACCCGTGCATCGTTGTGGCATCGGGCGGAATGTGCGACGGCGGCCGGATTATTCGCCACCTTAAGCAGAACCTCGACGATCCGAGGTGCAGCCTGGTGCTGGTGAGCTATCAAGCGGCGCACAGCTTAGGCCGGCAATTGCTCGACATGACGCCGACGGTACGCTTCCATGGCCGGAACTGGAACAAGTGGCTGGAAGTGGTGGAATTAAACGGCCTCTCCGGGCACGCCGACCAGGACGACTTTCTGGCGTTCCTGGGGCCGCTTGCCGGGAAGATCGGTCGCGTGCGGCTGGTTCACGGTGACCTTGCCGCGGGCGAGGCGTTGGCCAAAGGCCTGCGCGCCGTCGGGCATTCCGATGTCTCGGTGCCGTTGCCGGGTGAAACGATAACACTCTGACTCACACCCTGAAAAAGATACGGTGCCGATACAGCCAGTAGCAAAAGAGAAAGTTCACAACGACGACCAGGATCGCCATGACGATTGGGAATGCGGTGGAGGTTGGGGGAAGCAAAGGTTCAAGAAATGGGGAAAGGCCGCGTTGCACGACGCTCGATCCAATCCCGGAAAAGACATAGCTTGCGATAGAGTTCATCCCGACGACGGTGAATGGAAATGCCCAGCGTTGAAGCTTAAGCATGTCAATGACCAGGTAGAACCCCGCCATCATCAAGCAAGTCCAGCCGGCCGCGAAAACGGCGAAGGACGAGGTCCAGAGCCGCTTGATCATCGGCACCCAGGCAGTCAGTTCCCATCCGATCCATAAGCCAGCCAGCCCGGCGGTGATCAGCACAAGCAACTTGACCTCCGGAGACCAGCGTCCGCGCAGTAGTTCGCCGCACAGCACTCCGAATAGAATCGTCGCCGCCGAAGAGAAGGCGTTGAAGGTGACGTATCCGCCTACGCTCATAGGCAGGTGAAGCATGGAATCAAGAGCTCGTCCGAAGTTGTACTGAACGGCCCACGGGTCTCCGGCAAGGCCCGACCAACGGTGGAAAAGCACGAAGGCGAGGGGATGGACAACGAGGATCGTCAGGGCGGTCAGCGCTTGAGTTAGCGCGCCTCGGTGCAGGACGAGAAAGACCAGCGGGTATGCCAGGGCGATTTGCTGCAAGACCCGGATGAACTGCACGTAGATGGTGCGCTCGGAGTAGCAGTCGAGGAAAATGCCGATGGCTGAAAGAAGGGCGCACCGCTGGAGGGCGTGGCGGAACTGAAGGCTCCAACTGTCGCCTTGTTCGCGGCGGCGCGCGTAGGAGTACGGCATCGCCACGCCGACGATGAACATAAAGGAGGGTTGGATCAGATCCCAGGCGGTGCAGCCTTCCCAGCGCCGGTGATCGAGTTGGTCCGCGAGCCAACCCCAGTTGGGATCGTTTTTCAGGTGATCCATACGCAAGCCGGCGGAGACCATGGCCAGCATGGTGAACCCGCGATAGGCGTCAAGGGAGAGAAGCCGGCTTGTCTTGGTTGCGGATTTTGGGAATGCATCCGTGCGAGGTTCGTCGCCCATGAGACTCGATTCCCGAAGAGCAATTGGCAGCAAAGGGGAGGACTGAACAACGCTTGACCTCACGCTCCCGGTGAGGGTGCGTGTCGCGGAGCGAGACGACGACTCAAAACAGGTTTAACCGTTTTCGGCGTAGCGAGTCAAGAGAACGGAGGGCATATGAGGCGAATCCATCTATCCGATGGCCGGTCAAACGAGTACATTTTCGCGAAACGAATGAAGCACTCGGCAATCCGCGAAGGGACTGAGCATGCCAGAAGACGCAGAGAATTCAAACACGACAATGACCGCGTGGCCGGCTCTGAGCATTTTGGAACGGCGGTTGTTGGGGGTCCTCGTTGAAAAGGCCAAGACGACACCTGATGCGTATCCGATGAGCCTCAATGCCCTTACGACGGGATGCAATCAAAAGTCCAACCGCGACCCGGCGATGAACCTGACGGACGACGCCGTGGAGGAGACGCTCTCACACCTTCAGAAACAGAACCTGGTGAGCAAGATCGTCGGCGGGCGCGTGGAGCGGTGGCGGCATCTTCTTTATGAAGCCTGGCGTGCGGACAAGGTGGAACTGGCGGTGCTGGCTGAACTGTTGTTGCGCGGGCCCCAGACCGAGGGCGAATTGCGCGGCCGCGCCAGCCGCATGGAGCCGATCGACGATCTGGATGCGTTGCGGAACATCCTGCGCAAGTTGGTGGAGCGCGGGCTCGTTGTCTACCTCACGCCCGAAGGTCGCCGCGGCACGGTGGTGAGTCACGGCTTTCACGCTCCGGAAGAAATCACCGCGCTTCGACGGACGCACCCCTTTGAGGCGTCGATGCCAGCACCGGATTCCGCCCCCGCCAACGCACGTCCGGCGGCGCCTTCCGGGCCATCGCCTGATGCGCCGGAGGGGACTTTAACCGACCTCGCCTTGGCGCGGCGGGAGATCGCGGAATTACGATTGAAGGTCGCCGACCTGGAGGCACTTGTTGCCCGGTTGGACGCGCAGGTTCAGGCACTGAGGCAATCTTTGGGTGGATAGGCGCTTCGAGCCCGCAGGCAACGTAGACATCACGCTCCGCGTGATGGGTTGCATCACGCGGAGCGTGATGTCTACGTTGCCTGCGGGCGCGCGCCACGTGTGTTTTCATTCCGCATACAATGCATCTCATGGAACGCCTCAATAAGTTTCTGGCTCATGCGGGCGTCGGCTCGCGGCGGCACGTGGAAGATCTGATCCGCGCCGGCAGGGTGAGCGTTGACGGCCAGCCGGTCCGGGAACTCGGGACGAAAGTGGACCCAGCCAGCCAGCGCGTGAGTGTGGATGGGCAACCGATCCACGAGGAGCGTCTTGTCTATTGGCTGGTCCACAAACCGCGGGGATACGTCTGCACGAATTACGATCCGGCGCGACGGCCGCGGGCCATCGACCTGGTGCCGCACGTCGATCAACGTGTCTACACCGTGGGCCGGCTTGACGAGGACAGCGAGGGACTCTTGCTGCTGACCAACGACGGCGATCTGGCGCACCGATTGATGCATCCACGTTTTGGGATCGAGAAGACCTATCTGGTGCAGGTGGCCGGCCATCCCAACCGCGACGACATTCACAAACTCCTCAAGGGCGTATACCTCAGTGACGGGCATGTTAGCGCCCGGCGGGTAAAGCGCTTGAAGAACCAGGGAGAAAGCTCCTGGATGGAGATCGTCCTAAGCGAGGGGAAGAACCGCGAAATTCGCCGCATGCTTGCCCGGCTGGGCCACAAGGTGATGCGTCTTCGGCGCACGGCGATCGGTCCCGTGTTACTGGGCCGGCTAGTTAGCGGTAAGAACCGACGATTGACAGGCCCCGAGCTGTCTCGCCTGCGTGAAGCCGCCCAAAGAACGGCAAAACCGGAACGAGATCACGCATGAATTCCGTGCTGCATGCGACGCTGCCGGTAATCATGAATGAGCGCCTGGCGCGCGACACCTATCGGCTACGGCTCGCAACGCCCGAACTGGCCCGCGCGATCCGGCCCGGGCAGTTCGTCATGCTTCGACCGGCGCACGGCACCGATCCGCTTCTTGGGCGGCCCTTCGCGTTGTATGACACCATGCTTGACGCGCAAGGCGAGCCCACAGCAGTGGACATCGTGTATCTCGTGGTGGGCAAGGCGACGGGTCTGCTCGCCGAGTTGAAGGCTGGAGATGAAGTGTCGGCCTGGGGTCCATTAGGCAACGGGTTCCCCACACTCTCGAACGTGGAAACCGTCGGATTGGTCGCGGGAGGCATCGGTCAGACGCCGTTTCTGGCGTATTTGCGAGAACTGTTGGGGACGCGCGGCTACGGCGGGCGTCCAGCGCGTAAAGGCGCCGAACGCGTTGTACTCTACTACGGAGTGCGGAGCGCTGATCTGGCGGCGGGGGTTGAGGACTTTCGCGCCGCGGGCGCCGAGGTCCACCTTGCTAGCGACGACGGCAGCCTGGGCTTTCACGGCTTCGTGACGCAATTGCTCCAACGCGACTGGGTTGGAGTCCCGCCTTCAGGCGATTCTTCCGCTGCAAACCGCCTGAAGGCGGGACTGCAACATCTGGTGGGGTGCGGTCCGGAGCCGATGCTTCGCGCGCTGAACCGTTTGGCGCGCGCCGAGTCCATTCCCTGCCACGTTTCACTGGAAACGCCGATGGCGTGCGGCGTGGGCATTTGTTTCAGTTGCGTCACGGCGGTACAGACGGCTGAAGGGATGGATTATCGACGCGTTTGCATGGAAGGTCCCGTGTTCGATTCAGCTTGTTTGGCGTGGGAATCCAAGTCGACGTATTGATGACCGTCGGGTCGAAGACCACTCGAATTTTCCCTCCTTCGCCACTTGACCGCACCACTATGATGGGGGTGGCGAGTACGGAACTAACGTTCACATATCGTCTATGCCGAGGGATGTGCGTTTGAGACCGGTGAACTCGCATCTTCTCGTCCAACAACGGAACAATGATGACAGCCGATCGTCATGGTTTGCTTTGCGGCGCGCCTAAACCATTCTCGCCGGAGCAGAATTGTGGCAACAACTGGGGCAGTCCAGGGCGCCGCAGCGAGCGTGGGATTTTGACATGATTGCATTTCCGACGTATGAATTTCGCATACGGAAGACTCGCACAGCCATGCACGGCCAGGAGAACGAACCACCTTCCCGTCTTTCCTCCCTGCACAGGGGTAAGGCAGTTCCAGGTCAAAAGGATGGCCCGTACGTCCTAGAGAGCCACGATTGATTCCCCTTCCCCGGCTCTCAGATTCGCCAATCGGTCACCTACGGGGATGATGCACCATGCGATTAGCTCGTAAGCGCCAACGCCAGTTGGTCCGGAAGAGTCCGCGCGCCGCCAAAGTCCGCCCAAGCGTGGAACAGCTTGAAACGCGCCACCTGCCCAGCGTCGTGTGCATCATGGGCAACGTGGTCGCGGCGCCGTTGCAGAGCGTAAGCCTGGGGGTTTCTAGTGTTTCACCGAATGATCCCAGTTTCGGCTCACAATGGGACCTGAACAACACCGGGCAGAGCGGGGGAACTGCAGGCGCGGACATCCATGCCACTCAAGCGTGGACGGTCACTTCCGGCAGCGCCAAAACCGTCGTGGCCGTGATCGACACGGGCGTCGATTACAATCATCCCGACCTGTACCAGAACATTTGGATCAATCAGCAAGAAATCCCGCTGTCGCGGCTGCGCAATCTCACGGATGTGGACGGCGACGGCCTGATCACGTTCCACGATCTGAACAACCCGATCAACCAGGGCGTCGGCAAGATCACCGACGTGAACGGCGACGGCCGGATCGACGCAGCCGACATCCTCTCCCCCATGAGACTCGACTCCCACGGTAACGACACCGGGCTCGGGGGTTGGGCGCATCACAGCACGCAAGACGGCGACACGGCGCATCCCGATGACTTGATTGGTTGGAATTTCGTCAACAACACGAACAATCCGTTCGACGACAACGGCCACGGTACGCACGTCTCCGGGACCATCGGCGCCATGGGCAACGATGGGGTTGGCGTGACGGGAATCAATTGGTCGGTGTCGATCATGGCGTTGAAGTTCCTCAACGCGAGCGGCAGTGGTTACGACAGCAACGCCATCAACGCCTTAAACTACTCGGTGGTTCACGGAGCGACGATTTCCAACAATAGCTGGGGCGGCGCGAGCTACGACCCGAATCTGCTCGCGGCCATACAAACCGCGCAGGCGCACGGCGACATATTTGTGGCGGCGGCCGGAAACAACGGCCAGAACCTGGATGCCTCGCCTTCGTATCCGGCGAGCTTCAACCTTGACAACGTGGTCGTCGTCGCCGCCACCGACCGGAACGACCAGCTAGCCTCTTTCTCAAACTACGGGGCGGGTTCGGTTTCCCTCGCGGCGCCGGGGGTGGAAATCCTGAGCACCACGCCGAACAACACGTACAGCTGGTACAGCGGCACGTCGATGGCCACGCCCCACGTCACCGGCGTGCTGGCCCTGCTTAGGTCGCAAAACCCGACTTGGAGTTACGGCCAACTCATCAATCAAGTGCTTAGCACGGTCGATCCGCTGCCGGGACTTCAGGGCATTACAAAGACGGGCGGGCGGCTTGACGCCGCCGCGGCGCTCGGGGCCGCGTCGCCGGTGAACGGCGAGGCGCCATTCATCCAGCACCTCTATTCCGATGTTCTGGGCCGGTCCGCCAGCGACGGCGAGATCAGATCGTGGGTTGCCTCCTTGAATGCGGGGGTAAGCCGCGCCCAGGTCGTGCGTTCCTTCTGGGAATCGCAGGAACACCGATTGCGCGAGGTCGACTCCTATTACGCGCAGTATTTGCATCGATCCGCGGATTCAGCCGAGGAGTTCGGATGGGTGCAAGCGTTCCAGCACGGCATGAGTGAAGCCGATGTGATCCTCGGGTTTGTGACGTCGGGCGAATACGCCGATGCTCACCCGGACGCCCTTTCGTTCGTGAATGGCTTGTATCAGGACGTGCTTGGCCGCGTGGCGGATACGGCGGGCGAGGCAGGTTGGGCCGCGTTGCTGGCGACGACGGGCAATCGGTTCTTGGTCGCGAATAGCATCTTGCGCTCCACGGAGTTCTACCGGGGCACGGTGGACGCCTACTACACCCAATTCTTGTACAGGGCGGCGGATTCAAGTGAAGGACAGGGTTGGGTCACCGGAATGGCACAAGGAAGCGTTTCGATCGAGACTGCGGCCATCGGGTTCCTGGATTCCGCCGAGTATTACAGTCGGCCGTAATCGAAGGAACTCCGAAGATCCTTGTCACTTCGGAGGATTTCGCGGATCATTAATAAGCCCGCGTTCTCACCCTACCCACGTCCGCGCGGCGGGAAAGAGGTTGAGCGAGTGGGCATGTTTTCTCATCAATTCGATAGAACTTTCTCATCTCGAAGAAAAGCCGAACAAATTTCTTGTTGCGGCTGAAATCCCGGCCTACAATCTTCGGCTATGCGGCCTCTCCCCATCCCGTTGAGGGGCGGCACGTCGCTGAGCGCGAAAACACAAGAGGAGGGTCCCCGAGCATGAACGACCCAAACACGCAAACCAAGAAAGCCGGGCTATCCCGCCGCGCCTTTTTGAAGGGCTCCGGCGTGGCGGCCGCGGCGACGGCGCTGGGCCAGTCGACACTTCCCAGCCTGGCGACTGCCGCGGGTGCGGCGCCTGAGGCCAAGGATCCCGTCGGAATGGGCCCCGATCCCGTGAAGTTGGAGTTGTCCGTCAACGGCGCGACGCTGAAGACGTCGGTCGAACCGCGCGTCACGCTGCTCGACGCGTTGCGCAATTACCTCGATGTGACCGGCTGCAAGCGCGTTTGCGACCGGGGAACCTGTGGCGCTTGCACGGTGATGGTGGACGGCAAACCCATCTATTCGTGCACCATGCTGGCGTTGGAAGCGCAGGGTAAACCGATCAGGACGGCCGAGGCGTTGGTTTCAGGCGGGAAACTTGACAAGGTCCCTGCCGCCTTCGCGCAAGCCGACGCGCAACAGTGCGGCTTTTGCACGCCGGGATTCGTGGTGGCGATGCGGGCGGCGTTCGACGCCAACCCGAAGGCCACGCCCGCCGAGATTGAGAAAGCGTTGTCCGGCAATATCTGCCGCTGCGGCACTTACGAACAAATGCGGCTTGCCATTGCCTCCCTGTGCGGCGTGGCGCCGGGCACCGGCGACAAGAAGGGAGAGTGACCCATGGCAAACGCTTGGCCCAAGGAACCACGCCTGGTCGGCAAGAAGACGCAGCGGCTGGACGGCCCGGAAAAGGCCACCGGGCGCGCGAAATACTCGTTTGATAAAAGCCTTCCGGAATTGCTTCACGCGAGCATCCTCCGTTGCCCGTATGCCCACGCCAAGTTGACCGAGGTGGACACCACGGCGGCGGAGAAGATGCCGGGCGTTAAGGCGGTGTATAAAGTCGTCGAGCCGGGTGCGGAACTCTTTTACGCGGGCGATGAGGTCGTGGGCCTCGCCGCCGATACCGAAGAGCACCTGGCCGACGCCCTTCACGCCATCAAGGTCAAGTACGAGGACCTGCCGTTCCAGGTATTCGAGCAAGACGCGCTGAAGGACGACAAGAAGACAACGCCTCCCGCCGGGGGCAATCGCGACAACGTCAAGCCGGGCCAGGAAACGACCGCGGGTGACGTGGAGACGGCGTTCAAGGAGTGCGACGCCGTGATCGAAGGCAAGTACGGGGCGGCGACGATCGCACATCAATGTTTGGAATCGCACGGGCTTGTCGCCCATTGGGAGGCGGACGACAAGTTGACGGTTTGGGCCTCGACGCAGGCGGTGTTTGGAACGGCCGGCGAATTGGCGCGCGCCTTCAAGATTCCCGCTCCAAACGTGAAATGCATCACGCAGTACATGGGCGGCGGGTTCGGCAGCAAGTTTGGGCCGGACATTCAGGGAATTGTGGCGGCGCATCTGGCCAAGATAGCGAAAGCTCCGGTCAAACTGATGCTTGATCGCGCCGAGGAAATCACCGCGGGCGGCACACGCCCTTCGACGTACGGCACCGTCAAAATGGCCGCGACGAAGGATGGCAAGATCACGGCGTATCAGGCCGATACCTACGGCTCGGCGGGCGTCGGCACCGGCGTGGGCGTGCAGCTGCCGTATGTCTATCCGGTTGCCAATGTGAAGCGCAAGCATACTGTGGTACGACTCAATGCGAGCATGTCGCGGGCCATGCGGGCGCCGAACCATCCGCAAAGCTGCATCCTGACCGACTGTCCGCTGGACGATCTGGCGGCCAAACTCGGCATGGATCCGCTTCAGATGCGTTTGAAGAATCTCCCCGAGAACGACGAGAAAGCGGTCGCTAACGCACCGCAATCGTACAACGCGCTACGGCGCACGATTTACACGAAGGAAATCGAGATCGCCGCCAAGATGGCGAACTGGGAAAAGACGTGGCACCCACCGGGCAAGGGGCCGTCGAAGGGGCCTGTGAAGCACGGCATCGGCATGGCGTTGCACACCTGGGGAGGGCAAGGCATCGCGAACAACGACGTCAAGGTCACGATCAGCGCGGACGGTTCGGTGCTGGTGGAAAGCTCCACGCAGGACCTCGGGACCGCGAACCGGACTGTGCTGCCGATCGTGGTGGCCGAGATGCTTGGCCTGGAAGTGGGCGACATCACGGTGCGCATCGGTGAAAGCCAATACGGCCGGTCAACCGGTTCCGGAGGGAGCACGACATGCCCCAGCGTGGCGCCCGCCTCGCTGAACGCCGCAATCGCGGCCCGCGACAACCTGTTCACCGCGCTCGAGGATAAGCTGAAAGTCGAGAAGGGCGACTTGGAGATCAAACCGGGAAAGATCGTCTCCAAGAGCGATGACAAAAAGACGTGGACGTGGAAGGCGGCCTGCGCCAAGCTGGGCATGGACGTGGTGAAGGGGGAAGGCAACTGGACGCCGGGGCTGTCGAACGTCGGCGTCGGCGGGGTGCAGATTGCCGAGGTTTGGGTGGATACTGAAACCGGAGTTGTCCGTTGCACGCGGGTGGTGGCCGTGCAGGATTGCGGCCTGATCATCAACAAGCTGGGTTGCGAGTCGCAGGTGGCCGGCGGTGTCATCATGGGGGTGAATTACGCCCTCTTTGAAGAGCGTATCATGGACCGGGTCACTGGACGACAACTCAATCCCGACATGGAGTTTTACAAGCTGGGCGGCATTCAGGATTTGCCGCGCGTGGACGTTCACATGCACGACATGCCTGAACGCGGGGTCATCGGCATCGGCGAACCGCCGACCATTTCGACGTGCGCGGCGGTCGGCAATGCAGTCTTCAATGCCATCGGCGCCCGCGTTCCTTACGCTCCATACACTCCCGATCAGGTCCTCGAAGCCCTCTCCAGAAAGGAGGGAAAGGGATAGATGAAGAACTTCACCTACTACCGCCCCAAGACAGCGGAAGAAGCGGTCGGCATGCTCGACGAGAAATGGGGCCGTGTCGAACTGTTGGCCGGCGGGACCGATTTGCTTGATTTGCAGAAAGAGTACGTCGCCCAACCGGATAAAGTCGTCAGCGTCAGCGCGATTGAGGAATTAGTGGGCGTCAAAGACTTGGCGACCGGCCTGACCCGCTACCGGATTGGGGCGGGCACGAAGCTGGCGGCCATCGCGGACGATGCGAACTTGAAAAGGTTCTTCCCCGCGCTCACGGAGACGGCGGGCATTATCGGGGGTCCGCAAATCCGCAACATGGGGACGCTCGGCGGCAATCTTTGCCAGCGCAATCGCTGCTGGTATTTCCGCGACGAGCACACGAATTGCCTGCTCAAGGGCGGCGAGAAGTGCTTCGCGCTTGACGGCGAGAACCGCTATCACGCGATTTTCACTCAGGGGCATAAATGCGTGATCGTGCATCCCTCTACGTTGGCCCCGGCGCTCATCGCGCTGGGCGCGACGGCGGAGGTGCTCGGGCCCAAGGGCAAACGCACGGTGGAACTGGCCAAGTTCTTCCGCGCGCCCGCTTCGGCAAGCGAGCGGGAGCACACGCTGAGCCCCAATGAGATGGTCCTGAGCGTCACGCTCACGGACCATCAAGCGAAGAACGCCAGTTACGAAGTGCGGCACAAGCAAGCCTATGACTGGCCGCTGGTGCAGGCCGCCGTGGCATTCCAGTTCGGTGCCGGTAAAGCTAGTTCCGTCAAGATTGTTCTGGGCCATGTCGCTCCGACGCCGTATGTCGCCGAGAAGGCGGCGATGGCGCTCGACGGCAAGGCGGTGAACGAGGAAACGGCGGCGGCCGCGGGCAAAGCGGCGGCGGAAGGCGCCAAGCCGTTGAGCCAGAATGGCTACAAGACGAAGCTCGTG
>Ga0207095_10155_pt1 | contig 20701 bp, 17 predicted proteins | sample Alteio_BWMinHeat_88_FD_153529 | JGI IMG/M metagenome (GOLD analysis project Ga0207095, IMG submission 153529) | Enriched cells from forest soil in Barre Woods Harvard Forest LTER site, Petersham, Massachusetts, United States -... | ecosystem: Environmental > Terrestrial > Soil > Temperate forest >... | reverse complement strand
GGCGGCAGGGATTTTTGAAAGGCCTTGTGGGCCGCAACCCTGGAGATGACAACACTATTGCCCGCTTCCTGAGCCTGACGGCGGGTGCGTTCCCACACTTCGCAACAGTGAGCGACAGCGGTGTTTTCTAGAGCGGGGCTGGAATCAGGCGGTGCGCAGGGCGCGGAAAGATATTGCCCGGTCATGGAGGGATTCTCCGTTAGTGGATTGGTTTCTACTGTTCTTATTGTGCGCGGGGAAAGGGAAATATTCTGCAAGGCAGCCTATTCTGGCAGGAAGTCGATGCGACTATTCGGTAGATTCCGGTCGGGGGTACAGTCCTCTCGGCACTCGGAGACGGAATGAACAACAGCCCTCGATGAGCCCTATGAGAGGGGATGTGCTCATTGAGGGCCGTTGGTCCGGTTTCCATCCAAGCACCGCAATCTACTTCCGCACGCTTATCTTGAAATCGCCGGGCGGCTCAAACAGCGACCGCGACGGCTCGCTCAATTGCACATTGGTGAGCTGATACGTCGTCTTCCCATAGCGAGGATCTTCCGTAGTTGATTCCACGACCGCAGCGATTGCCGGCGCGTACCATGTCTCCCTGACTATTGAGATCGGCTTTTCATTTCCAATGGCACCGGCTGGAATTGTGGTCGTCGTTCGCGTACCGTTGCAGTCGACTCCCTCGATGTTCCTGGTCCCCAGATCTTCCTTGACCACGTCCCGCTTATCGTCCTGTATCCGGGCCAGGTTGGAATTGGAATCGCCCGAATGCTCATCCCGGAACTTGATCAACATGCGCCCGGCCGCACCCTGCTCTCCCTCGTCGCTATCAGACTTGATCATGATCCGCGCGCCATCGTCTTCGGCATTGCGCTCGTCCAAAAACTGGCGCGACCGGTGCACCTTATCCGCCGACTTTGATGCCGGGTCCAGCACGAAGGCCAACCCGCTCACGGGATCGTCGACAAACACCTTCACCTCGTGGGGCGACGGATGTTCGGGGTCGACATTGCCGAATGTCTGCTCGCGCCGTGTCCGGCCGTCGCTGTCGCGATAGAACTTGCTCACGGTTCGATGGACGATGCGATTGCCGTCAGCAAGGGTCTGCACGGTTTCGGTCGTCGTGTCGGCCGAATATGGCTTGCCTTTCACCACCTCCAGGGTGCGCGCCGCGATCTCCAGGGTCACCTTTTGTCGTGCCTCCTGTCCCTCGGCCGATTCATTGTCCGGCTGCACCAGGATGGCTAAGTCCGATGGATGCTTTTCCAGCGGACCCGCGTCCTGCTGGACCTCAGCCATCGGTTTCTGGGCCCAGCCCACCATGGCCGAACCCATCGCGGCCGAAAGCAGCAACGCCGCGGCCACACGGAACCCACGTTTTGTCTTCATCACAACTCCTTTTCGAATCTTAAGAATTACCGAACGATGCGGATGGCGCGAGGAAGCCCGTCCTCGCCGACCACAAACTCTGCCAACATGGTTTGCGCAACGGCGTCGGCCGGCGCTTCCAAACCGTACTGTCGAAGATCACTTCCCCGTAGCTTGATCCGCACCACGCTCAACTCCGCCGCGGGCGGCAGCCCTTCGCTCACCGGCAGAGGAACGAACTCGTCCAGTGAGTTCCCGGTTGCCCTATTCGTCGAGGCTTCATGGAAGCGAGGGCGGTCAGTGCCAGCGCTGCGCGTGCGCGCCGAAGCGGTTGCCGCGGCATTATTGCGCGCTGCGATCTGTGCCGAAGCGAGCGGCTGCTCAGGCATGGCCTGGGGCGTCGACACAGACCGCACGTGGCGATACTGGTGCTTATGGGCGTTCCGCAACTGCCATATGGCCCCGCTGGTCGCGATTGCCGCCAGCAATATCGCCGCGACGGCCGAAGTCCACCTCAACCTCAGCTTTCGCGCCCCGATCGAATCTTTTCGGCGACCAGCCTCAGCGTGCAGTGCCGCCTCCAGCGTTTTCGGGGCGTCAATCGCCCGATGCTCGCGCCCAATCTCCGCCAGGATTTCGTCCAGCTCCCGATCCGTCGTCATCGAGGCTTTCTCCTCATGCTCCCCACCTCTCCACGCAGTAACCCCGCCAGCCGGGCTTTCGCTCGATGCAGCCGGGAGCGTACCGTGCCCACCGGCACGGACAACACTTGCGCCGCCTGTTCATAGCTCATCTCCTCGAGCGAACACAGAATTACGACCTCGCGCAGAGTCGCCGGCAACTCATCCATACCGGCCCGAACTGCGGCGACAGCCTCACGCCGCAGCAATAACTCCGCTGGGCCATCGCCCGAGAATTCCAATTCCGCTGCGTTCTCCTCGTCGAAGGCACTTGCTACTTCGCTTCGCTGCAGGTGCTTCCACAGTTGGTGCCGGGCGATCCCGCAGAGCCACGTGGAAAGCTCTCCGCGCGCGGCGTCGAATCGGTCGATTTGGGTGAGGAGCGCAAGGAACACCTCTTGCGTAATCTCCTCCGCGACCGCGTCGTTTCTACTCATTTGCAGGGTGAACCGGTACACGAGCCCACCATGTCTCCGGTAAAGCGCTGCCATGGCCTCCCCACTGCCGGCGAGCGCCGCTTGGTGCAAGTCCCCGTCGCTCAGTTCTCCATCGAGCCGCCTGCGCCATAGCCGCTTAAACATACCCATTCATGATTACGCGCAGTCGCAAAAAAGTTCCCAGTGTGAGAAGAATCTTTGCAGGGTGGAACGCAAGGGTCCCTTTGCATTTCATATCAGCCCCGGATGTCGCCAGTGGCCTAACGGGACTGCGTGGCCTCACCGCAGATCGCCGCAGGAATCATCTCAATTGAGGTCTTCAATTGATACATTCAGGCCAATGCACGTTTCCAGAATTTATTGTTCAGGATACGTATCCCCGCGATAACAAATGCGGTCGTTCGACTGCGGCCCACCTTAAGGGATTGGGGAGTCAATGACAGGGGAACCGACGGGCGTTTTAGTTTTTGCCTAAACTTTTTTTTAACTTTCACGCGTAGCGGGCCATGGCGAGGTCCACGATTTCTCCGATCATCTGGGTGTAGGAGAGGCCGGATTTCTTCGCGGCCATGGCGAACTCCTGTGCGCTGGAGAGCCATGGGTTGGGATTGGCTTCGATCACATACACCTCGCCCGCGCTCGACAGGCGCATGTCAATGCGGCCATAGTCGCGGAGTTTCACGGCGCGATAGGCCTTGATCGCGGTCTCGGTGAGCTTCGATACGGTTTCTTCATCGAGGTCTTCGGCGATGGCTGATTTGGTCAGCTTGTAGGCCTCGGTGTCCTGGAAGAACTTCACATCCTGGCTGGCGATCCTGGGCGTGCCTTTGGGGAGCCTGGACAGGTCGAGTTCGACCAGCGGCAGTGCGCGCGGGCTCTCGTAACTGCCTAGGATGGAGGCGTAGATCTCGCGGCCTTCAATAAATTCCTCGATCAGGGCAGGCGAATTGAATTCGCTTTGTATGTAAGCGATGCGCTCCATCAACTCCTTCACGCTGCTGACTACGGCCGCGGCATCGATGCCGATGGATCCATCTTCGGAGGTGGGTTTCACGATAAGCGGGAACGAGATGTCATGGGCGTGATCGATGTTGCCGCGATAGGCTATGGCGAAGTAGGGCGACTGGATTTCATAAAAGGCGAACATCTTCTTGGCGATGGTTTTGTCCTGGGCAAGAACGTGTGCGCGCGGTCCCGCACCGGTGTAGGGGAGCTCGAGCAGATCGAGAAATGCGGTGACCTGCATCTCCTTGGTGTCATCGCCGGCATAGGATTCGGTGAGGTTGAAGATGAGATCGGCGCCGGATTTGGCGAGTGCGAACAGGGATTGGGGGCGGCCGTCGAGGACATGATACGACGGCTCGTGACCGAGCTTCTCCAAAGCTTCGAAGATCTCTTCGCGGTCGTGCTTGGGGGGGCTTCTTGTGTTTCTTCGGGCCCTTGCGACCGCGCGGCGCGGGAATTTCTTCCGGCACCTCAGCGGGTTCTTCTTCCCACAAGTCGTACAGCACGGTGACTTTCAATTTTGCCATGCGGCCTCCAATCGGAGTGCCGGCCCGCCGCGGCGGGCCGGCACGCCTCAGGGATGGATGAACTTCCCACGGATCAGATAATTCATGGAAAGCGCGGTGGTGTAGACGGTGAACTCGGTGAGGTAGTCGGACTCGCGCCGAACGTCGACGCGCAGACCCATGTCCTCAACACGCTTGCAGATCGCTTCCACCAATCTTTTGACGATCGGACGCTGCACTCCGCTCCAATATGCGACCTTGTCGACGATGGGTTTGCGATGCTGATGCAACATCTCGTGGGCGGGTCGCACGCCGTTTCGTCGCTTGGGAGAGACATTGAAAATATCTGCCAGGTCGGTATCGAGCGCGAGTTCCTGCAGCGGGATCTCCTCAGGCAAGGTTAGACGATAGAACTCGCCGACGGTCGATTCCATTTCATCGACGGTGATGTCGGTGCGGCCGCGACGGCGAATGGGTTCCGCATCTCCGAATTTATGCGCCACGCGCTCGACGTATTGGAGTTTGGCCAGGGCCTCCCAACCATCGTAGCGCTTTCGCCATTGGGAGCGGGGCGTGAGCCAGACCGCAAAAGTTTCAGCGAAATCTTCTTCGGGATGTTTCTGCGCGTACCAGCCGGCCATGTGGCGAACAAACTTGCGCGAGAAGGGTATGGGGCGGTAGTTATCGCGATAGGCGCGGCGAAACGAGCCGAAGAGATCATGCCACTCCGCCGACTTGTAGAGCTGGTAGGCGTAATTGAATGCGTGTCCGGCCTCGTGGCGCATATACATCATGATCTCGCGTGAGTCTTCGAGGTCGTTCATATCGCGCTCAAGGCGGGCGAGGTCGGGGTTGGCGAGATAAAACGGAATGCCGATGACAGGCTCGCCGGAGGGACATCCCCATTCATCCGTGAGGTAGCAAAGCGGACGGAATTTGTGGATGCCCTTGACTTCGAGTTCGCGATAAAGCTGCTGAACGAAACGTTCGAGGGGGGAACCCTCGAGCTTGAGGCCAAGCTCGCGAATGGGCTTGGCGAGTATCTCCTGGAATTCAGTTCGGGTTTGTTCGAAGTCGCGCACTGGGCTAATCAGAGTTCTACACTACGGAACCTGAAATGGATTAGATGTGAATTACCGGCCTGGCGGCCTGCGCTGAAGTCGCTGCATCATTCGGAGGCCCGAACTGCGGTCGAGAATGGAACCGTGTTCCAGCCGAAAGCAGAAAAACAACCGCGGATCCTTCGTCGCGGCCTCATGACAAAGCACGGGGATGGCGACCACCTCCCGCCCTAACAAGTTAGGGTGGGGCACCCCCAGTCTCCGGGTGTCATTTCAAGCGCAACTCGCCCCTTCATTTTGGGGCTTCCGGGCGCCAGTTCAGAGTGACGGACAGGGCGGAGGTGTCAGAAGTATTGGGGCTGATGATCAGGAAGCGATTGCCGTCAGGAGCGATGTCCCAACTGATGGGGCCGTTGCGAATTCCAGTGTCGACAATGTCGGACTGGAACAGCGGATGCGGCGTGCCCGACTGAAATATGGGCCGGGTGGCGACTGCGACGGACATCATCTTCGAGTCCGACGAAATGTAAAACAACTCTTTGCCGTTGCGATTCCATCGCGCCTGAACGCCGCCTCCCCGCGAAACCATCCATTTGGCGCCGGGTGCAGGCGGAAACGGAATCACGTAGATTTCGGCCTGCCCGGACTCATTGGACGTGTAGGCCAGCCAATGCCCGTCAGGAGAAAACTGCCCCTGGTCGGCCGTGGCGTTGGCCTGAACGACAGGGAACGGCTGGCGATCGGCGTTGACCGAAATGGCCATGAGGTCCGCACCGGTTCCGGGCTTGATGAGGGCATAGACGAGGAAATTTCCATCCGGCGACCAGCTTTTGGGAACTGCGAGGGTCCTGGATGCGACCAGCAACTCTTCATTCCCTGCTCCGGTTGCCAGCTTGCGGAAGATGCCGAGTCCAGCCTTGGCGTATGCGACATAGCGTCCATCCGGCGACCAGATGGGATCCTGGCTCGTGCGGCCGAACGTCAAGCGGTTTGCCAGAGCGCGCGCGAAATCCATCACCCACGTATCTCCAGCGCGATGGAACGCGAGGCTTTTGCCGTCTGGAGAAATCATTGCGACTTCGCCGGCGTCCGGCAACGAGCCGAGAATCCTGCCTGCCCGGTCCCGCCACACGAACTGCCAATCGCCTTGCTGCCCGGCTACGTACGCCAGGACACCCGCATTCGAGGCTGCGACCATCCGGTAGAAACCCAGGCCGCGGACAATCTCATGGGCGATCGCGAATACATCGCCTGCCGGTTCGAGGCGCTTGACGTCGAACGGCAACGCCATCAGTGCGCTGCCACGCGTAAAGATCAGCGCCCCGATGCGGCTGCCCGCGGGTGGTCCCATAAATTGTGCGTTCGAAACATCGGGCACAATCTGCCGCACCTGGGTTGAGTCCATGGCGCCGAGCCACACTCCATCATTTCGGGTGGCCACGAAGTGCTCTCCATCGGGAAGGAAGTACGGATAGGCGCCTCTGAGGCCTGCGTTTTCGGGCAGGCGCGACGCGATTCCTCCCGAAGATGAGACTCGCTCCATTCCGTAGAGGCCGGCAATCAGGATGTCGCCATTCCGGCTCCATGCGCCCCCGGTCGCGGCCATCGCGTCACACACGGTCTGCACCGGTCCGCCCGAACGATCGACCTTCTTGAGCCTGGCGTCGGCAAAGAAGGCAAGGGCGCGCCCATCCGGAGACCAGAATGGATTCAGGGCGTTATCGGTGCCTTCCAGCGGCGCCGCCTCCAGTGCGCCCAGTTCCCTCATCCAGATTTGCTGCCGTCCATCCTTGACAAGAACCAGGGCAAGGGCGCGGCCATCGGGGGAAAGCGCCATTGAAAGCACGCGCGATTTTTCCGGGAGCAGTACGGCCAAGCGGGCGATCGGCTGAGGCGGAGATGGGTTGCGGAGGAACAGGTATGTGAGCGCGGCAGCCAGAATGAGGACGAGCCCCAGGGCCAGGAAGAGCGGGGTCCGGCTCGAGCGCGAGGAAATGGACGCAGTGGCGACGGCGATCGATTCCAATTCCCACTTCAGATCGCGCGCCGATTGCCAGCGCTCCTCGGGGTCTTTTTCAAGGCACCTCTTCACGACGCGGACGAGGGAGGGCGGCGTCGCTTCCGGCAGGTCGTCGCGTTTGCCAGCCAGCATGTCGCGGAGGATCAACCCGAGCGCGTAAATATCGGTCCGCGCATCGGCGCCTTTTCCTTCGAATTGCTCGGGAGCCATATACGCGGGCGTGCCCATGAGGGCGCCCTCGACGCTGAGGGACGGGTCGGCGACGGATTTGGCCAGGCCGAAGTCCAGTACCTTTACGCCGGACTTTGTGAGCATTACGTTCGCGGGTTTGAGGTCGCGGTGAATGATGCCCTTGGCGTGGGCGGCGGCCAGCGCCTCCGCGATCTGAGCTCCAAATTGAATGGCCTGAGGGATGGACAGGCTGCCCCGCTTGAGCCGCGCCGCGAGGGTTTCGCCTTCGATCAATTCCATGACCAAATAATTTGGGCCGACATCGTGGAGGGTACAAATGCAGGGATGGTTCAACGCTGCGATGGCGCGCGATTCCTTTTCGAAGCGGCCGCTCCACTCCTTCATGACCTTGATGGCGACGGTTCGGTCGAGGCGCGTATCCCTGGCCCGGAACACCTGCCCCATGCCGCCTTCCCCGAGCAGGGCCTCAATCTTGTATGGGCCCAGCACGGATCCGGCTTCCACCTGCGACACACGCATACCCGTGAGCAAGTCGGCTGCGCACTGGTCGAGGAGTTTGCCGCCGCTTTCAGAGTCCTGGGCGAGGAGCTTTTCAACCTCACGGCGTAGCTGAGGATCGGCATCGGCCAGAAAAGCCGCGCCCCTCTCCCTGGCCGAGTGGTAGAGCTCTTCGATTTGGCGCAGGCGCTCCAGGCTCATGGGATCATTCGAGAAATGCATTCCATCATACGGCGCGCTCCAGTGGGCTGCAATTGAGCACCTCAAATAACCGGCAGTCGGGTGGGGTTATAATCGGCGCCAATCGCAAGTGATGGACGAGCACATATCGGAAACCACGCTGCTTCTTCGCGCCTGGGCGGGGGGCGACCGGGAGGCGCTGGAGAAGCTGACGCCGCACGTTTATCGAACTCTGCGGCGCATCGCCGGCCGCTACATGCGCGACGAGCGGGAGGGGCATACGCTGCAAGCCACCGCCCTGGTGCATGAGGCGTACCTGGAACTGGTGGACATCACCAACGTGGACTGGCAACACCGCGCCCACTTCTTCGCGATATCGGCCCAGATCATGCGCAATATCCTGCTGGACCGGGCGCGCCGGCGCCTGGCTGCCAAGCGGGGAGGCGACGCGGAGCGCGTGAATCTGGATGAGCTGCCCGACATCGGGATGGGGCGTGCCCGGGAACTGATCGTCCTGGATGACGCGCTGCATGCATTGGCCAAGGTCGACTCGCGCAAGGCGCAGGTGGTGGAAATGCGTTTCTTCGGCGGGCTGAGCGTGGATGAGACGGCCGAGGTGCTGGCGGTGTCTGCGGAAACTGTGATGCGCGATTGGAAGTTTGCCCGATCGTGGCTGCAGGCGCAGATCACGCCGAATTGAATAGGGAACTAGGGACTTAGGGACTAGGGACTAGGGACTAGGGACTGTCGCAGAGATAACGTACCGGAAAGACGCTCCCACCCCTAGCGGCAAAAACAAAGACGCCGCGAGGGTGGGGCACCCGGTTTAGTAACGAAGTCACTGCGACAGGCCACTAGGGGCTAAGGACGAGAAAAAGACTACCCGTTCACTTTCCTAAAAATAATTCTCCGAGGGATGCCAGTTTTTCGCGCGCGCTTGCGCCTACAGGGTTGAAGGCGATCACAGCAGAACACCCGGAGCCATTCGGGTTGCTGGCCGCCCTACCAACTTCAAATCCAGAATGGAGATCAACATGACGAAGACGATGTTTCGTGTGTTCGCGGCAGTCGCGATGGCTTTGGCGGGTTCCCAGACCTTGCTGTTGGCGCAGGGGAACCACAACCTTGAAGGGACCTGGGATGTCAACGTAACGGTTGTCAACTGCCAGTCCGGCGCGTTGATCCGGGCGGTTCGGAGCCTGCAGATGTTCAGCCACGACGGGTCTTTCACCGAAACGGCAAATACGTTCCTGCGCGGGAGCAGCCTGGGCAGCTGGGACCACGCCTATGCGAATGTCTACACCTCGACGTACTGGTTCTTCCGGTACAACGCGGACGGGACGTTCAAGTCGCTGGCCGAAGGTCTCAATAAGGAAGAGCTCAGCGGCGATGGCAGTCATTTCACGGCCAGTGGTACCGTCACGGATTACGACGCGACCGGCAACGTAATTTCGGTCGGCTGCGTCACCCATGCCGCACGGCGCCTCACGTCGTTGGACAACTAGGTGTGGATGTTCTGGCGGGCGTTCTGGCGGGCGTTCTGGCGGGCCGGATGCTCTGGGGCGATCCGGCCCGGGAAGCCCACACACGACCCTCATTTGAAAACGTTCTTGACAGAATGCGACGGCCTCTTCTATAGCTGGCTATGGGAAGGCTCCGCATGCGTACGCACAACAATGATCGTCTCAAGGGCACCCTCGATCTGCTGGTGCTGAAGACCCTCGCTGCAGAGGGCAGGATGCACGGGTACGCCATCACTCTCAGGATCGAGCAGGTGTCCGAGAGCGTTCTGCGTCTCGAGGAGGGGTCTCTCTACCCCGCTCTTCACCGCATGACCCAGGTCGGCTGGCTCCGTTCGGAATGGGGCGCCTCGGAAAATAACCGGCGTGCGCGCTACTACTCGATCACGGCGGCCGGGCGCCGGCAATTGACGGAGGAGACGCAGGAGTGGGCGCAGTTGACTGAAGCTGTGGCGCGGGTGCTGAGCCTGGCTTAACAAGGAGGTCGCCGTGGGCTGGTTGAACCGGTTCTCGAATCTCTTCCACCGCGACAGGGTGGACGAGGAACTCGATGAAGAGTTGCAGTTTAACCTGGAGGCGCGCACTCGACACAATCTCAATGCCGGGATGAATCCGGACGCGGCGCAGGGTGACGCCCGAAGACGATTTGGCAACGCCACGCTGGCGAGGGAACGGGCGCACGAGATGGATATCCTCATGCCGCTCGAGACCCTTGCGCGCGATCTGCGCTACGCACTCCGGAGCTTGCGCAGATCGCCGGGCTTCACAACCGTGGCGATTTTGACTCTGGCTTTCGGATTTGGCGCGAACACCGCGGTTTTCACGGTCGTGAATGGCGTGCTTCTACGGCCCCTTCCATTTCCGGAACCCGGACGACTGTTCCTCGTCTCTTACGAGTCGAAGGGTGGCCCGTTTGAAGCCCCGCCAGGTCTTTATGACTCGGACTATCTTGAATACCAGCGACAGAATCGTGTATTCGAGCAGATCGCAACCTTCAGCGAAGACGCCGCGACCTTGACCGGAGCGGGCGATGCCTCGCGCCTGCCAACGGCGACGGTGACCTCCAGTTTCTTCTCGGTGCTTCAAGTAAGCCCGGCGCTTGGAAGAGCCTTTTTGCCGGAAGAAGAACGACCCGGCAACAACCACGTGGCACTGCTCAGCGACAAGCTGTGGCGCAACCGTTTGGGCGCAAATCCAAATATCCTGGGGAAGACAATCATTCTCGACGGAGAGCAATACACCATACTGGGCGTCATGCCGGAGGGTTTCACGTTTCCTCATGAACCCGAATTGTGGCGGCCCCTGGCTGTGGGAGCCGACCGCGGAAACACGTACCTCCGTCCGGTCGTAGGCCGCCTTCGTCCCTCGGTCTCGAGGCAGGAGGCACTGGCCGAGTTGGAGGCCCTCGCCAAGCATTGGCAGCCGGGAACAGGAGCGAGCCCGGGAAGCATGATTGCGGAAGTCCTCCCGCTGAATGACCTGCTGGTGGGAAAGATCCGAAAATTGTTGTTGATCTTGATGGGCGCCGTCGCCTTCGTGTTGCTCATCGCATGCGCGAACGTTGCCAATTTGCTGTTGATGAGAGGGACGACAAGGCTGCGTGAAATTTCAGTTCGCACTGCTTTGGGTGCCAGCCGGGGACGGATCATTCGCCAACTGCTCACGGAGAGCGCGCTTCTTTCGTTGTGCGGCTCCGTTGCGGGAATACTCCTGTCCATATTTGGCGTACGTGCGCTGCTGGCCATTGCTCCGGCTGCGGGAGTGCCCCGCATCGATGAGGTTCAAATCGACAGCCCCGTTCTGACCTTTGCACTCGTGCTTGGCGCAACGATGGGAATTCTGTTTGGATTCGTGCCCGCCTTCAAGTCGACTGGAAATCGTGTGCGCGAGTCTCTCAGCTTAAGCGGATCCAATGCGACCGCTCGCCGTCAGCGCCTCCGCAGTGTGCTGGTCGTCTCCGAGATCGCACTCGCGCTCGTACTGCTCACGGGCGCAGGCCTGATGGTCAAGAGCTTTATGCGCATGCGCGCGGTCGATCCGGGTTTTCGCACCCAGAACGTTCTCACCATGACGGTCGACCTGCCCGATTCCACGTACCCGACGACAATAGCGATTCATGCTTTCTACACATCGATGCTTGCGAAGCTGTCGAATCTGCCAGGAGTGGTTGCCGCCGGCGCTGTGAACTGGATGCCGCTTCAGCCGGTGCTCGTCCGTGGAGACTTTCACCTCGACGGCGGGCGAGTGCGACCGCGGGACTTTATCGTGGCCAAGCCTGCTGTCAGTCCGGACTATTTCAACGTGATGAGAATCCGATTGTTGCAAGGGAGAGGCTTTGCTCCTCAGGACAACAGCAGCGCCGCGGGCGTGGCGATCGTGAGCCAGTCGGTGGCACGGACGCTCTGGGCGGGCGAAGACCCCGTGGGAAAGAGACTCACCATGGAAGACGAACCCAAACCCAAAGACTGGCTCACGGTGGTTGGAGTGGTGGATGATATCCGTCAGCAGAGCCTGACTGATCAGCCGCAAGCAGCCATTTACCAGCCGCTCGAACAGGTAACAAGGCCGTTCTTTCTCAGCCATGTCAGCTACGTGGTCCGCACCGCCCAGTCTCCGCAGAGCGTAGCCGCCTTAATGCGTGGGGCTCTCTACCAGGTGGACAGAAACCAGCCGGTTTCGATCGCGCCCCTGACTGACCTGGCAAACGCAACGACTGCGAGCACGTGGTTCCAGACGCGCCTGATTTCGGCCTTCTCCATGCTGGCGCTGTTCCTCGCGGCGATCGGTGTTTACGGCGTGCTCGCCTACGCGGTTACAGAGCGCACGCGCGAGATTGGAATCCGCATGGCGTTGGGGGCCAATAAAAGGGACGTCACCTTGATGCTCTTGAAGCGCACTCTGCTGCTGGTGGTGGCTGGTGTGGCACTGGGTGGATCGGGGGCGCTGATGCTGACACGAGTTCTCGGCAAGTTCCTGTTCGAGGTCAAGCCGACCGATCCGGCCACCTTCGTGTCGGCCGCTGCGATTCTCGCATTTACGGGCATCATTGCCGGCTTGCTCCCCGCTCGGCGTGCAACGCGTGTAGATCCTGTAGTCGCACTGAGGTGGGAATAGGGAGAGAACAATCGGCGCGCGTTTCGCTAATTGCCCGCCGAAAACTCACTGATGGTTTCAGGCCGATGCATTCATTGACCTGGAATGAAATGCGGTTTTGTCTGCTGCCCGATGGGCAAAGCGCAGTTACGCGGTGAAGGTGCGGCGGCTCTGGCAAGAGATCTGAAGCTTTGGGCGGTGCAGTCCGCATCAGTGTTTTGCGTCGCAGGGCTCGGGGGCGGGAATGCGCTGGTCCTTGTTTTCGTAGGTACACCAGCCGACGAGCGAATCCGGCGTCTTGCCGGCATTGGCCAGGCGCAGGTCGTCGAGGGTCAGTTCTTTGAATTCGAACTGGATCGAGCCGTCGGACATGACGGTTCCGATGAGGTAGCCGTAGACATCGGTCTTGGCGAATCTGGTGCCGAGTTCCGGAGGCAGGCGATAGCGGACCGCGCCCGCGGTTCCGACGATCCAGCCGGGCAGCACGTGATCTTTCCAATACGGGGTGCGGAACACGTCTTCGACGACGAAGTGCGAATGGCTGGCGAGCGCGTAGACATGCTTGCCCGCGGCCTGAAGGTTCCATAGCAGCTCATAGACTTCGCGGCCGGTGGTGATGCCATCGCTGGTGTCGCACATGCTGTGGCTCAATCCCACGCTGCCGGGGAGGGCCTCGTGCATGGCGACCACGACGGTCTTGATGTCGGCGTTCTTCTGATCGTCGGCAAGGCGGGCGCGGATCCAATCCATCTGCTTGGGATCGAAGGTGCTGTTGCCGGCGTTATCGAGGGCGAGGAAGTCGACCCCGTTCATGACCCAGTGGTAGTAAGAACGGACGCCGTCGGCGGTGTCGTGGTCCTGTTCTCTTTGGGCGTGCAGGCGGGGCGTGTCCAGATAGGTCCCGAACTGGGCCATGTAGGCATCGTGAGTTTTGGGCGGGATGAGCTCGTGGTTGCCGATGGCGATGAACTTTTCGAGATCACCGAAGGGGGTGAGCTGGTTCTTGATGAAGTCGGGCCAGGCCGTGCTCAGGTAGGAACTGATGGTGAGATGGGGCTGGTTGAGATGCAGGGATGGAGGGGCGACCATGTCCTCGTCGAAATCGTAAATGGCGCGATAGTCGCCCAGGTGCCAGTAGAATTTTGCGCCGTCCTTGAGCACGCCGGCGGCAATGGCGGGCATGACGACATCTCCACAGTTGCGGGAGTCGCCGGACACCGCGAATTTGAAAACGGGAGACGGGGCGGGGGCGGCCGAGAGCGCGGCAGCCGAGATAACTGCCAATACGATTGCGAGAGTCTTCATCGTCTGACCATCCTATCAATTCGCATGGATCGTTAGAGTGCGCGTTTGATCACTTTTCGGTAGGTGTCGAACGTCTCTTTCCCTTCTTTCGTGAGGCGGCATATCGTCAGCGGATATTTGCCCCGAAAGCTCTTCTCAATCTCGATGTACCGGGCTTCCTCCAACTTGGATAAATGCACGGAGAGATTTCCCTTCGTCAATCCGGTCGATTGATGCAAATACTGGAAGTCAGCTTCTGCCACGGCTGACAGCAACGCGACAATCATCAACCGTGCGGGCTCGTGAATCACTTTATCGATTTGCGCCAATCGTTGAATCTTCGCCTTGCCCATTTTAGTCAGTTTCCTCGTTTGGCAAACGGAGGAAGCGCAAAAGCACCACGCATCCTGAAACCAGCGAGAGCAAGCCCATCGAACCGTACAGGATGAGTGATCCCTTCTCAAACGAGACTCTGCTCAGACCAAGACAAATGCCCAGGGCCGCCATCAGGACCCCGCCGATGACATAACGGGGCAACCGGCCAGCGTAAACCGCAAGCAAGCCCCAAAGTATCCCCGTCCCCGCGACCATCGAACCGCTCGCCGGCAACACTCGCAGATAGACCGCCCAAGCCATTGCAGCCGCAACCGCGAAGGCGATGCACGTGACGATCACGAGCAGTCTCCTGGGGACACGCTTCAGCTCTACGTAGCCTACTTTCTCCATCAGGAATCGCCTGCGCATCCATTTGATCGCCCATGGAGAAGCACCAATCATGGGCGCCACGAGCAGCATTATTCCCCAAGCCGACGAACGATACGCGAACGATCCATATGGATAGGCGACTTGCAACAAGATGAAGAATGCAGTCGCAAGAAGGATGGCCCCGATGGCAATCTCGGGCAATCCATCGCGATTATGCGCAATACGCATGAGGCGCCTGGCAGCGGCATCCGGATCTGTTTCCACTTCCTGAACAAATGATGGCTTCATGTCTTTCCTCGCAGACTAGTCTGCGTTACAAACTAGTCTGCCCAACATTATGCTCCTCCGGAACTTCAATATCAACCGGGTAGCGCATGGATTGTGCGGGTTCAGAGTGATCTCAATCACTGCAAACGAACCATCGCCTCGATCGTGGTTGCGGGAAGCATTGTCAGTTCGACTGTTCCGTTAGAGACGACAGCGTTTCCTGGAGGCGTTCTCCGAGCTCTTGGTCGGCGGCCTGAACTTCGGTTTGAAATCCTTCGACCGCAACCCGAAACGCCCGAAAAAGTTCTACCGCATTCATGTGACGCACGAGAGCCCCTTCAAACCGAGCCGTCACTTCAATTGGCAGGTGATCGATGCCGCGACCGTGGACAGCCGAAAGACCGTGCCGAATACAAGCCAGTGCCAGAGCATGATCCCGAACGCCGCTGATCATGTATTCGGCTTGCCACAGACGCATTCTCGCAATGCAGCTCTGAGCGTGGAGGGCGTACAACCAGCCGAGGCCGATGATGCCGCCGGGCGTTGGCGGGGGAAAATCCCGGAGCTCGTGCGCGGTCCCGAAAATTAACCGGAACGTCGGGGCCAGGGGCCTGAACTCCGTGGCTTGAACAAACGCCAAATCGACTTGCAAGGCGCCGGGGAGCAGAAATACCCGATATGTCCACAAGCCCGCCGCTACATCGAGATGGTGGAGCGCGGCGTGGTTTTCATACATGTAGCTGGTCCAATCGGACAAGACGCCCTGCAGGTCAGCGGGATTGGTCACACCGAACGCGAGATCGATGTCGGACCATCTGTCTTCGTTGCCGGCTGCCGCTGAACCGGTAATCGCAGCGCCACTGAGGCGCTGGTCATGGGTCGCATATTCGAGAAGATCGGAACGTACGCGGGTTCGCTGATCCGGAGTAAACATAGGCATGATTCCTAAGCTGCCAGTTTTTTCCGCTGCCACGAGGCACACGCGCTGTGTCGGCTATTTCAGGGTCGCGTACAGGACGGCGGCAAGACGTTCGCCGGCCCTGGAGAGCTGAAGCTCGACGTCGCCCTGGACGGCGGTGATATAGGCCTGACTTACGGTCTCATGTTTCTTCAGGAATGTGGAAGAGGTGCCTCTGTCAGAACAGGCAGTCACCGGGGCCGTGTTTTGGGCGGCAGAGACGCGCGGCTGCAGTTTTGCATACGGGTCTGCGATGGCGACGGCATGGGCCTCGTTGGCCCAGGCGACCAAATCCGCTGAGTCATGGAAGACGGGTTGCGGGTCCGAGGCATGTTCGGTTTCGAGGCGGGTGGCAAAAGCCTCGATCTGACTTTTGGCGTCGCTGCCGTCCCTGGTGATCTGCCCGATCGTCTCGACCAGTTGCGTATCCCAGATGGCATGCAGATTGGGGGAATAACCGCCGCCGCTAGTCGCCTTGGGGGCGGTATCGAGGAAGGTCACGGGGACGCAGTTTCCGCCCCGGTCGTTGTTGTCTTCTTCATGCAGCGGCTGATGCATGTCGCCGGCGAAATGAATGATGTACAGCAGGGCGGTGGAGCGGGACGCATCGTCCTTGCTCTTGTCCTTGAGAATCGCGATCTGGTCAACGAGGGCCTGCACGACGCAGCCGCCGTCGCAGTATTCGCCGAGCGCGGCCGACTTCACGTGCAGCGGGATATCCCAATAATGCCAGTTGCCGGTGGAGGGATCGACCGTGCGGTGGTCGTCGGCCCAGGTGGCGAAGTAGGCGATGGGGTCGAGCCCGAGATCCTTGCAGAACCGGCCTGTGTAGGCGTGGGTCTGGGCCGACAGAAGGGTTTGAACCTGCCGGGCCACGTGGGTCTGGTTAGCGGCGTCCAGGTCGTTCAGGTTTTTGAGGGCAACCAAGGCCACGGTTTCATGACCGGAGCAGCCCCAGGCCCAGAGGCGTCCCGCGGCGGGGACACAAACCAAAGCGACCAGGAGAGCGAACCGACAGCGGCGCATGCGCATTTTTAAACCTGTGGTGAAGCGGGCGTTCGAGGCAGGGCAAGAGTAGCACGAGTGGAGGGGAGAACCCGGTCAAAAACAGAGAGGACTATTGAAAGGATCGGGCTCGGACTTTTGGGGGTTCACAGCTGGCAGGCCGGGTGTGGCTTCCAAAGTTCGTTGCAAACAGATCTCGAACTGCAGGCGCTCCTGCGCCGGCGTCTGCATTTTGGATTGATGAAAATGCGGTTGGGTGTTCGAACGCAACTGCAGATCCCTCCACTCCGTCCGCCTGGGGCGGACTGCGGTCGGGATGACACCTCTGGTGATGATTTGAGATTGATGGAGAGCGGCGCGATCAGCCGCGCAGAAGCAGTTGCAGGGCTTCGCGGGCGTTTTGGAGACAGAGGCGGGCCTCGTCTTCAGACAGAAGCCCATGGTGAACGGCTTTCTTCCCGGTATCGTTGACCTGGTTGGCGACGCGCGGAAAATCGGGATCGATGCCGGTGAGCTGGAGGTTGTTGTTGATCTCGTGGAGGAGATTGCCCAGGGTGGCGGCATTGCGGTAGCGGGTGCGGACCAGGCGAGCCAGGCCGGCGGGTAGTTTCTGCTTGATGGCTTCTTCGAGCACGGAACGGCACATGACGGCGCAGGCGGTAAAGAGTCCGAAGAAGTAGCACCGCGTGGCTTCGTCGAGATAGCGGTCCGCTTCTTCTGAAGAGGGAGCGGCGACAACACACTCGCGCAGATGGGTGGCACGGGCAACCGCGGGCTCGACGATGTCGAGGAGTTCGAGGGCCAGCGCCGTTCGCAGCAGGTCGTGCTCCTGCGAATCGAGCGCGTGCTGGATCTGCTGCCAGGCGGGCGGCTGGGGGCGATCACCCGCCGGTTGAAGACGAGTAAGGGATGTGAGACGGCGGCGGGCGTGCTGGACGAATCCCTGGCGCATATCCTGCGCGACCTGGCGCCAACCGGAGACGAAGGCCACGGGATCGGCTTTGTACCGGGCGCTGAGCTCTTTGTAGACGACGGCGGGGAGAATGTCGCGGAGTTGTGACAGGCGCCCCGTCCGGGCCAGTTCGGCAATCGCGTCGCAGAACTCTCGCCCCGGTGCGTCCCGCGATGACATGGCGAGGAGCTGTTCTTCGAGTAGTGCGACGTTGATGGCCATCCGCGCGATCTTTCCCGACTGAAAGTTTAGGACGCGACGAAGAGATCGGCGGGGCGGTAGAGCATTTTTGCGCCGGCCAAGTCCTGGATTGGGAAGGCTTCGCTGCCAGGTTCGCGATGCGAACGTCGGGGCGCATATTTGGGATTTGCGGGCTAAAGACAATACCGCTCAATTCATGTTCCGGTTTCAATTCGGAGGCATTAGAGGGCTCCCAAAAAACAAAGACGCGGCGGGGATGGGGCACCCAAGATGATTGTTGACTCTTCCAGAGGAGATCTTTAAGTGAACAGAGGTAAAACGTCATGCGTTGTCGCGGTGGGACAAAGCTCGATGGGCGGTGCAAGACGCGGGTCCTGTGGAAGGCGGGGATCCTGCATCGCCTTGATTCAGGCGGATCGGGACGCGGTTTTCACATACGACCGCAAAGATTCACAGGGGTTTTCAGAAGGCTTGTGTAAAGAGTGGGAAAACAGGGTGGGTTTGGGATCGATATGCCCGGCTTTTGCAAATTTCCTGATTTGCAGAGACCAGTTTTGGAAAAAGGGACAGTAGACCAAATCGCTTTCCCGGCTGGACTTGAGCTGCTTTTCCACTTTTCCTGCCTGAACTACGGGGACTACTGTCTTTGTTTTTATATTTAACTTCTATTTCCTACCACCCGTCGCGGGGAACGAAGGTGGTGGATCGGACGGTGCTGGCGCCTGGCCTTTTCAGGGAAGATCGGGATCGTTATAGCAATGTGGCTCCATGCTACGGTGGTATCAGAATGAGCAGAAAAGGCCTTAGTCCGGGGCGCCTGGAGGCGTTCTCCGACGGCGTCATCGCGGTCATTATCACCATTCTGGTTCTGGAACTGAAGGTGCCGGCGCCGGACGGCGCAGCCGGGCTGCGTGCGGTGCTGCCTACCGTCATTCTGTATTTGCTGACCTTTGTGCAGATCGGGATTTACTGGGTGAACCACCACTATCTCGTCGACGAGGTGGAGACGGTCGGCCACGGCGTTTTGTGGTCCAACCTGATGTTTCTCTTCTGCCTCTCGCTGTTTCCTTTCGCCACGGAATGGATCGGCGTGAAGGGGTTGTCGTCGTTCAATACCGCGCTCTACGCGGCGGTCAGCATTTTCCCGGGAATCGGATACATGGCTCTGTGGACCCAGATACGAAGGCAAAGTGCGGCTCCTGCGCACGCAAGCTGGGGCAAGCAGATCGCGTCGGTTTCGCTTTATCTCACCGCGATTCCAGTTGCCTATTACCGGCCTAGTGCGTCCCTGGTGCTGATCGGGGTCGTGGCGGTGCTTTGGCTGCTGCCACCGAAGGTCGATGCCTCCCAGGAGTGAGATTCCGCCCGTTCGAAAGGGCGCAAGCGAAGGGGGAATGAACTTTGGAGTTGATGTTGGCGAGAAAGGCGGGCATAGCCCCGGAATTCAGAGAAGAGCACCGGTTTTCCACCTTTGCATGGACGTTAAGGTGAATACAATCATGAGGAATGGAATGGGGCCGTTTCCGCGGGGCTGGGAGGTGTTGTATTGTTTGGCCAGCACGAAATGGCAAGATTCCCGGATTTGAACGCCGGACGGCGGGGGTGGGTCTATGTCGATCGTGGAATCTGAAGTGGAGCAACCGATCGCGCAGGGGGCAGCGATGGAAATAACCGTAAGCCGCCAGGAACTGGTGAAGGAACTCACGGCGACACAGAGTGTTGTGGAGCGCAAGACCACCATTCCCATTCTGTCCAATTTTCTGATCGAGGCCGAGGGCGACCGGCTGAACATAACGGCGACGGATCTGGACCAGGCGATCCGCACCAGCGCGTCGGTGAAGGTGAAGAAGCCGGGCGCGTGCACGATTCCGGCGCGGAAGCTGTATGACTACATCAAGCTGCTGCCGGATGGAGATATTTCGATCAAGCTGCTGGATAACCACTGGGTGCAGATCCGGTCGGGGCGGTCGAATACCAAGATGGTGGGCATGGCGCGGGCCAATTACCCCCAGGTACCGGAGTTTCCGGCCATCGCGGCCACGAGCATCTCCGCGCCGGCGTTGAAGACGCTGATCGCGCGGACCATTTTTGCGATTTCAAATGAAGAGTCGCGCTACACGCTGAACGGCGCCTTGATGGTGCTGAAAGCGGAGTCGATCGCCATGGTAGCGACGGACGGGCACCGGTTGTCGTGGGTGGAGAAGCCGGGCGAAACGCTGGAGGGGATCAGCGGCGAGAAGCGGGTGCTGATTCCGCGCAAAGCGCTGGAAGAACTGCGGCAGTTGCTGGCGGTTTCGGACGCGGAGAAAGTAGAGTTTGCGGACGACGAGCATACGCTGTTCTTCCGGGTGGGTCATCGCACGCTGAGCACGCGGCGGCTTTCGGGCCAGTTCCCCAACTTCGAGGCGGTGATGCCGCGGGATAACACGAGGTTCGCGGTGGTGCGGTCGAGCGAGCTGTCGTCGGCGATCCAGCGCGTGGCGCAGTTTGCCGATGAGCGGTCGGGGGCTATACGGCTGCGCCTCGAGGGCAACGAGCTGAAGATCAGCTCGAGTTCGACCGAATCGGGCGAGAGCGAAGACGTGATCGATACTCCCTATGCGGGCGATCCCATCGTGGTCGGTTTCAACTCCGGCTACATCCTCGATTTTCTGAAGGCCCTGGGGAATGAGGGCGAGGTGCGGCTGGAGTTCAAGGATTCGCAGTCGGCGGGGCAAATGCGGCCTGAAGACCCGGATGCGGAATACCGGTCGAAGTACGTGTTAATGCCGATGCGGA
>Ga0207095_10154_pt1 | contig 20770 bp, 19 predicted proteins | sample Alteio_BWMinHeat_88_FD_153529 | JGI IMG/M metagenome (GOLD analysis project Ga0207095, IMG submission 153529) | Enriched cells from forest soil in Barre Woods Harvard Forest LTER site, Petersham, Massachusetts, United States -... | ecosystem: Environmental > Terrestrial > Soil > Temperate forest >... | reverse complement strand
TGGTCCGAAGGAATGGGAACGGGAATTTCTACCGGAATCAAACAAGTTATGCTTTCGGATGTTGATTCCGTTATCCTGGCCGTAAGCGACCAGCCCCATGTTTCGTCTGACCTGTTTGGAACCATGGTAGCGTGGAAAGATCATTCGGGAAAAGGAATCGTTGCCTGTTCCTATGCCGGCACGCTGGGTACACCGGTGTTGTTTAGAAAGGCTTATTTTAATTGGTTGAAATCACTGAATGGAAATGAGGGAGCAAAAAATATCGTGAAAATAAATATGCCCGATGTTTGTACCGTCGAGTTCGAAAAAGGAAGCGTTGATATCGACACAATACAGGATTATGAAAATCTGATTTTCGAAATAGAATAACAGCATGATACAGGATGAGTTTGGCCGCGTACACAATTACCTCCGCTTATCCCTTACGGATAACTGCAACCTCCGCTGCTTTTATTGTATGCCGGACGAGGACTATGATTTCACACCCGCTGCCCGTTTAATGCAAACAGAAGAAGTGGAACAGCTGGCCAGGATGTTTGTGATGGAAGGCGTTACAAAAATCAGGCTGACCGGCGGTGAACCGCTGGTGAGAAAAGATGCTTCGAAAATCATTGAGTCCCTGAGCGCAATGCCGGTGGAACTGGTGATGACCACCAACGCTACGCGCATTCACGAGTTCATCACAGTACTAAAAGCCTCGAACATCAGGACCATCAATATCAGTCTCGATACACTTCAGCCGGATAAATTCTTATTGGTTACCCGCCGCAATCTCTTTCACCAGGTACGCAGCAATATTGAACTTTTATTGCATCACGGATTCAAAGTAAAAATAAACGTAGTGGTGATGAAAGGATTCAATGAAAACGAAATCAATGATTTTATCCGGTGGACCATGTTTATTCCCATCCAGATTCGTTTTATTGAATTTATGCCATTCAGCGGTAACCAGTGGACAGGCAATAAAGTCTTTTCAATGCAGGAAATGTTTTCAGAGATCGGTACCCAATTTGAATTCCTGCCGGTGGAAAACGAATTGCACGACACAGCGAAACATTTTATGATACCGGGACATGCCGGTTCTTTCGCCGTCATCAGCACCATGAGTGCTCCGTTCTGCAGTGACTGTAATCGTATGCGGCTCACGGCAGACGGGAAATTAAAGAACTGTCTTTTTTCTACAGGCGAAACGGATTTGCTGACAGCACTGAGAAATCAGGAAGATGTGACAGCGCTCATACATGCGTCTATCCGGTCAAAGGCCAAACAGCTCGGCGGCCAGTTTTCAGGAACATTCGAAATGCTGGATGCTGCATCTATTCATAACCGCCCCATGATTACCATCGGAGGATAAATTACAGTTATGAAATATTTCCTTTCTACTATCATTCACCGCCAGCGAACATGATAGAATCAAACGAACTTGTTTCGGTAGAACAGGCGCGCGCAATCATTGCTGCCAACCTGTTCCATGTACAACCGGCCCTGAAAGAGTCGTCGAATTCGACAGGGCTCGCGATAGTGGAAGATATTTTTTCTCCGCTGGATATTCCAGCCTTCGATCAGTCTTCGATGGATGGATATGCCATCTATGCGGAGGATATCAAAAGATCACTGGTTGTTCAGGGTGTCGTTGCTGCCGGTCATGCACAACCGGAAATATTGCAAAGAAATCATGCCATGCGCATCTTTACCGGGGCGCCGCTTCCTGCCGGTTCTGATACCATCATCATGCAGGAAAAAGTAATCGTGCATTCATCCGGCATTCAGATTACCGATCCGGATATTGAAAAAGGAACCTACGTAAGGAAGAGCGGTTCCGAAATAAAAAAAGATGAACTCGTTATAAAAAAAGGAACCGTAATCACGGCGCCCATAGTTGGGCTGCTGGCCAGTCTTGGTATCAACACCGTGCCAGTTTATCCCCGTCTTTCCATTTGCATTATTGCGACGGGCAATGAATTGCAGATGCCCGGCCGACCATTGCAGGCGGGCCAGGCATATGAATCCAATGCTTTATTCCTGCAGGCTGCGCTAAAACCTTTTGTTGATTCTCCATTTACAGTTTTGTATATCGAAGACAATCTGGGAAAAATAGAGGATGCATTATCGGCAATTATCCCTCAAAGCAATCTGGTCATCCTGACTGGCGGTGTCAGCGTGGGTGATTATGATTTTGTTCGACAAGCGGCAGATCGCGCAGGCGTTCTTTGTAAATTTCACCGGGTAAAACAAAAACCCGGTAAGCCTTTATATTTTGGCACAAAAGAAAATACCATCGTCTTTGGACTGCCGGGTAATCCCGCTTCCGTAGTAAGTTGTTTTTACGAATATGTTTTGCCCGCAGTACGTTTTATGATGCATCTGCCGCAGGAGGAACTGGTATCCGCCATACTTAAAAATGATTATATAAAAGTGAAAGGCCTTGAGCAGTTTCTGAAAGCATATATTGCAAACGGTGAGGTAGAGATCCTGGAAGCACAGGAATCTTACCGGCTGCGTTCCTTTTCCAGCGCCAATTGCCTGGTCGCCCTGGATGAAAACAGACTCAGCTATGAAAAAGGTGAAATGGTAACGGTCCGCTTACTACCAAAATAAAAATGCATGACAACCTGGCTTCCCTTATTTTATATTTTACTTTTTATAGTTGCATTTTTATATGCTTCTGTCGGCCATGGTGGAGCCAGTGGTTACCTGGCGCTGATGGCGCTGTTTAATTTCAGTCCCGCGGTAATGAAACCAACCGCGCTGTTGCTCAATCTCTTTGTTTCGATGGTTTCTTTCATTCAGTTCTATCGCGGAAAATATTTTAAAAGGAAATTATTTGTACCCCTGATCGTCTTTTCCATTCCCATGGCTTTTCTGGGAGGAAGAATCGCCATCCAGGATCCTGTTTACAAAACAATGCTGGGTCTTTTTCTGATTATTCCTATCTGCCGTTTTCTTTTTTTTAAGAATACGGATCCGAAAGATATGAAGCCCGCGAATCGTTATTGGTTACTGCTTATTGGCGCAGTCATCGGTTTCCTCTCGGGCATGATCGGCATTGGCGGCGGCATAATACTTTCACCGATCCTGCTGATGTTGAAATGGACGAACCAGAAACAAACGGCTGCTATCAGTGCTTTATTTATTTTTGTGAATTCGGTAGCAGGTCTCGCCGGCCAGTATACCAAGGGCATTCAGTTCAATACGGAAATGCTGGGATATGTTGCCGTCGCTTTTGCCGGTGGCTTATGCGGCGCTTATATGGGCTCCCTTAAATTTCCGCAAACCGTTCTGAAAAACCTGTTGGCTTTTGTTTTAATGATCGCAGCCTGGAAATTATTATGGCAGTAAAAATTCAATTATTCGGACAGCTGAAACAAATGACCGGAGTCTCGGAACTGACTATGGATGCGACAGATACCGACGGACTTGTGAAAGAAATCACCGCCCGTTTTCCACTAATTGAAAATCTGACTTACCTTATTGCCATAGACAGAACGATCGTGCAAACCAATACCTTCATCAAAGCAGGGCAGGAGGTAGCCATACTTCCACCATATTCAGGAGGATAGATGAATCAGAAGATAAAAAACATATTTGTTTCAGGAGCTATTTCCCCTTCTTTTATCGGGGAGAAAATCGCTGCACACCAATCTAAAACCGCCATTGGCGGACATAGTATTTTTCTTGGACAGGTGAGGGCCGATACGATAGAAAATAAAAAGGTCGTTGCCGTCGATTATACCAGCTACGAACCGATGGCTATGGAACGGATGGCAGCCATACGTGAAATGATGATTGAAAAATATTCGCTGAACTGCATGCATGTATACCATTCGCTCGGAAAAATAAAAACAGGGGAAATCTGTTTATTTGTATTCACTTCTGCTCCGCACCGGAAGGCCGCAATAGAAGCCTGCTCCGAAACAGTGGAACGACTCAAAGCGGAATTGCCCATCTGGGGTAAGGAAATTTTTGAAGACAACAGCTTTCAATGGAAAATTAATCAGCCTGCATGAAAGACATTTTATTCAAGATACCGACGCTACGAAAAGCTGTGGCAACCGCCATTGTCCGACTCTCGGATGAAGATGCTATGAATGCGGTACTGAACAAAACCGTTCCAAAAGGTGATCCATTTGAATTTTCAAGAGCCGCGGGATTACTGGCCATTAAAAAAACTTCAGACGTTATTCCCGACTGCCATCCCATTCCTATAGAATTCGCATCGATCACTTTCAAAACGGAAAAACTTTCCATTCACATCTCCGTTGAAGTGCATACCATTTATAAAACCGGTGTGGAGGTAGAGGCCATGCATGGTGCTTCGGTTGTTGCGCTGACGATATACGATATGCTGAAACCGCTTGACAAGGGAATTGAAATCGCATCGATAAGACTGGAGAAAAAATCGGGTGGTAAAAGCGACTACAGAAAAAAGCAGTCTGGCGCGATTCGCTGTGCGGTCATCATTTGTTCGGATAGTATTTCAAAGGGAAATGCAAAAGATCAGTCCGGAAAAATGATCATTGAGAAATTAAAAGAATACGGAATAGAAAATACATCGTACGAAGTAGTGCCCGACGACTTTCATTTAATTCAGCAGCAAGTTGTCAAATACAGCGATCAAGGTTATGAGTTAATTTTATTTACTGGCGGAACCGGCGTCTCACCGAAGGATCTCACACCCGATGCTATCGAACCATTGATTGAAACACATATACCGGGTATTATGGAAGCGGCCCGTCATTACGGACAGGAACGCACGCCGTATGCAATGCTATCCAGGGGTGTAGCAGGTTTTATTAAAAACACTCTGGTCATCACGCTTCCCGGATCTGTTTCCGGATCCATCGATACAATGAATGCCCTTTTCCCCTATGTACTGCATCTGTTTGCTGTGCGCGCCGGCGACAGGCACGAAAAATAATAAATTCACTCTGAACGAAGGCTATTCACCGGCTTTGCTACCGCTGCTTTTATTGCCTGAAAACTCACCGTTAATAATGTAATTATAAGAGCTCCGATTCCTGATGCAACAAAAATCCACCACGACAAATCCGTTCTGTATTGATATCCCAGCAACCACTTCTGCATAAAATAATGGGCAACGGGAGTAGCGATAAAACAGGATACAATTACCAATACCACAAAATCTCTGGATAATAATTGCCAGAGGTTTGAAACGGATGCTCCCAAAACCTTTCTGATACCAATTTCTTTGGTTCTTTGCTCGGCAACATAACTGGCTAAGCCGAATATGCCCAGACAACTGATAAAAATGGCGAGTACGGCAAAAATGGTGGCCAGCTTACTTATTTTTTGTTCGGTAGAAAATTTCAGGGCATATTCTTCATCTGCAAATTTGTATTGAAAAGGTGCAGCCGGAGTGATTTTTTTAAAAATGGCTTCTATTTTCGGTAGGGCATTACTCACACTGAAATTCGCATTTATTTTTACATTCATCTGTCCTAAGTGATTCAGATTTTTTTGCAACCAGTAAAAACCCATTCTTACCGGTTCATAAGGCGATTCAGCAACGATATCATCAACTACTCCGATAATCTGCCGTTTTGTTCCATCTACACCGGTGATGAATTCACCAACAGGGTTTTTAAAACCAAGGTATTTTGCTGCAGTTTCATTGATGATTACCGCCGACGAATCGGTACCAAAATCTTTTGAGTAATCTCTGCCCTGTAATATCTTCCATTGAACGGTTTTGCCGAAGTCTTCATTTACCCAGGTTACTGAAAATGTAGATTCAGATTCGGGATTCTTACCTCTCCAGCTAAAATCACCATAATTATCCCAAATATTAGTAATAGGGCTCGACGAAAAACCAATATCATGAACAATACCACTTGAAAATAAAGCTTGTTTGATTGCGTCTTTATTATCCCGGAAATTAGGGTCGAACATTTTAAACCATAGCAAGCTTTCTTTACTGTACCCGACCGGGCGGTTTTCAGCATATTTAATTTGCTTGTAAACAACCACCGTCCCGATGATCAACACAATCGAAACCGTAAATTGAATAACCACTAATGTTTTGCGTGGATAAGATGCAAATTTTCCTAATCGAAGGGTGCCTTTCAATACTTTTATCGGTTGAAAAGACGAGAGGTAAAATGCAGGGTAAATGCCGGCCAGTAATGCAGTTATAAATAAGAACAGGGTACACAAAGCCCAAAAATAGAAATTGGAAAACGGCAGTTTAATACTTTTTTCGGTAAGCTCATTAAATATTGGAATGGAAATAAAGGTTAAGAAAATGGCGATAATAAAAGCCAGAGAAACCGCCAGGAAAGATTCGCTTAAAAATTGAAAAATCAATGAACTTCTTGTAGAACCAACAACTTTTCTAACGCCAACTTCTTTGCTTCTTTTTTCAGACCTTGCTGTGCTCAGATTCATAAAATTGATGCAGGCCAGTAACAAAACAAAAATACCTGTCACTGCAAAAAGCCATACATAAGTTATTCGCCCACCCGAAGGATAACCATTTTTGAATTCAGAATACAAATACCATTTTTCCATTGGATAAAGCCAGAGAATTTGATTCAATTTCTTAGCTCCTTCAACAAAATTTGACGGGGCATCTTTAAAATAAAGCTTGCGAATCGCTGCATCTGCCTGAGCCAGACTTACATTATCCGCGGTTTGTATATAAATAAAATGAGAAGTATGCCCCCAGTCATCTTCATGAGCTTTGATATCCGGATTATTGGCAATCAGGTTTTCATAATTTGCAAAAAATTGAATATCTCCAAAAATAGAATTTTGGGCAGGGTCTTTGTAAACACCTGTTACTTTCGTATCATAATAGTTATTCAATTTAATTGGTTGATTGATCGGGTTATCGTTTCCAAAAAGGGCTTTTGCAAAAGACTCGGAAATAATAATACTTTGCTGGTCTTTCAGGCTTTCCTTGCTTCCCCTAAGCATTTTTAATGAAAACATATCAATAACACCATTTTCTATAAACTCGCCTTTTTTCGTAACTGTTTTATTTCCAATTTTTAAATCGAAATCCCGTTCTCCCTGCGTTTTTACTACATGTTTAAATAAGTGCCCATAATTATTTCTCAAAACGACTGCCATCGGTTGTGGCAGAAAAACTGTATTATTTGTCTGTTGATTCAGCGGTTCTGTATAAAGTCTGCTTACCTGGGCAATATGATCATAATTTTTGAAAGAAAGGTTATAACTCAGTTCGTCATAAACCCAAAGCCCAATGAGTATTGCCACGGCCATTCCCACTGCCAGCCCTCCAATATTAATAGCACTATATCCTTTGTTTTTTATAAGATTGCGCCAGGCGATTTTGATATAGTTCTTTATCATTATATTTTGGTTGATGGTTGACGGTTGATGGTTGATAGTTGGCCGACCTTGAATTCATCTACTAAGAAAGTGCCAATAAGATAGGTTGTTGTAAATCAATTTTTTAAATAGGAGTCTGTGGACGCAACTGTCCGTTAATGAACGTCCGTTGTTCATTAATAATAATCATTGTCTCGTCCGGAAAAAACTATACAGGTGAGTAAATAAATCCTGTCTTTCACATCCGACGGGTATATCTCTATCTTCTAACTAAGCGAAGTGAAATGTTTTTATAATTGCAATAATATCTTCCTCCCCCAAAACCGGCTCTGCCTGTTGAAATGTTTGAAATGCCGCTTCTCCCATGGGCGTTATCAATCCAGCCTCTTTTGCCAGGCGTAAATCTTTTGCAATATGCTTTAACGCAAAAGCGGCTTTATAATTATTTTGAAGAATTGCGTCTCCTTTTATTTTTGTGAAAACATTTCCCATTGCGCTATTGCCTATCATTAAAATCAGGTCTTCAGTTTTAATTCCGTTTTGTCGTCCAAAAACAACCGCTTCAGCAAGTCCCTGCGCATAAAACGAGAGCAGGATGTTGATTGCAAGTTTGGCATTATTACCGGCCCCAGTGCCTCCTACAAGCAACGTTAACTTACCGAGATGTTCAAATATTGGTTTTACCTTTTCCAATATTATTTCATTGCCACCGACCATGATAACCAATTGTCCTTCTTCCGCCTGTTTCACGCTCCCCGAAACAGGAGCATCCAGATAATGATTACCCTCCTGATTACATAGAGTGGCCATTTCTTTGCTTATACCTGGCGATACAGTGCTCATATTTATGAAGATCTTTCCTTTTGTTTTTGTGCGAAGCAATCCATTATCTCCGGTAAAGATCTCTCTGATAGCCTGATCATCAGTAACCATAATGATGATAACATCCATCTGATCAATTAGAGAGAAGGGAGTAGATGCAACGTTTGCTCCCATAGATTTCAATGTCTCCTCCTTTGCCTTGTTACGATTATAAACAGTTACCGGGTAGCCTGCATTTATCAATCGCTTTGACATAGGGCTACCCATATTTCCGAGACCAATCCAGCCGATTTTCATTGGTTATGATTTAATGGTTATGAATTAAGTATTATAAGTTATTGGTCATGAGTTGTGAATTGTTCAACTCATAACTCTATACGTGAATTTCCTCGCCTACTAGCTCCAGTTGTTTTAATTCGCTATTGACCATTTCGATTTCATTTTTGGAGAGATTTATATAGGCTGCTGTGGCATTTTGAATGGCCTGCTCCTTATTTCTTGCCCCTGCCAGGGCGATAGTAATGCCAGGCTGTTCGATAGCCCATCGAATGACGAGTTGGGAAAGCAATGCATTCTTTAATGTTGCAAGCGGCCTCAGTTTATCCAGGAAATTATCTATTCGCCTGATGTTTTCCGGCTTAAAAAATGAAGTAGTCGGACGATGGTCTCCCGGGGCAAATTGGTGATCAGGAAGAATCTTACCTGTCAATAATCCACGCTGGAGGGAACTGTACGCAATGATGGATTTATTATTATTAAAACAATAAGGCACCAGTTCTTCTTCAATGGATCTTTCCACCATACTATAGGGAACCTGGTTGGACGCCAGGTTGATGGTCTTTTCAGCTTCTATCATTTGCTCCGCAGAATAATTGCATACGCCAGCGGCCCGTATCTTACCCTGTTTGATTAATTGTGCCATTGCTTCCATGGTTTCTGCGATGGGTGTGGTGGGATCGGGCCAATGTTGCTGATAGAGATCTATATAATCTGTACCCAAACGACGGAGGCTGTCTTCACATTCTTTTATAACACTTTCTTTCCCGGCATATCTGTAAATTTCTATGGGACGGCCTGCATTATCGGTACTCTTAAAGTCCAGCCTTCCTTTTTTTTCATCCCAGCGCATACCGAATTTGGTCAGTATCTGGACCTTGTCACGGTGCAGGCTGCGAAGTGCATCCCCAACAATTTCCTCACTTCTTCCCTGTCCATAAATAGGTGCTGTGTCAATGGATGTTACTCCGTAATCATAAGATGCGGCAATTGCTTCCAGTGCATCTTTTTTTACAGCTCCTCCCCACATCCATCCCCCTATTGCCCATGCCCCGAAAGTGATAGCAGATACTTTTACATCTGTATTACCGAGTTTTCTATATTCCATTATTATAGTTTTTAATTGAATTTTTACTTTTTATTTTTTACTTTTTAAACCCTGTCTGATATTACTAACCTGTGTTGCCGTTATCGGCCCCGCTTTATTTCCATAATGACTTCGCAGATAAGTCAGTACATCCGCAATTTCCTGATCTTTCAAAACCGTTCTGAAAGGGGGCATTGGATTCGAATAACTTTCTCCATCAATCTCCACACCATCATTGAGACCATTCAGAACAATGCCGATAAGTTTAATTGAAGGGCCCTGTATATACGGACTTTTTTGAAGAGGCGGAGTCATTCCCGGTACACCACTCGCATCAGCCTGGTGACAGGTCAGACATGTTTGTTCGTAAATCTTTTGTCCTCGCAGCATGGAACCTGGTCCCGGACTGCTCAATAATGCTTCGGCCAGGGTGGGCCTTATATTCAGGCAAATCACCCCTGCACCGAGCATCATAATAATCACCACCACCTTTCTTTTCATGGATATGATTTTTGAGGAATTTTTTTATTGGTTATCTGGCATCATAGGTGATTCTGTAAATAGTTCCTTTTGCATCATCTGAAACATACAGCGCTCCATCGGATCCCTGGGCAAGGCCGCAGGGCCGGTGCAATGCCTGTCCGGGAGAACTGATATCATCTGATCCGGCGAAATTATCTGCGAAGACTTCCCAGTTTCCGTCAGGCTTACCATTTTTGAATGGCTGGAAGACTACGAAATATCCTTTTTGTTTTTCCGGCGCCCTGTTCCATGAACCGTGAAATGCGATAAATGCTCCATGACGATATTTTTCGGGAAACATGGATCCTGTATAAAAAATTAATCCATCGGGTGCCATATGACCGGGATAAGCAGCTACGGGGTCTATGGTATTTTCACCACCGGTCTTCTTACCGTCTCCTCCAAATTCCGGCGCTACAATTTTTTTCTTTTGAAACTGATCATAGTAAACGTAAGGCCATCCTGCATTATCTCCGCTATGAAGGGCATACATAGTCTCTGCTGGTAATTCCGCACCCTGCTTCGCATCGTACAGATTGGGATCGAGTTGAAAAAGCTGGTCCCTGCCATGCTGCATTACAAAAAGCTGATTCATATCGGTGTTCCAGTCCAGGCCTACAACATTGCGGAGGCCTGTTGCATAATGTATTCCATCGCTGTACGTCTGTCCGGCTTTATCGGCCCTGAACTGCCAAATCCCGGCAGCAGAATCCAGTATCGGACAAGGATTCATTCCGGGTGATCCCTGGGTGCGATCCTGTAATTGGCAGGCGTTCGAATAGGCACCTATATTCACATACAGGTTTCCATTGTTATCAAGCACAATGGATTTGGAATTGTGTTCATGACGATCCAGCAGACCTGTTACAATTTTTTCTGCTTTGGCCGTATCAATAACTTCCCCTTTTTCATTCAGCTTGTAACGATAAACATCTGTATTTGATGAAGCATAAAGCCAGCCGTTCTTAATATAGATACCGGTACCGATGTAGTTTCCAAATCCGGTTTCTTTGTCAGCTATCCCATCTCCATTAATGTCCCGGAGTTCGATAATTCCTTTTCCATTTTTCAATTTTCCAAGTTTGACATATACAATACCACTGCTTGTTACTGCAAGATGTCTGGCAGTTCCCAGACCATCCGCAATCACTTCAACCTGAAATCCACCCGGCAGCTTCAATGCAGATTTAGGAGGATTGTGTGAAGGGAATAAAAAACTGCATGCGGTTATAAAAGCCACACATAATGCTGCATAAATACTTATTCTTTTCATAAAAATTTAGTTTAATAATTTATCGGTGACAAAAATAAAAACTGACTTACCCAGTAAATAGTCCAAATCGTTGAACAGGCAAAATCAGTCGCCGGATCGGAAGGAACAATATTTAGTCTGCTGATTTTGTTGTTATCTTAAAAATAAGGATCTGGAGAAATAAAATCTTAAAAAGCTCGCCCGTCTATACTTATTGCCCATTGAACGATTTGCGATTCTTCTCGCCCGTTTCATAAGCTACGTTTACATCAACATTAAAAAACAAACGAATGAAACAGCCTGTTTATCTCAAAAGCTTTGAATATTCAATCCCTGCTTCTGAAAAGGATTTTAAAGTCGGGAGCAATCTTCATGGGGATTATTTGGAAATGCATTCGCCGCTTGTAAAAGTAAATATCGACTTCGTGAATAAAAGCCTGATTCTCGAGAGCAATGGAATTCATACTGAGAATTCAATATTAAAAACAGAATTGGAAAAATTTGACTTTAAAAAGGAAAGAATAAAAGTGAATGCCAAAATTTATTGTGGCTTAAATATAAATCTGTCTGGTTCTTCCAACGAAGAATTGGTTTTCTTATTAGAGGGTAGCATGGATGATGGCAAAAGTAAAAATCATTGCTCCGGCCTGATTGTAATTGAAAATAGAACGGGCAGAAATGAATCCGGAGAAAAAGAATGGGTTTTAAGGGTTTACTTATATGACTCCAGGGACGATGACAGGGAAATAAAACTCGATCTGATGATGTATTCACTCTCACCAAATGCAGCATTAAATTAAAAAATCAAAAGTGAAAAGGAAAAAAAACATATTGACATGGACTGTTTTATTCTGGCATTTTTTTGTTTCTGCGCAGAATCCCGACAGGATCTTATCTATGAACGATGCATTGCAAATCGCATCAGCAAATTATATGATTCAATCGAAGGCCAATTATACCAGGTCATCTGCTGAATCAGTTCAGGCAGCCAAAAAAGTCGCACTGCCTGATTTCGTTCTGGCTGCTCAAACTGCTTACGGTACATTAAATGGCGTGAATGGATTGGGTTCTGGTTTGCCCGGTATTACCACCATTACAGCATCCAACAACGCTGCACAAAACATGAATGCCAGTTTCGGAGCATTGTATAATGTGAATATAAATATGAATGTTTTTTCCTTTGGCCTGCAAAGAGCATTTGTAGCTGCCACAAGGGGTCAATATGAACAGGACAGGGCAGATCTGCGACAGACAAAATTTGATGTTGAGACCACGGTGATCGGTTTATATCTGAACCTGCTGACGGCGCAGCGCCTTCGGATAGTTATGCAGGACAATGTGGAACGGATCAGCCGGCTTAGGGATATTATCCTGGCTAGAGCGATGAATGGACTGAATCCGGGAGTTGACAGTTCCATTGCCAATGCAGAACTTTCGACAGCCAGGATGTCGCTGACCGATGCGGAAAATTTTGAGCAAAGTCAGTCCAGCGAGCTGTCGAAAGAAATGGGCGTTACGCAGCAGTTTTACATGCTCGATACAAGTTTTGTTACAACGCTTCCAAAAAACATTCCGGCGCAAAATGATATCAATCTGCAATTGCATCCTGTTTTGCGTTATCTCGACAGCAGGGTAATTAATAGCGAGCTGACAGCTGCTTATATTCAAAAAATGGCGTTGCCTAAATTCAGTTTTTTTGCCGTAGGACAGGAACGGGGTTCAGGATTCGGTAGCAGTTTTACTTCCGATCCGAAAGATTATTCTGATAATTTTTTTGACGGGGTCAATCCAGTGCGGGCCAATTATCTACTTGGCATCGGAGTTACATGGAATATTACAGACTTAACAAGAGTTAAATCTAAGGTCCTGAGCCAGCGCTTTATTTCGGCTGCTTATAAAGATGATTATAACCAGGCAGAAATAAAATATACAGACCAGGTGCATTTTGCAAATCAACAAATCAGTAATGCACTTACAAAATACAAGGAAGTGCCCATCCAATTGAAATCAGCAGAAGATGCCTATAATCAGAAAAAAGCATTATATGAAAACGGCCTGACCAATATTGTAGATGTGACACAAACATTATACTTTCTGAACCAGGCAGAAGCGGCCAGCAATGTCGCCTGTAGCGCAGTATGGCAGGCGTTGCTGTATAAAACTATTTCAGCAGGAGATCTCAGTATGTTTTTATTACAATTCTAAATTAAACCACATGAACCTTATTACAACTGCATTACGTAAGCCGGTCGCGGTCATTGTGTTGGTCTCGGGGCTTGTCCTGTTCGGAATCATGGCTGTCAGAACAATCAATATTGATATTTTCCCGAATCTGAATATTCCAACTATTTATGTGGCTCAACCCTATGGAGGTTTATCTCCGCAGCAAATGGAGGGATTTATTTCCACTAATTACCAGAACATTTATTTGTATACAGACGGACTTAAATCGATTGAAACAAACAATATTCAGGGTTTGAGTTTGTTGAAACTCAGTTTCTATGAAGGCACCAATATGGCGCAGGCTGCTGCTGAAGTTACGGCTCTTTCCAACCGGGCAGCTAATGAAATGCCACCCGGTACCCCACCGCCGTTTATAATACGGTTTGATGCGTCCACACTTCCGGTGGGGCAATTGGCATTGAGTAGTCCCAAACGCAGCGTAACCGAATTAGAGGATCTGGCCAATGTATGGGTAAGGCCCAGTTTTTCAAAAGTGCCGGGACTTGCGGCCATTCCCCCCGTTGGTGGAAATGTGAGAACAGTATTAATCAGTATTGATCCCGATCTCATGCGCAGTCATAATATTACTCCGCAACAGATAACTGCTGCGGTACAGGACAATAGTCATATTTCGGCGGCGGGTATTGTTAATATGGGTAAAACCTCTTATCTGACGCCCGTAAATACAGTGCTTTCGAAGATTCCGGACTTCGGTAATATTCCTTTGCTGTATCAAAATGGTGCAACTGTCTATTTAAGGGATGTTGCAAAAGTTGAAGACGGTGCAGATATTACAACCGGTTTTGCTTATGTGAATGGTAAAAAGTCTATATACGTACCCATCGTAAAAACGGCGGGAGCCTCAACATGGTCGGTAGTACAGGATTTGAAGAAAGCCATTCCTTCTATGCAATCCCTGCTTCCGGAAGACGTGCAATTAAATTTTGAATTCGATCAGTCGGTCTATGTCATTAATGCCGTGGACAGCCTGATCCATGAAGGTGTCATTGGCGCATTCCTGACCGGCTTAATGGTGTTGTTATTCCTGAGAGATCCAAGAAGTGTTTTAATCGTGCTGGTCAATATCCCCATTTCAATTATCACAAGTACACTGTTATTGAAAGCATTCGGACAGACCATTAATATTATGACGCTGGGTGGTCTTGCACTGGCCATTGGTATTCTGGTGGATGAGTCCACGGTAACAGTTGAGAATATACACCGCCACATGGAAATGGGAAAGACAAAAGCCAGAGCGGTTGCGGATGCCTGTCATGAAATTGCCCTGCCTAAATTATTGATTCTTTTAAGTACACTCGCAGTTTTCGCTCCGGCATTTCTTATGACCGGCGTACCACAGGGAATGTTTCTGCCCCTGTCCATGGCGGTAGGTTTTTCAATGATCACCGCATTTCTTTTGTCTCAAACATTGGTTCCTGTTTTGTCGAATTGGGTATTAAAGGATATGGTTCATAACAATGCGGAAAAAGAATCAGCAAAACCAACCGGCGGCTTTGAAAAATTCAGACAACGATTCCTGAGTTTGCTGGGAAAAGGATCTGAACACAAAAAACTTGTCATTGGTTTCTATTTCCTAAGCGCATTGACTATTACCGCTGTGTCTGTCAATTCAATTGGAAAAACAATTCTTCCCCCCGCAAATGACGGTCAATTTCAGGTGCGTCTAAGAGCTCCGCAGGGTTCAAGACTGGAGCATACGGAAGCCACTTTGTTACAGGCGCAGGATGTATTATATAAAATGGTTGGAAAAGAAAATGTAGAAATTACCTCTGCTTTTCTCGGAACGCAGCCTGCAAATTTCGCTACGCTGCCCATCATATTATTTACCAGCAGTTCCAACGAAATCCTTTTGCAGGTAGCACTCAAACCCGCATTCAAAATAAAAAATACGGATGAACTGGAGGAAAGCTATCGCAAGGCTCTTCATCTGGAGATACCCGATGTCAGTATATCGTTTGAGCCGATAGACCTCACCGACAAGATTATGAGCCAGGGTGCAGCAACACCCATTGAAGTAGCCATTATGGGTAAGGATCTGGAGCAAAGTAATATTTATGCGCAAAAAGTGATGAAGGCTATGCGAAAAATACCCTATTTGCGGGACATCGGATTAAAGGAACAATTGAAAAACCCGGCTATTCTCATCAATATCGACCGGGAAAAAGTAAAACAACTTGGTCTTAGTATGACTGAAGTATCTAACTCATTAACATCTGTTACTTCTTCCAGCCGATACATACAAAAAATGTTATGGATGGATGAGTCAAATGCCACTTCTTATGATGTTCAGGTAGAAGTGCCTCAGAATGAAGTATCGAGCATAGAAGATCTGGCAGCTATTCCATTAAAACAAAATAGTCCCAGACCTATGTTGGGAGATGTTGCAACAATAACAAAGGATCATGTGATCAGTGAATATGATCGCAAGGGTGCTACCAGGTTTCTCTCCATAGGCGCAAATATTTTCGGAAAAGACCTGGGTTCGGCAGCAGTTGCGGTAAATAAAGCCCTGAAAGAAATCGATGCGCCTCCCCGCGGAATCTCTGTAGAAACCCGTGGAGAGATGGGATTGTTAACGCAAACATTGGGCAGTCTTCAAACGGGCCTGCTGATCACATTGGTTGTATTGTTGCTCATGCTGGCAGCCAACTATCAGTCATTCCCGCTTTCCTTTACTGTTTTGACCACTATCCCCGCAGTGCTGGCAGGTTCATTACTGATGTTGCTGGCTTGCGGATCGACCCTCAACCTTGAATCCTATATGGGTATCATCATGTCAGTCGGGGTTTCCGTATCCAATGCGATATTGTTAGTCACCAATGCAGAAGAAATCCGAAAAGCAGGAAGCGATTCTATTCAGTCAGGGATCCAGGCTGCAGGACTTCGTTTACGTCCAATCCTGATGACGAGTATTTCCATGGTTGTCGGAATGATACCCATGGCAACAGGACTGGGAGAATCAGGCGGACAAACAGCACCACTCGGCCAGGCAGTGATCGGTGGTCTCCTGGCGTCAACCTTTGCTTCACTGCTGGCCCTTCCACTTATATTTTCCATAGTTCAGAAAAAAAGATCTGTTCATTCTGTTTCACTGGATCCCGATGATAATCATAGTCTTCATTTTGAACAGTCTATTCATTTACAAATAGCACCATTAAAAAATATATAAAATGAAATATATAATTTCTCTTTCCATTCCCGTCTTTCTTTGGATTCTGGCAGCATCCTGCGGAGCCAAAGCTGATGTGACCGTTGAAAAAATGCCAGATCAACCCACGGTACAAACATTTTCTCTGAGCAAAGGACAGTTAACAACACATATGACAATACCTGGTGAACTGCGCCCATTTCAATCCGTGGACTTATATGCCAAAGTGAATAGTTTTGTGAAAAAATTATTGGTTGATGTGGGATCTGTTGTAAAAAAGGATCAGTTACTAGTGGTCCTGGAGGCCCCGGAAATGCTGGATGCGTCAAACACCGCTGCACAAATCATCCAGACAAACAAAGCATATTATGCGGCTAGTAAGGCCACTTATGAGAGAATGTATCAAACTAGCAAAATACCCGGAACCATTTCTCCCAACGATCTCGAAATCGCATATGCTAAAATGAACTCGGATAGCAGCAATCTAATGGCCGCCCGGTCCAGTTATAATGAATCAAACAATTTAAATCGTTACTTGGAAGTGCGGGCACCTTTTGATGGCGTAATCAGTGCCAGCAATTTATACCCGGGTGCCTATGCAGGACCCGCTGGTGCGGGTTCCGTTATTCCACTGCTGACCTTACAGGAGCAGGCCAAATTAAGACTTGTAATTGCCGTTCCGGAAGCAGCAACCGACTATTTTAAATTAGGAGACACTGTTCATTTTTCGGTAAAAACGCTGCCCGGAAAAGATTTTACTGCGACTGTTAGTCGTGTTGCGGGTAGTCTTGATTTACAATTGCGTACAGAACAACTTCAAATGGATGTATTAAACCGGGAAAAGATATTGTTACCAGGAATGTTCGCCCAGGTATCCCTAAACCTTACCAACACAGATAAAGTATTTGTTGTTCCTGAATCTGCTGTAACGGAAAATTCGAAACAGGTATTTGTGATTCGTATTACAAACGGAAAAACAGAATGGGTTCCCGTCCAAAGAGGCAGAGAAGGAGATGGAAACATTGAAATCTTTGGAACGCTGCGGGAAGGTGATCAGTTGGTTAATACAGCTACGGATGAATTGAGAAGCGGCACACAGCTACTGACAAGCTTAAAGCCCAAAGCCTAAAGCCTAAAGCCTAAAGCCTAAAGCTCAAGACTTTTAAAAAGCAATTTCATTCAATTATTGAAAAATGCAAAATCTATTGCTCTTACTTATTTATTCTTTTACGACTAAAAAACAAAACACGTGAGAAATTACAATGTTACATTTCGCTTATTTATCGTTGTTACACTGATCCAGTCTTTCCATTTTGTCTATGCCTCAGCCCCCCTGCGGCAGTATTACACTTTGAGTATTTATCATTTTAAAGATAGTGTCCAGGAAAAAGAGCTCGATCACTATTTTTCGGATGCATTGCTGCCTGCCTTACACCGGATGAAAATTGTTTCCGTTGGCGTATTCAAATCACTCGCGAATGATACAGTTTCCGATAAAAAGATCTATGTCTTAATTCCTTTCAATTCTTCAGGGGATATCCAACAGTTATACGAAAATCTGCAAAAAGATAAAGCCTATCAGTCTGCCGGATATGAATATATCAATGCTGTTTTTTCCTCACCGCCTTATAACAGGATTGAAACGATCATTTTATATGCCTTTCCCATGGCTCCACGGATGCAATTACCCGAACTCAGGTCCGCAAAGAATGAAAGGGTCTATGAACTGCGCAGCTATGAAAGTGCCACCGAAAAGATATTTCAGAATAAGGTAAAAATGTTTAATGATGGCGATGAAATAGGACTTTTTAAACGACTGGGTTTTAATGGTGTTTTTTATAGCGAAGTGGTAGCCGGATCCAGGATGCCTAACCTGATGTACATGACGACGTTCGATAACATGGAAGAACGCGAAAAACACTGGAAGGCATTTTCCGATGATGCCCAATGGAAAAAATTAACCGCAATGCCGCTATACCAAAAAAATGTACAGCATGCTGATATCATATTTCTGCGGCCAACTGATTATTCTGACATCTGATTCAGCCTCATCCGTCTACACTTATAGCCTGTTGAACGATTCGCTCATTTAATGAACTCCGATTGAATATATCTTAGTATCCTAATTATTTATAAAACATTAAAACATTAAATCAGAATTTATGAAAAAGATTTTTTTAGTAACAGGAATTGCAGTTGTCTCTACATTTACCACAGCATTTGCGCAGTATAATACTGATGATAATAATGCAAAAGAAGGAAGAGAAATAAATCAGGATCCTGTCAGTGAATCAGTGAAGAACCAGTTTACATCAGATTTTCCCAATACATCGAACATTCGTTTTGAGAAAACGAAAGACTTCGAAAAAGTGAATTTTAATCAGAACGGCAGTCAAACTACCGCTTATTATGATTATAATAACCAGCTGGTAGGGACTACTGTCAAGGAATCATTTCATGATTTACCTGCAGGTGCGCAAATTAAAATTTTGGATAAATACCGGGATTATACAGTTGCAGATGTTCTTAAATTTAATGTGAATAGTGACAACGTATCATACTATGATAATGAAACATATATGACTTTGTACGGTAATTCATTCGATAAGAGCAATAATTATTTTGTAGAATTAAAAGGCGATCATGATGCAATCGTATTAGAAGTTGACTTATCCGGCGAAGTAAGTCACTTCACTACTATCAAGTAGCGATGGAATACTCCTGACCACCGAGGCCCAGGCCCAGGTGGTCAATGTTTACAAGGGCAATTTTCATTTTTCGAAAATTTGGACATGGATAATTACATCATCAAAATATCAATGATTATTGCTTTTGTGCTGATTACCAAACGTATTGACGCCCAGAATTATAATGACTACCGGGATGCGGAAGCGTTCATAATACAGATGAATGGGAATGTTTATTCCGTAAAAAAATTGGAAGGAGCTATTATTGCTTTGCCTGATAATTCAAATCAGCTGATTGTAAGGTTACACATTCCTTACTCTTCCATAAATGAAAATGCCAGGGAAGATTCAGTGAATCTGGAGCCGGATTTTATTTTTAATTTGAGAATTAAAATCGATTCCTGGAAAATACAGGAATCACTTACTTCAGGTAAGACTTTTGAGATAGATGGATATTTAACTTTGAATCATATTACCAAACTTGTGCTGGCTGAATATACGCCTCTGCCATCACTGACAGCCCAGGATGGCAGTTTTAATCTTAATTTGATCATAGGATTCAATCCCATTGATTTCAACGTAGATGACGGCGGTACAAATACTCGTTTCTACATCAGGATCGGCGACGCGCCGGTCAACCGGCTTTAAGCTTTTTAAATTAAATGATGTTCATTCTTTTATTTAAAGCAGATCGATACGCATCGGCTACGGGTAATGGTGTCCGGTTGATGATCAATACACCTCCTTCCAGACTGTCAATTTTGTTTATAGCCACCAGATAAGACCGGTGCACCCGAAGGAACCTGGATGCAGGCAGCCTTTCTTCAACCGACTTTAATGTTGTATGAATTGCATAAAACTTTTCCGGTGTATAAAGTTTAACGTAATCACCCATTGCCTCTGCAAATAAAATATTATCCAGTTTCAGTCTGCGAATAATATTTGAATCACGAATAAATATGAATTCGTCTTCCTTCACATTCACTTCTTCTTTATTGCTATTCAATATTTCCCTTGCTTTGTCTATAGCCTGAATAAACCGTAAACCTGTTACAGGTTTTATAATATAATCAACTACGTTCAGATCAAAGGCATCCGAGGCATACTCTTTTTTTGATGTGATAAAAATGATGACGGGTCGTTTATTTACCAGGTTTTTGGTTAACTCCAACCCAGACATACCGGGCATTTCTATATCGAGCAAGAGAATGTCTACGGGTTCAGTAAGGAGCAGGTTGTAAGCTTCAAAAGCACTTGCACATTCTGCGACAATAGTGAGGTCATCAACCCTGCCTGCCAGTTGTTTAAGTGTCATTCTGGCCATTTCATTGTCGTCTATAATCAGGGCATTCATATTCTAAAATTAACAAAAATAGCCTTGTCTGGCTATTGATTTTGCCCATTGGGCGATTGGCATT
>Ga0207095_10153_pt1 | contig 20836 bp, 17 predicted proteins | sample Alteio_BWMinHeat_88_FD_153529 | JGI IMG/M metagenome (GOLD analysis project Ga0207095, IMG submission 153529) | Enriched cells from forest soil in Barre Woods Harvard Forest LTER site, Petersham, Massachusetts, United States -... | ecosystem: Environmental > Terrestrial > Soil > Temperate forest >... | reverse complement strand
GTCAAGCGACTCCAACATGATCGTAAACCCATACCCCAACGATGGCTTTGTGGAATAACCTCGCATTAAAGCCGCCTTGGATAAATTGGTGTATTCAATCCCTGGGCCCGTATCCTCCATCCAAATGCGCAGCACCTTGCCGAACTGAGTTTCGCGAAGGGTGCCATGCTCGGCATGCTTAATGATGTTGGTGGCGGCCTCCGAGACGCAGAGGGCTAGATTGTAGACCTTTTCTTCGTCAATTCCGAGTTGTCGAGCAAACCCTTCAGCATGCTTACGCACCAAGGTCACATCCTGTGGGGTTCCAATGGGCATGACCACAAATTCCTTTTCCCCATAACGCAGCGGAATGAGCTCATCCCGCTCAATGAGTTGAAGTTTTCCATTGGTTACCGCGTAAATAACCTCTTTGTAGAGCTGCTTGCGTTTGGTTTCTTCTTCACGACGAACTTGTTCCAAATCAAGGAGTCGCGAAATCTCAGCCACATACTGGTCCCGCTTTCGTTGCTTTTCCACCAGTTCTCGGTGACGGAGCAACGACTCAATTCGTGCCAGCATCTCAATGGTGTTTAAGGGTTTAACCAGGAAATCATCAGCACCCGCTTCCAAACCCTTCACCTTGTCATGCGCATCGGTAAGCGCGGTTATCAAGATGACCGGGATGAATCGATATTCTTCTTGCTCTTTTATCATCCGGCAAACTTCATACCCACTTAAGGTGGGCATCATGACGTCCAACAAGATTAAGTCAGGGGAGAATTCCTTAACTTTATGAAGACCAGCTTCACCATCGTAGGCTGTCTCCACTTCATAACCCTGAGAAAGAAGTTGAGACCCAATGATTTCCACATGATATTCGCTGTCGTCAATAATAAGAATTTTCTTTTTCAGGCCATCCATTGATACGGTATTCCCCCTTACTCAGTTCCCCTTTGCATCAATTTTTGATGAAGAATACAAATACCTTCCCGATCGCCAAAGAAGGAATTGAATATTTTTATGGCAAGAGATCACCGATGATCTCGGAAGGTAAAATGCGAAGTGGCTTAATTAGCGTTGTGAAAGATTTGGAGGAGAAAGGCTTTCTTCCAGGCGCTTCCGGAAACATGAGTGTAAGACTCAACAAAACCACGATACTCATTACGCCTCGGGGAACAAAGAAGGGAAAACTGAAACCATCTGATTTGGTCGAGGTGAGCCTGGGAGGTCGTCTCCTGCGAGGCTCAAAATCCCCCTCCACCGAACTCGAAATGCATCTTGCCATCTATCGGCATGTTCTGGAAGCACGCGTTGTTCTCCATGCTCATCCCCCCTTTGCCACTGCCTTTGCCGTGGCTGGGCTCCCTTTTGATCACCTGGCTCCACCTGAAATGATCGAGAGCCTGGGAAGAATCCCTCTGGTACCGTATGGTCGCTCCTCGACAAAAGAGTTGTCACACCAACTCGTCCCCTACTTAAAGAATCAGCATGCATTTATCTTGGCCGATCACGGAGCTGTCGTTTATGGAGACAACTTGGACGAAGCCTACTGCCGGATGGAAAGCTTGGAGTTTTGCGCAAAGGTTGCATTTCTAGGAAAGCTGATTTCAGGATGAAATCAGCCAGCGGTCACACGGATGTGAAAAACCGATGGATTCCTAAAGCACTTATAGGCTTCAATCGAAAATTGAAAGTCCAAAATCGAAAATGGTTTAATGCTGGCTTCGTTTCGGGGTTGCCACCACGCCAAGATCTTGAGCTCTGGCAATGTCTAAAACCTTTTGTGCTGAGCGGAGGAGGTCCTGAGGTTCGCCTCCGTCCTCGGGGAAGCCCACCACCGCCCCTCTCAAAATCGGTTGCCCTCCCCTGCCATTCCAGGACCCTTGGCTGATCTCCCGATAAATATTTTCAAGGGTCCAAGTAATTTCTCGTTTTTCTTTGTTGGTAAACATGAAAGCCAGCATCCCGTTCATCGGAGATGAATAAGAATCCGATGCGCGTAGATAAGGCTTTGCAACGCTTAGGATTTCAGATAAAAGAGATTCAGGACTCCCCAGGTCCTGAAAGTTTTCTACCTCGAGACAAGCCAATACCAGCAAAGAGCCGTCGCTCCTGGAAGACTGGATTTGCGCTCGAAATGCATTCTCAAAGTCTTTATAAGAGAGAATGGGTTCCACGCTGGTAGTCTGTGGGGTTAGCGGGAAAGTAACTTTCTCCTCCGGCTTCGGGTCTTCTTTTTGAACAACAGGAGGAACGCTTGGCGCACTTTCTTTGATAGCGGGTAGCGGCGTCGCACTCTCCAACAGTTTGGGGCTGTCAATGCGTCCCGGGCTTTCCTCAATAGACGGTTCTGTACGCGTTGGATTTGCCGGATCCGCACCTGCCTTTAATCGTTCTGATCCACTGAGGATTGACTCTTGCTTTGGTGCGGGGCCAACCACCTGCTCTGCTATGCTCACTCGATTGCGGCCTTCTTTTTTTGATTGATAGAGCGCCTGATCGGCTGCTTGAATGAGTTCCCAATCGGAACTGGCGCAATGCGGATAGGCAGCAATCCCCAGACTCACGGTTACTCGAACGTTTGGCGGCAGCCCTTGAAAGGTACGACCGCCAATGGAATTTCGAATCCTTTCTGCCGTTTCGCTTGCTCTTCGCAGATCGGTAGCGGGAAGAATGATGGTAAACTCTTCCCCACCGTAGCGCGAGACGGAATCAACTCCGTTTCGCACATTCTCTTTAAGAAGGTCTGCCAACTCGCGAAGAACCGAGTCTCCCATCGGGTGACCATAGGAATCGTTTAAGGCCTTGAAGTGATCAATGTCAAGCATGATCAGGCTTGTGGGTTGATGATAACGCTCAACGCGCTTTATTTCTTCAGAAAGAACTTGTCGGAAAAAGCGTTTGTTGTAAACCTTGGTCTGTTCATCGATAACCGACAGTTCATAGAGCGCCGCTGTTTCAATGGCGGTGGCTGCTGTGTCCGCAAGAATGTGAGCTGATTCAACCCGTCGACGAATCCTAGGAAGGAGATCAAGAAACTCGTTTCGGCTCACGCCACCCAAGGCAAGCATGGCCAGCAGTTTTCCTTTGACACAAAACGGGAGGATGAGTCGAAGATCCTGCTTATCAAAAAAAAGTCTGGAGTCAGGAAAGGAATCGATGAAAAGCGCCGACTTCAGCGCTTGAGCGGCAGTCATCGGTCGACCATGATAAACGCTGACCCATCGAGCGAGCACCTCGGGGTTCGCGTCAAGACTGTCAGACACCACCACCTTAAAATTGGTGTAAAAACATTTCAATTGAGTCGATTCCCGATTGATGAGGAAAAACATCCCCTTTGGAAGATTAAAGTATTCGGCAAAATAACTTACCAAGTACTCGGCAATCTCCGGAAGATCATTAAGCCTTGACAAGTGGCTGTCCAATGCATGAACCAGTTTGCCCTTATCCGCATCGCTTTTCTTCCCTCGGCGCCAGAGGTAAATAACACACAAAAGAACCAAAATACCACTGACACTGATCCAAACGATAATCCGATTTTGATGTTCGAGAACCAGGGCTTCCTTTGCCTCAACAAACAGTTGACCAGCTTCGGCGTTGTTGGGGTCAAGCCTTAAAATAGCCGAGGAATCGTCAATGGCTTTAGACAGGTAAAAACTCGATTTTCTTCCCTTCGCGATGCGGGCGTGAGTCAAAAGAAAACGAATGTTACTCGGTTCTAATTTAACCGCACGCTCAGACGCATTCCACGCATTGACTAAATCATTGGCATCAAACTGGACGCCTGCAAGAATGTCCCATGCTTCACCATCCAACGGAAGCTTTCGCAAATGACTGTTCAAGAGCTCTTCTGCTTTTCGATAGTTTCCTCCCTTTCGATAAAGTCTTCCGAGCGCCAACGTGGTGCTTCGGCTTGGAAAAAGTCGGCCCAAGGTTTCATATTGTTCGATGGCTTGTGGTGTATCCCCGATGTAATCATATAAGTTGCCCAAGTTCTCATAGGCAGGCAAAAAATTCGGCTTAGCGTGTTCCACTCTTTGAAAATAAGAAACGGCCTTTTTGACATCCCCCTGTTGTCGGTAAACCGCCCCGAGGTAAAACAAAACATCCACGTTTTTGTGGTCGAGATTGAGTACGGTCATGTATTGCTCTTGAGCTTGCGGATAGGCTCGAAGAGCCAAATAAAGATTGCCCAACAAAAAATGGGCCTCAACATTATTAGGCTCATCTCGCGTGGTGGATTGAAGCAAGCTCAGGGCCTCGCGCACGTGACCAACGCGAATCTCGCTCTTTGCTCTTCCGAGAGAACTTTCGCTTTGCGCGAAGAGGGTGGTGAAGAGAAGAAGCAAAGGAAGAAGTCGAAGCCCCTTAACCAATAAGTTTTCTTCGCATCCCATTTTCTCTTCGATTATAACATACAATCATGACCCCTGCAATCGTTCCAGGGAATCACGAGGGAGCCGTCGTACTCAGTACTAAAAATGGTGGCTTCTGACCTTGCCGTAATTCTCGAACGTTTAGACCTAGTCCAAATTATTGGTGAGTACCTTCCGCTTCGTCAAACCGGGAAAACGTTTAAGGGCTTGTGCCCGTTTCATCCTGAAAAAACGCCTTCCTTCCACTTGAATCCTGAGCGAGGTCTTTGGCATTGCTTTGGTTGTGGCGCTGGTGGCGATATCGCCACTTTTCTGATGAAAATTGATAACCTTACGTTCCCCGAAGTGAAGGCTTTGTTGGCCAAGAAAGCGGGGATCGAGTTAACACCCGAGCAAGGCCTTCAATCGAAAAAAAGGCGGCGTTGGCAAGAAATTCTCGAGATTGCCGCACAATTTTACCAGCAAATGCTCTTTCAAAGCTCACCAGGAGAGGAGGGCCTTCGCTACTTAGAGGCTCGAGGGATCACAAACCCCACCATTCAACAGTTCAAGCTTGGCATGGCACCCGTCGGGGGGAGTGGTCTCTTAAACTATCTGCTTAAACGAGGTTTCAAACTTGAAGAACTCCGGGAAATTGGAGTGGTAACCAAGCCAACCCCATCCCGCGATTATTTCTTCAAACGAATCATTTTCCCCATTTGGGATACCACGGGGAACATCATTGGTTTTGGTGGGAGAGCCCTTGGCCAGGAAGTACCCAAGTACCTGAACTCTCCCGAGAGCCCTCTTTTTAAGAAGGGAGAAAATCTGTACCCCATTCATCTGGCAAAAGGATCCATAAGTAAAGAAGGAAGGGCCATACTGGCTGAAGGCTACCTCGATGTCTTGATGTTGCACCAGCACGGCTTTACTCAATCCGTGGCAACCTTAGGCACAAGCCTGACCCTCAACCAGGCAAAACTCTTGATGCGCTATGCGCCCAAAGTCACCTTAAGCTATGACGGAGATCGCGCCGGCATTGAAGCCATGCGTCGTGCCATTACCATTGCTGAAGCGGCAGGAATCGATCTCGGGTTGATCACGCTCCCCGATGGAGAAGATCCTGATTCGTTTCTCCGAAAACAGGGGGCCGAACGTTTCAGCGAACTCCTCACCAAGGACTTATCTCCTCTTGATTTTGTCTTTCAGCGAACCCAAACCAAGCTGAACCTTAACCTGAAGACTCCTGAAGGAAAGAAAAAGATGATGACTGAAATCACCCCGCTTCTCCAAGCCATACACGATCCGGTCTTACGAGATGCTTACATTCGAAAGATGGCCGAGGCACTTCTCATCAATGAATCGATCATTCGGAAACAACTCCTTGGAAAAAGTCAGATCAAATTTGCTGCCACGTCGGGAAGCCCCTCACGTGAAAAGGAAATCCTTGCTTGGATCCTTTGGGAACCTTCGTTGGCCGCAACGGTTTGGTCAACCCTTACTCCCGATGATTTTGGCGGAGAAGAATGCAGGGCTGCCGCTTCCACCCTTTATCGCTTGTGGCAAGAGGAAAAGCGTTCCTTTTCTGAGCTTGAAGAAGTTCCTTCGGAAGTGTTGGCGTTCTTGAGTAAACTTTCCACAGAACCCCCTGCTGGAAAAATCGAGGCGGTTCCTTTGCTTGTCAAAGCCCAACAAGATCACAACCTCAAAAAAGAATTGGTCACCTTGAAGAATGAGGTCACACAGCGCTTGAAAGAAGGGAAAGTCGATCCAACCGATGAAGCCTACATGAAATATCTCGCCCTGCTTCGACAAGCAAAGAAGCAAGGAGAAGGTGCGTAAGACGGAATGTCTGATTCCCTCGATCTCCAAGATGAAATAAAGCGACTCATCGAAATTGGAAAAAAACGTGGGTCGCTCACGTATGAAGAAATCAGCGATGTTCTTTACCAATATGAGGATGTTACCCCTGAACAACTCGATGAGCTGTTTGAGCGACTTACTTCTGAGGGAATCGAGATTGTTGATGAATCAGGGAAAGAAGCGGAAAAGGAAGAGGGAGAAGAAGAGGCTCCGGTTTCCGAAGGGGGGATGTACGATGACCCGGTTCGGATGTACCTCCGTGAAATTGGTCGCGTCCAGCTTCTTAATTCCGAAGATGAAATTTCTTTAGCTCAAAGGATTGAGCAAAGCGATGAGGCCGCCAAGCGTGCCCTCATTGAAGCCAACCTTCGCCTTGTGGTCAGCATCGCTAAGAAATACGTGAGTCGCGGCATGCTCTTTCTTGATTTAATCCAGGAAGGAAACATGGGGCTCATTCGCGCGGTAGAAAAGTTCAACTATCGAAAAGGCTACAAATTTTCCACCTATGCCACCTGGTGGATCCGACAAGCCATCACCCGATCGTTAGCCGACCAAGCGCGGACCATTCGCATTCCGGTCCACATGGTGGAAACCATCAATCGATTGATTAAGGTTTCGAGACAACTCTTGCAAGCACTGGGTCGCGATCCCAACGTGGAAGAAATTGCGCAGAACATGTTCCCGGTCGATAAGAACGAAGTGATGCAACAACTGTCCAAACAAGTTGGCTATGAACTTTCTTCGGAGGATGAGATTGTTCAGGAAGAAACTCGACGAAGAGAGCGAACCGCCCTTGAAAGAGTTCGTGAAATCATCAAGATTGCTCAAGAGCCGATTTCTCTTGAGACCCCCATCGGAGAAGAAGAAGACTCTCACCTTGGAGATTTTATCGAAGATCATGAGGCGGTGGCACCAGCCGAAGCCGCCTCTTCATTGCTTCTTAAAGAACGGATGGAAGACTTTTTGGAAAACCTTTCCCCTCGCGAGAAAAAAGTATTGCAGCTCCGATTCGGTCTTGAGGATGGACGTCCACGAACACTGGAGGAAGTAGGACAAGAGTTCGGGGTTACTCGAGAGCGTATCCGTCAAATCGAAGCGAAAGCTTTACGAAAACTTCGCCATCCCGCACGCTCCAAGTGGCTTAAAGATTACTGGATGGGGGAGTAAGCACTTTCCCAGGAAAGAAGACTGGCTTCAAGAAACTTCGGTTCGTCTTGGCGACACTCTTTTAAAATACGCGATAGTTTGAGTTACAAGCGAATCCTCCATGCTTCCGTCCGAAAAGGAGGAGCCCTCTCGAATCATAGCTGGGCTGAAGCACCGATTCACTTCTGCATCCGTTTGCTCTTCATTTGTGTTCAAGCCGCCGCTGCTTAATGCTAAGGGAGATAGTGTGTTCCTTAAGGTCTCTTCCGCTTCGGCTAATGCGTGCGAGACCCATGAACTGCTCAATCCCATTTCACGACTGATGTCTGCTTGTGAATAAGAAAGGTAATAGTAAAGAATAATCGCTTCCCGCTGGGTGGGTGGAAGTTGACTGATCGCGTTTCTCACGGCTTTCTGTTTTGCATTTGAACCAGACTCTTGAGATGAAAGACTATGCTTGGCTACTTCCCCTTCCCAGCTTGGATAGGCACTAGCGGAAATAACGCATGGAATTTTTCGTGCTCGACCAGCGGTCTTTTCCGGATTCTGGTCTGCCACCTCGTTTATTTTTTTGTTCTTCGAGCGAACCGCTCTTGTAATCCAATCAGATCTTCTGAGAGAATCACGCATTTCCCAGAGTGCTGCTTTCTGAATGTAATGCTCAGCTTCCTCGCCCTGCTCCAAATCAAAATCGACTTTCTCAACCGTGTGAAGAACCCTCACCACTGCCGCTTGAGCGAGATCTTCAGAGTCGACTTTTCCCGCGCACCTGCCCGCAAGGTTGCGGGCCGCCGTTTCAACCACACGCTTTTGGTAATAAACAACAATGCCATTTCTTGCTTCTGTACTCCCGTTTTTGAAGTCTCCCCATAGCGGCTTGAGTATAGCAACGGTATCGTCGCTGCTATCGAGTGAGAGCGCTAGGTATTCTGGATTCGGCAAGGGCTCCGTTCTCTTGGAGTGGCCAGCTGAGCTATTCTCCTCGCCGTGGATTCTGACCGAAGAACCAGCGACGTTATTTCGCCGTTCGGTGTAAACTGGAAGATGAGAATTAGTTGGTTTTATGTGCATATCGGCTTCGTGAGTTAATAGGATCAAGCTACTTCCTGATTAATATAACCTAATTAATATAACACGCCCAGGACGACCAAGCAAGTCAGATATGTTTGCCAAAATGTAAACTTTTCGATAGCCCACATGGTTTTCCCATCCAACTCATTATGTCCCTTGATCGGCGTTAGAAAGAATCACTGGGGGGGTGAGTAACGCGTTCCTTTGAAAGAACGGCTTTAAGAACCTCGGGGTGGAGCCGCATTACTCCTCGAAAATACGCGATGGTCTGAGCTATGAATGGCTCCTCTTTACTCCCATCCGAAAAGTTCCCCTGATCTTCTATTAAAGCCGGGCTTAGAAACTGATTGCTTTCTCGGTCAATTCCCTGTTCCCTATCACCGTCAAGCTCTCCACGACTCAAGTCCAACGGAGTGAGTTTTTCCCTCAAATTCCTTTCGGCTGCAGTTAACATGCTTGACACCGTAGACTTAGTCATTCCCGTTTCACGGCTGATTTCTGTACGGGAATACGAATGATAATAATAAAGCCGCACAACTTCCTGTTCTCCAGGTGGAAGTTGGCTGATTGCATTTCTCAGGGCATCTTCTTTTCTTCTTGAACTAGTTTCTTGATGTGAAAAACGGCGGTTGGCTATTTCCCCGCCAGGATAATCACTAGTGGAGATAAAGCATGGGAGCTTAAGTGGTCGAGCACTCTCTTCCAGATTGTGACCTTCCGCATCATTTGCTTTTCTATTCTCCCTACGCACCTCTACGGGAATCCAATGAGATTCCCTAAGCGACTGAAGCATCCCCCAACGAGCTGTCGTTCCAATATAATGCTCAGCCTCATCACCCCTTCCCGGGTCAAAATCCTTACTGCCGATCGTTTCAAGAAGTCTTAGTGCTGCCGATTGAGCTAGATCTTCAGCCTCCACATTGCTCGTGCATCCGGCCGCAACCTTGCCAGCCGTCTCTTCAACCACACTTCGATGGTAATAAACTGCAATACCGTTTCTTGCTTCGATGTTTCCGTTGCTCCTGAAGTTTACCCATAGCTGCTTGAGCTTGCTATAGGCATCCTCGCTGCTATCGAGTGAGAGTGCTAGGTATTCTGGATCCGGCAAGGGCCCCGTGCTCTTGGAGCGGCCAACTGGGATACGCTCCTCGTTGTGGGTTGAGACTGAAGAACCGGCGATACTCGTTCGCCTTTTGGTGTAAGTTGAAGGTTGAGAATCAGCTCGTTTTATCTTCATATCGGCTTCTCAAGTCAATCGTATCAAACTACTTGCTCACTAATATAACACAGCCAGCATGATCAAGCAAGTCAGTCATGTTGCCAAAATGTTAATTTTTCCACGGCTCATCCTTTCGCTTGATGGCACATCAATACGAGTTCCAAGTCGCTGGGTAGTTTTGTGTGTTTTCTTGCTAAGGAATTTCAGGCCCAAAGATTTGCAACCATGCCTTCAGGCCGGAGCCAATCAATCATTGTTCATTGGATGTACAGAAAAACGTGTGTTTTAAACTTCGCCATCTCGCTCTAAACGGTAGCGTCCACTGCTGAGGCAATTAATAATCTCATTCCCTCCCAACTTAATTCTAGCGCATCAGCCACTTTATGCAAATTTTCGATTCGAGGGAAACAGCGTTTGGAACTATTAAGCTTAAACAAATTGGAAGAAAGTTGTGTTCTGGTTTCTAATTCTTGAACTGTTAAATTCCGTTCTGCTCTGATTTCGGAAATACTCATTAAAAGATGTTTTCGAGCTTCAGCTTTCTCATCACGAGAAAGCTGCTTTACCCTTAAATAAGGATTATTGGTTGGTGAGACAGCTGCTTCTCTATTTTCAGGCTCGAGAGCTGAGGTGATTAATGACATCATTTGTTGTGGACTTAAATCGAGAGCTTTACTCACTTTATTTAGATTTTTGATTTGTGGGAAAGCTCTAAAATTTACATGAGGGTTAAAAAATCCAAAAGTAAGTCCTGTCTTTGCTTCCAATTCTCTCCAAGTTAACTTCTTTTGACTCTTGATTTCCGCTATACTCTCTAGTAATCGTCTTCGGACTTCTGTTTTTTCGTCAGGAGGAAGCTCTTTTGCCCTTCTGTAAGGCTCCCAAAATCTTGAATCGCTTTCCATCGTTTCCGCGAATGCGACATCGAAAGATAAGACTTCAGATGATTTTGCTTCATTGGGATTTTTCTTTTCTAATACAAACTCCTTAACATTTTCTTTAGCTTGGCTCAAAAGTAGAGTTGCCTCTTCCACAGACAAAGTTAACCGCTCGGCTAATTTTTCTCCATCAAGACCTTCGTAATAATGAAGGATTAATGCTAATCGTTCTCTCTCAGGAAGTTTCAGAATGGCTTTTTGAACCTTTTGTTGTTCTTCCATTCGAATACTTTCTTGTTCAGGAGATTCGTATCTATCTTCAACATCTCGCCAAAACGCTATCTGAGACTCATTAACGTTCCCCATTGAAACAAGTCTTTCAGTTTTTTCTCCATTGTCTATTTTATCTTTTGCTTTAGCCTTCTTCCAAACTGCGCGTGGAACCCAACCCTCTTCACGAAGGAAATCAATCATGGCACCCTCTACACGACGGCCTACATAAGCTTCAAACTTATTACCCCTGGTAGGCTCAAACGTATCGAGATAAGGGGACATCCCTTTTAACCCTTCACCTTCTAAATCATCGACTTGGACGTGAGCGGGGAGGTGTTTCTTCGCATAGAATTGTTCGGCTTTCCTTCTTACGAAGGTCTCTTTGTAATGCGCTGCCAGTCTCTCTTTTGCCTCAAGACTTCCTTCCTTACACTGTGACCAAAGAGAGTCTATCTCAGAGCGACTTAAATGTGGCCTTCTTTTATTTTGTAAAGTTGCTGAAGAAAATGGTTGTATTCTGTAGTAGCCCATATAAAACTTACTGTATCATTTTATTTATACTCATTCAAGAGTGAGATATTTCCAAAATGTTAATTTTTCGACCTGGTCTTCATGACGATCCATCAATGTTATTGCAAGAGTTCCATGATGTAGTGTGCTGCTTCGGAGGCCGCTTTTGGTTTCTTCAGTTGCCGGGCACGATCTCGAAGCTTGGCTAACTGCTTGGGATCACTGAAAAGCTGATCAACCACTCGGGCCACATTCTTTTCACGCTTGGCCATAACAGCCGCTTTCTCTTTTATTAAATAGTGCGCATTACGAATTTCCTGCCCAGGCAAGGGGCGAACAATCACAATTGGAAGCTCAGCGGCTAAGGCTTCACTCGAGGTTAACCCCCCTGGCTTAGTAATCAGCAAATCTGAAGCCTTCATCAAATCGTGCACGTTATCGACGAATCCATAAACCTTCACTTGTTTTATTGAAGTCTTTTTCCCGTGCTTGGCCCCATTAAGCTTAGCGGCAACTTTTTCCATTCGCTTCCGCAGCCCGCGATTGACTCCGGTGACGACCACCACTTGAATCGGATGCCCAACCTTCCGAAGTGAACGCAAGATCCATCCGATGGGACCCAATCCTGCTCCCCCACCCATGACCAAGATGGTTTCAAGATCAGGAAGAAGCCCAAGCCTTTCCCGAACCGTGTTTTTTTCTTCTTTGATGCTGAACTCCGGATCGACCGGTATCCCAGTAACCTTAATCCGCTTCGGGTCAATTTTTTTGCTGCGCAGCACGTCGGCAAGCTCTTCGTCTCCCACGAGATAAAGATCGGCGTTTTGGTGAATCCAGAAAGGGTGAACGGTAAAATCAGTAATGACACAAACCAATCGAATATGAAACTCCTCTTTTAAGATGGAAGCAATTCCACTTGGGAATGCATGGGTGCAAACCACCAGATCAGGCCTAAACTCTTTCATGAGTTTTCGAAAGTTTCTTGCGGTGATTTGTGTCAATTTTGATTTGAATAAACCCATCGCGGCATCGCGATCGCGCAATTCATAGAAAAAACTGTAAATCTGTGGCAAAAATTTTACGAGTTGAATGTAACCTTGTGTAGCCACTCGACCGAGGAAAGCATTGGCTTGAGAATAAGAATCGACGATTTTCGTGGTGGTGCTGGAATCGATGAGGAGAAGCGCTTTCCGCACGGCTTCCGCTGCTGAGGTATGCCCTGTCCCCGCATTGGCGGACAAGAAAAGGACCCGATGACCTTCTCCCATGACCGTTCCTTAGCCAAGCTCACTCATCAGGCGGGAGAAGCAACCTGACGAAGTGTTCCAATTGAATCAAAGGCATGCCGGGAAAAAGTTTCCAACGGCCCAAGCTTTGCTTGGGAAATTCCTATTTGATGAAGGGTTGCAAAAACTTCATCCATGAGTTGATTGGCTGATTTTTCACACTCGGCACGTATGCCGCTTTGCTCAAGTGAGGTGATGATCTGAGCAATCGTTTCTTCTTTGGGTTCTTCTGAGCTTCGTAAATAATCTTGCAGCCGCTCAAGATCCTTTCCTTTTAAATGTTGGAGAGCATTAAAGATCGGGAAGGTTTTTTTTCTTCGACGCAAGTCTTTGGCACGCTCTTTTCCAGATTGTTCCTTCCCACCCCAAATGCCAACCAGGTCATCTCGAATTTGCATGGCTATCCCAAGCCGCCGCCCAAAGTCCTTAAACTTTTCAGCAACTACAGGGTTGTCTTGAGCCAACAAACTTCCCCCATAGGTACACAAGCTGATTAACGCACCTGTCTTTTTCCCAATCATGTTCAGGTACTCACTTGGATTCACGCTGCTCTTTGTTTCAAAGTCAAGATCGAGTGATTGCCCTTCAGCCACTTCCAACTTGGTGTCGATCATGGCTCGAGTTAAAGAGACAAGCTTTTCTTGCGGGAAATCATGGTTTAAGAGATCCAAGAAGAATTCCTCAGAAAGATAACCTAAGATCAATCCAACATTAATCCCCTGCCCTATTCCCCACAGGCTCCACACCGTAGGCCTGTTTCGGCGGAATCGATCGCCATCTTGCATGTCATCGAAAACCAACGTATGATTGTGATAAAACTCGATGGCAGCCGCTAAGGGAATGATTCTTTCAAGATCCTCACGGAAGATTTTGTAACTCAAGAGGGAGAGAACAGGCCGAAGCATCTTACCCTGGGCTGCCTTGGAGGGGACTAACGCCTGGTCTCGCCATCCCAAATGGTATTCAGCCATTGGGTACGCTGGCACGGCTCTTGGATGATCCAAAAACCATTTTTGCATGCCATGGTCTACCCATGCCCCATAAGTTTCGATGAGTTCTCGCGGGTTAGTCATGGTTTCGTTGTCGTGCTCTTTTCTCGGCTTCCCGCTTCTTTCACAAATTGACGCGCCCATCGATCGGCTTCCAAAACCTCTGGTAAGCTCGGAAATGTCTTTTTTTGATGGGACTTCATCGCGGCATGGATTAAATCGGGGATCTCACAAAAGGGAAGGTCTTCATCTAGAAAAAGCCGCACGGCTTCTTCATTGGCTGCGTTTAAAACGGTCGGTAAGCTTCCTCCCTCACTGGCTACCTCAAAGGCATAGCGTAAAAGTGGGAAAGTTTCCAAGTCGGGCTCTTCAAAGGTTAGCGTTCCCACCTGTGCCAAATTCAGCCTTGGTGATGGAGAGTCCCATCGTTCAGGGAAACTTAAAGCTACTTGAATGGGGGTCTTCATGTCGGGAAGGCCAAGTTGAGCGATCACGGATCCATCCACAAACTCAACCATCGAATGAATAATCCCTTGAGGGTGTACCACAACGCGGATTTGTTCAGGGGAAACCCCAAAGAGCCATTTGGCTTCAATCACCTCAAGTCCTTTGTTCATGAGGGATGCAGAGTCAACCGTAATTTTATTTCCCATTTTCCAAATCGGGTGATGAAGCACTTGTTCTTTCGTTACTTTCTTAAGCTTCTCTTTGGTGTATCCACGAAATGGCCCCCCGGAAGCGGTAAGCCAGATGGTCTTGACTTCGCTCATTGATTCACCCTTTAAGCACTGGAAAATAGCACTATGTTCGCTGTCGATAGGGATTAGGGTCCCCCCATTCTTATTCAAAACTTCATGAACTAAATGGCCGCCAGCCACAAGTGTTTCCTTGTTTGCCAGGGCCACCACCCGTCCTAATTCGAGAGCTCTCAAGGTTGGAACAAGACCAAGACTCCCCACAAGAGCCACCACCACATGGGTCACTTGAGGATGAGTGGCTGCTTCGGTTAAAGCTTGTTCTCCCCACTTCAGTCTCCCTTGAAATGATGGTGCAGCTTTCTTGAACTTTTGAGCTGTTTCTTCATCGGCCACCACAATCAGTTCCGGAGAAAACCGTTCTGCTTGCGGAAGCAACACGTCGAGGTTCTTCCCTGCCGAAATGGCCGTGATCGTAATTTTGTCAGGATGACGCGATACCACATCCAGGGTTTGGGTTCCAATCGAACCCGTACTTCCAAGAAGGGCGAGCCGTTTCATTTCGTGGCATCCTTTGCGAGAATCTGTTGAATGTGCTTTACAAGGACTCCAGGATCGAAGGGTTTCGTGACGTACTCTTCAACACCCATTAAATATGCAAACTTAATATCTGCGAACTCATCCTTCACCGTAAGCATTATTACAGGTGTTTCGCGCGTCAAAGGAGAGAGGCGAAGTTCTTTGAAGAACTCAATCCCATCCATCTCAGGCATCATGATATCGGTTACAATCAAGTCGGGAGATTTCTTAGATAAAACTTCGAGACCTTCTTTGCCGTTTTCTGCTTCCAAAACCTGAAATCCCTCAGCCTCAAGATACGATCGAACAAAAGATCGGATATTGGCTTCATCTTCCACAATGAGAATGGTCTTGGTAAGGGTCATCATACACCTCTTCTCCTAACGGTAATCACGCAGTCTTCCTCGGTTTTTCCCTTTATCCTCTAGGAAAACAGGTGGTGGGGATGGTTCTACGGATGAAGCCGTCTTGATTTAAACGTGTGCAAAAATTGATTGGGGAGTAAAACAATGTGCGACATTTCGTCATCAACTCGAATTCCCCACGGATTTGTTTTTTCGCCCGCACTAAAAAAAATCGTATCTCCCCCAAAGGAAACCTGGAGCTGATCCCCAGGTTTTAAGCCATAAAATGGAAGTCGAATGGCGTAAAAACCATCGTTCCCCGTTTTTCCAAATTCAAGTTGCTCGGTGGCGGGCTGTAAAACTCGAATTTCCAGTCCCTGCACTGGTTTGTGTGCCGGGGCAAAAACGTATCCAATGATCCAATAAATGCTAACCGGCTTATTCGCTAACGTCCCCTCCATGGGATACCCAGCTGATTTCCATCCTGGGAGTCCTTCATCCAGGACAAACACATGATGATAGCCGATGGTTCCCAGAACATCGGCAGCCATCTGCGCAAGGTGGTGTGGGCAACTGCAATAAGTCACAATCATCTGATTGGTTGGAATCGACGCAAGGGCTGACGAAGTTCGTATCTCAGGGAGGGGGAGAGAAATTGCCCCTTTGATGTGTTCATTTTGATAAGCGTATGCCGACCGAACATCAAAAAGTACAAGATGTTGATGATGCGTCAGGCGATGACGAAGCTCTTTTGCCTTAATGTAATGGTAATCTGACGAAGCGGTGCTTGGAGAAGCGCTGTTCGAAGGGTATTGGGTGAAGCCAAACCGGAGGAGTCCAGCAAAGAAGAAAAAAGAAAGAAGGGCCGCTTTCCGCATCACGGAATCAAACTTAGATTTTGTGTGAAGAACTCCTCCAGTCAATCCGTCGAAATATCAAGATTTCTCATTTTTTCTCTCCTGACTCCTTGACGCCCGCAACAATTTGTATTACGCTTAAATGAGTTGTCAAGTGAACCCGTTTCTCCGTTTTTGAAGAAACACGTGAAGTGGCTCTCGCAAGGACAAGATAAGCGAGCCCTGGACGTCCAAGTGAACCACGGAGCGAATTTGTTTTTTCTCTGGAAGCTTGGCTATCGCGTGGATGGAATTACGAAAGACCATGCGCTGTCGCTTGAGATAGCGGCCAATGCGGAAAAAGTGGGAGCACACGTCAAGCTCATTGTGGCCGATCCTCGACGAATTCGCCTCACCAAAGAATACCATGATCTCATTCTTTGTTGCTACCTCGTTCATCCCGGCCTTGTTCTCCAAATGAAAATGGGCTTAAAGCATCATGGCCTAGTCTTGATGGAAAGCTATACACAACAGCAACCCAAGGTTTCTGGAGCATCAAAGGACTTGTTCTTAGAACCCAAGCAACTTCTTTTCTTTTTCAAGGAGTTCGAAATTCTTGACTACGAAGAAACCGTACATTCAGGACCTTATCCCATTGCTTCCATTTTAGCTCGAAAAATTAGCGACTAACGAACACGCTCTGATTCATGGGCACGCTCCAGGCGCGGCAATCGAAAAGCCAAATAAACACCAAAAATTGCAAAGGCCCAATGCGCTATCGAAAGATTCGTCAGATAATCGGGGAAAACTGTGGCCACATCACGGAAAGAAGCGGTTTCAGTGTAAAGAGTCGATTTCACAAGGAAGCTGTGCACCAGGAAGGCTTCTCCCAAGAAAATACCGAGAAGACCTAGACCGGCGGCCAAGAGCTGGAACTCCCTTCCACGCCTCCCATGTGCACCCACCACCACGGCAAGACCAACTGAAACCCCGGTCACCCAATCTGAAAAGCCATGCAAATGATTGGTATACAAAGCAAGCTTACCCCAAAGGACAGCTCCCAATAAGGCGGTCATGAAGCCAAGAACTGAGGCAAGAAAAAGAGGTGATCTCTTGGAGTTTTCGAGTTCCCGACGGCTAAGCTCGTTAAGCAGAGTCTCGCAAGCTTTACAGACGACCTTCCCTGCAACGAAGATGCGGCAATCACCACAAAGTGATTTAGCGCAGTGGTTACAGCGAGCTTTTGTGTCTTCCCCAGGATGGAATGCACACTCCATGATATCCTCTCCCCGCGTAAAATTTGGTGGGGAGTTGGAAACAAGGCGAAGCGTCAAGGCAAGCCAATACAAAGACTTTCCGTGTCGTCTTCAATGTCTTGGGTGGTCGAAAAAGGGATAATCAATTAACAACACTTAAACTCGCTCCCCCGACTCACACCATCTCCCCATCCTAAGGTACCCTATCTCTAGGGACCCATTTCTTGTTTGTCTAGTCCTAATCATATCACAAAGGAGGGACTCTGTAAAGGAGGGTTATCCACTGAAATTTGGCTAATTGGAATCAAATCCCGACAAAAATGAGAAAAGGAGTTCCCCACTTGGAGAACAGAAAGAAGGAGATGTCATGCAAACCATTGTTGGACCCTCTGTTTCCGAATATCTTTACCAATTGTTGCCAGAACGTGATCCTGTCTTGGCGAAGATGGAGGAGGTTGCCACGACAAGGAACATTCCGATTGTAGGTCCCCTTGTTGGCAGGCTCTTTTATCAGCTTGCCGTCTTGCACAAGCCAAAGCGAATTTACGAAATGGGGTCGGCCATTGGCTATTCCACCCTTTGGTGGGCAAAAGCCCTGTCAAAAGGGGACGAGGTGCACTATACCGATGGGAGTAAAGAGAATGCGAACGAGGCGGAAGGGTATCTTCGCCAGGGGGAGGTTCTGGATCGCGTAAGGATGCATGTTGGGAATGCCCTCCACGTGATCGATTCACTTTCGGGGGAATTTGATATTATTTTTTGTGACATCGACAAAGGGGATTACCCAATGGCTTTTAAGAAAGCACTTCCGCGCTTACGTCGAGGGGGATTGTTGATCGCCGACAATGTCCTTTGGAGCGGAAGGGTGGCTGAACCCTCTCCTGATGCCTGGACAGCCGCCATCAAAGAATTCAACCAGCTCCTTTACAGTACTCCTGGACTCTTTACCACCATTGTGCCTCTCCGAGACGGTGTTTCCATTAGTCTGAAACTTTGAAACCCCCGAAACCCATCAATAATGGTCTCCGAAGGGATATCATTGCGATGGGTTTCTGGGGTAGAGATTATCCTCCAAGGCCTTTCTTGTAAAACATGACGTTGGTTACTTTTTCTCCTCGTTCGACCATTGAAGCAAGCTCGTCTTTTGGAAGCGGGACAAACTGCTCCACCACTGACACATTTTCTTCCAGTTGTGGAATGGTGTCACACCCCGTGATCACGACATCGATGTCTTGACTTAAAGCAAAACTCAGGAGCTCGGAAACCGTGAATGTCTTTCCATTCCAGGAGTAATATGGCTTTATGGTTTTCATCCCAATGATCCCCATGTTTCGCTTTCGCGCCTCTGGAACCACCGTTTCAAGGAAACTCAGATGGTGAGGCTCTGAGGGATTCACCGGCATGAGGACTGTATCAAAGTGATACAGCTCCATCCCTTTAACAATGATGTTCGGATCGTAATGCCCAGTAATACCCATAAACCGAACGTAACCCGCTTTCTTGGCCTCATCAAATGCCTGCATGCATCCACCCGCCGCTGAAGCTTGGTCCAGATCAAGTGGGGTTCGGATGTCATGAAATTGCCAAAGATCCAAATGATCGGTTTTCATGTTTCGTAACGTTGTTTCAAGAAATTGTCGAGAACCTTTCTTCGTACGGTCATGGGTTTTGGAACAAAGAAAAATATCGTTTCGGCGCTTTCCTAAAGCTAGTCCGTAGTACTCTTCCGAGCCTGAATAAGCCCGCGCACAATCAAAATAGGTGATTCCAAGATCAAGAGCCCGTTTGATAAGAGGAACCGCGTCGGCCTCGCGACCAAAAGTTCGCAGCACCCCTTCCCCACCCAACCCGAGTCGAGTGACTGTTTCTCCAGTCTTCCCAAGTGCGACCCTCGGTAAGTTTGCCATCCGGTTAACTCCTTGTGGCGATTGCGCGATTCCAGTAGAAGAGGGCTGTCGCGTCCTTTCGTTCAAGAAAAGATTTGAGCTCATTGATTGCCTCGTCTATCTCTTTCCCACTGGCGAGCTCTTCCTCTTCAAGCCCCTTTCTCCCCCCTTCGAGGATCCAGATGAGATTCATGATCCATGGAGACAATGTGCTCTGACCTGAATGATGAATCTCTGGAGACATGCTCAGTTCAATTTCTTTAAATCCTGCGTTTTTGAAGTGCCGGAAAAGTCGTTTCCCGATGAGGGCATCTCCACCCAAGCGTGATTGCAGGATAGCGAAGCGACTCCAAACGCGATCGAATTTTGGGCAATCGGGATCAAACATGCACATCAAGATGTTGTTTTCTTGAACGAACATTTTTCCACCCGGTTTCAATACGCGGTGAACTTCTTCTAACACCCTAACCGGATCGGCAAGGTGCTCAAGAACATAGCGGGAGTAGGCCACGTCAAAGGTCTTATCTCTAAAAGGAAGGTGGTGTGCGTCGGCTTGAACAAACCGAAGATTACCTGATTCGCTTTTCGCAAGCTTAAGTTGATCCGTTGAATACTCAACACCCCACACTTCTCCCCTTGGAACTTTCTTAGCCACCTCTGAAGCTAAAATCCCAAGACCACTCCCCAATTCAAGCACTCGACTCGTGTTTGTCAGCTCAAGAAACGAAACAAAGCTATCATTCGTCAGCTGGTTGAGTTTTGCGAGTCGTGCTTGTTCAGATTTGGTGGTCCCGTGGATGTATGTTGCCTTCATTCGTCTATCCGTATTTTAAGTGCATCAATTCTTTCATTTCTTCCAAAGTTTTCTCTGCAAGAGATCTTGCTTTCTTCCCCCCCTCATGCAAGATCTCTTGGAGATGCTTTTCATTGGCCGCAAATTTCGCTCGTCGTTCGCGGATAGGAGCTAGCTTTTCAGCCAAAATCGTTGCTAGGTGATTCTTGTCATCGACGCAACCCAGCGTGCCATTACGACAAGTGAGATCGACTTGCTTGACTATTCCTTCAGACGAAAACAATTTGTGATAGAAAAAGATGTTGCAAACCTCAGGTCGTCCTGGATCTGCTTTCCGGATCTTCTGGGGATCCGTAATCGCCATTTTTACTTTTTCACGAATCTCTTCAGGAGAATCGGAGATCAAGATGCTGTTATTGTATGACTTGCTCATTTTTCGACCGTCGATTCCGGGGACAAATGGGGATTCACTCAACAAGGCTTGAGGTTCTGGAAAGATCTCTTTCTTATAGATACGCTGAAATCGACGAACAATCTCACGAGCGAATTCAAGATGGGAAAGCTGATCTCGACCAACTGGCACCGCCTCACCCTTCATGGTTAAGATATCCGCTGTTTGAAGCAAGGGATAACCTAAAAAACCATAGGTGGCCATGTATTCCGTTTTTTCTCGACGCGCAGCAAGTTCTCGCTTATATTGCTCCAACATTAAAGTAGAGACCGATGATTCTGGCTCTAGTGGTGAATTGCGGAAGTGATCTGGCCTAAAGGCAGGATGTGACTTATCCCCCTCTAGGTTCTCTATAAAGTCTTCGAGAGCTTTGTCAGAAAATTCAGAGGTCGGTTCTCCTTGCTTTTTCAATTCTTCCTTAACTAGC
>Ga0207095_10152_pt1 | contig 20843 bp, 13 predicted proteins | sample Alteio_BWMinHeat_88_FD_153529 | JGI IMG/M metagenome (GOLD analysis project Ga0207095, IMG submission 153529) | Enriched cells from forest soil in Barre Woods Harvard Forest LTER site, Petersham, Massachusetts, United States -... | ecosystem: Environmental > Terrestrial > Soil > Temperate forest >... | reverse complement strand
CGCTTGACCAAGGCATCCGGTGTTTCCTGGTCTGCAGCGTACACCATAGGAGTGGCGAACGCAGCTATCGCCAAAACGACTGAAAGTAATTTGTTTGAAAATTTCATTTGATTCCAATAAAGGAGGTTGAGTAACTGGCGCAGGCAAGCGATGCAGGTGTCTTATTAACTCTTCAGCACTGCGTTTAGATGACAATGGTAGAGGAATTATCGCAGCTTCGCTGGCACCGCCTATCCGAAAGGATATTGCCCTTCCAGGAATACGGACTGCGTTTCATTTTGACATGTCGATTCGACAGGATAAGCAAGACACGGTTCCCGCGCTGAAAATGGGAACCTGCTAATAATCTGTAGTCCCTTCAGCTCTTATTTCGTTTCCTCAGCCTTCACTTTTTCCTTTGGATTTACATCCGCATCGGGTGCAGGAGCAGGATCGGCACCGGGACCAATCTCGGCATCCTTGCCAAAAATCAATAATTTCTTGGGCTTGTATTCCCCGCCATCCGAAATTTTGCTTTGTCTCCGTTGCAAGTAACCATCGCGTACGAATTCATAGCGGTCAAGTGCTGCGTCTTCAAGCAAATTGGATGCATCCAGTAACGCTGCGCGTTGATCGACCAACCGTACCACGGTGCCTGTATTGCGCAGGTCTACCGGATAAACATGGCTCCAAAGATCGCCTTTATAGTCCAGTGGCAATGCAACCGTATCGCGGATCGTGGATGACCCCAACAACGGAAGCACAATGTATGGCCCCGACGCAACGCCCCATACACCTAAAGTCTGGCCAAAATCTTCTTTATGCTTAGGTATCTTGGCTTCAGATGCGATATCGAAAAGACCGCCAATTCCCATAGTGCTATTCAAAGTGAAGCGCATAAAATCGGAAAGGCCGGCTTCTATCTTCCCTTGCAACAGGTTATTCACACTGGTCCATACGTCACCGATGTTGCCGAAGAAATTACCAATACCGGTTTGCACAAATGACGGCGTCACCTTTGCATATGCCTCGGCAGCTGGTTTCAATGCAACTTTATCCAGCGTATCGTTAAAATCAAACATGGCACGATTAAAGTGCTCCAGTGGATCCTGCTTGGTCGGTCCCGTCGCGCATCCCGTAAGCACAAGCACCATTGCCAATATGAAAAACCGCGATTGTCGTATCATTATTGTGCACCGCTCTTTCCATCAGCCGCCTTGGTATACAAGAATTGGCTGATCAAGTTCTCCAATACAATCGCCGACTGCGTCATTTTGATAACGTCGCCTGGCACCAGATTATTAGTATCTCCACCCGCTTCCATCCCGATGTATTGCTCACCCAACAAGCCGGCCGTCAAAATCTTGGCGGAGCTGTCTTTCGGAAATTTGTACCGGCTATCCAAGCTTAACGTCACGATAGCCTGAAAACTTTTGTCGTCAAAACCGATACTTGCCACACGCCCCACGACCACACCAGCGCTTTTTACCGGCGCCTGGGGTTTGAGACCGCCAATGTTGTCAAATTTCGTCTTCACTGAATAGGTATCACCAAACGAAACCGAGCTCATGTTGCCGGCCTTTAGTGCCAAAAACATCAGCGCGGCAGCGCCCAGCACCATAAACAGACCTACCCAGATATCCAATGATTTTCGCTGCATTTCACTTTTCCTAATTGATTTTGAAGCAAGGATGTTGTGCCTGAAACATCATCCTCACCTTGCAAATATATCGGGAGTGGAGAACTGAAATCCCCTCTCCACACCTATTTATTAAACATTAACGCTGTCAGCACAAAATCCAGCCACCATACAAACAGCGAGGATATGACGACGGTACGCGTTGTAGCGCGGGATACGTCCTCTGGGGTCGGCTGCGCCTCATAGCCTTGATATAAGGCGACAAAGGTTACAGCGATACCAAACACAATGCTCTTGATGACACCATTTGCAATATCTTTCCAGATATCCACGCCCGATTGCATCTGCGACCAAAATGACCCCTCGTCTACGCCTAGCAATTGCACTCCGACCAGGTAACCACCCAGCACACCCACAGCGCTGAATATTGCAGCCAGTATAGGCATTGCAATCACGCCTGCCCAAAATCGCGGAGCAAGAACGCGCTGGACCGGATTGACCGCCATCATTTCCATCGCGGATAACTGCTCGCCGGCTTTCATCAATCCAATTTCGGCCGTCAATGAGGTGCCTGCACGGCCGGCAAACAACAAAGCCGTTACTACCGGCCCCAATTCGCGCGTCAGCGACAGCGCGACAAGTTTTCCCAATGCCTGTTCCGAGCCATATTGAGTCAGCGTGTAGTACCCCTGCAATCCAAGCACCATTCCGACGAATAACCCCGACACGGCGATGATGATCACCGAGTAATTGCCAATGAAATGAATCTGCTCGGTCACCAAGCGGGGGCGTCGCATCAACCCGGGAGATGCCGCGAAAATGGCAAAGAATCCGCGCGTCGCAAAACCCAGACCTTCGGCAAACTCTCGAACTGGCTGACCAATGGCAGATAAAAAATTAACGATCATGCTTGCGCCTTCAAACCCAGGTCTTCGGCCAAAGATTTGCCGGGATAATGAAAAGGAACCGGACCATCGGCTTCAGCATGAACAAATTGCTTCACGAAAGGGTCGTTCGACGCACGAATTTCATCAGGAGTACCCTGTGCGACGATTTTTCCTTGTGAAAGAAAATAGACATAGTCGGCAATCGCAAGTGACTCCGGCACATCGTGTGACACCAGTATCGACGTCGAACCAAGCGCGTCATTCAATGAACGGATCAGGTTCGCAGTCACCCCTTTAGAAATCGGGTCCAGGCCTGCGAATGGTTCGTCGTACATGATTAATTGCGGATCCAGTGCAATCGCGCGCGCCACGGCAACCCGGCGTGCCATACCGCCCGACACCTCCGCCGGCTTCAATTGCGCCGCATTGCGCAAGCCAACAGCGTGCAATTTCATTAATACCAGGTCGCGTATCAATTCTTCCGGTAGTTCCGTATGTTCACGCAACGGGAAAGCGACATTTTCAAATACGGTCAGATCGGTGAACAATGCGCCGTGCTGGAACAGCATTCCCATCTTTCGGCGCAATGCATATAACTCATCGGTATCAAGTGTCGGCACCATTTGTCCATCGACGCAAAGGGTGCCGGATTGCGGAAGGAGTTGGCCTCCAATCAAACGCAGGATCGTGGTTTTTCCGGAGCCGGATCCACCCATGACTGAAACCAATTTTCCGCGAGGGAAATCCATGCTCAGACCCGACAGAATCGAGCGTTGACCATAGTTGAATTGGAGATTGCGAATTTCTACAAGATTAGACACGACAACATTCATTCATTTGGAATGGTGAGATTGTAGTGCAGAAAAGATAAGCGCACTTTTTGGAGGTCACTAAAAAACGACACTACAGGGACAGATACCTATTCCGATAGATGCCCCAAACGTGTGCGACGGCGTCATATCCGGCGACTATCCGTCAGGTCAATATTCAACTGATAACAAGCCGGCACAAAAACCGCTGATGTATTCGACAGATTCACACCCCTCCCTACCAAAGAAGCTCTTTTTCGTTTAGTCTATTCACGATGCCAATAAAAACTAATTAGTGAGCTCTCATCAACACTAATGGCTGGAAATCCAAAAATTTCTAAGTGCCGTCCAGAATAGAATAGATCTGGTAGAACCATATTCCGTAGTGTATCGTATTGACTAATCTCAATGTTTTTGTAGTTATCTAACCGGTAATGCAAATGATCGATGTCGACACCCCCAAACTCTTGCGGTCACTTGCCAAGCTCATTGAGAAGCCGGAAATCAAGGCGCTCGAATTTTCCCTCATCAAAACGCTGGAAGAACTCATAGTTGCAGATTCGATATTACTCTATGAAATTCGAACTCTCAAACAAATCACATCCGATGAAGCCGAAACATATTTGCTGCCGGTCGGGTACGAAGATCTGGAAGAAAATGATTCACCGCCCATCCTGCTGAATCAGCAACCGCAATTTGCAGAATGCTTTCAAACAAAAACTTTGACCATTGAGCCGTTTGGCGATGTTGCGCGTCCGATGTTCCGTTTTATCCACCCGATTATTGACTTGAAGGGTGTTACCGGCTTTCTCGTAATCGAGACGCATGAACATATTCCGCGTGACCAGGAACTGGTCGCCATTTTGCTGGGCTTTTATCGCAATTACGTCTTGCTGCTGAACGATAACCAGCGCGACCATTTGACCGGCCTGTTAAACAGAAAATCGTTTGACGACAAAATCATGAAAATCATTTTGTCTTTGAGCGAAACAAATAAACGCAATGCTGACAAGGTCCAATACTTTCTGGCGGTATTGGACATCGATCACTTCAAACGGGTCAATGACTCTCTCGGACACTTGATGGGAGATGAAGTTCTACTGCATTTTTCGCAATGCATGAACCAAACTTTCCGCGAATACGATATGTTGTTCCGGGTGGGAGGTGAAGAATTTGTCGTAGTACTACGCAATGTCGATACGGAACGCGCGTCGGCAATCATGGAACGCTTCCGCAAGGTGATCGAAACGCATTATTTCCCGCAAGTCGGGCAGATCACCTGCAGCATCGGCGTCACGTCGATCTTCCCTACCGATTTGCCGGTAACGATCATGGATCGCGCTGACCAGGCGCTGTATTACATCAAGGAACATGGCCGCAACCAGGTCGCATTTTTCCAGCAATTGATTGCCGAAGGCAAGTTGCAGACCAGGGATTCGGAAAGCGATATTGAGATGTTCTGATTGCTGTAAAGATTTAAAAAGCCCGCACAGTCAAATGACTCTGCGGGCTTTTTTACGAGTACTACCGGAAGATTACAAAAATCCAAAAGAAATAAAGGCATGGTCCACAAAAGGCACAAGAAGCGCGAAAAAAACTTCTTGCCACAATGCTTTCGCTTGGTTTTCTTTCGTGTTTTTCGTATTTTTCGTGTTTTTCGTGGACAATAGTTTTTATCTAGGCAGCACTGATGAACCCATCAGGAATTCATCAACCACGCGTGCGCACTGACGTCCTTCACGTATCGCCCACACCACAAGCGACTGCCCACGGCGCATATCGCCGGCTGCAAATACCTTGTCGACTGAGGTCTTGTAGCAACCTTCGCCGTCCGTCGTCGCCTTCGCATTGCCGCGTGCGTCTTTTTCAACGCCGAATGCATCCAGCACCTGCGCAACCGGCGAAACGAAACCCATCGCCAGCAACACCAGATCGGCTTTCATTTCGAATTCCGAATCAGGCACTTCCTGCATCTTGCCGTCTTTCCATTCGACACGTGCCGCAATCAGTTTCTCAACCTTGCCGCCCTTGCCTTCAAGACGTTTCGTGGCAACGGCCCAGTCGCGCTCACAGCCCTCTTCATGCGACGATGATGTACGAAGCTTGGTAGGCCAGTAAGGCCATACCATCGGCTTGTTCTCTTCCTCAGGTGGCTGCGGCATCAATTCAAATTGCGCGACCGATGCGGCGCCGTGACGATTCGATGTTCCGACGCAATCGGAACCCGTATCGCCGCCACCGATGACAACCACATGCTTGCCGGTCGCCATGATCTGGTCCTTGATCTTGTCACCTGCATTGACCTTGTTTTGCAATGGCAGGAAATCCATCGCGAAATGCACACCCTTCAAATCACGCCCAGGCACCGGTAGGTCACGTGGATTTTCCGCGCCACCTGCGATGATGACGGCATCAAATTCCTGCTTGAGCGCCTCGGGTGAAACCGTTTCTTTTGCCCAGTTGTTCACATTGGACGGGAAATCCTTGCCCACAAAAACACTGGTGCGGAAAGTCACGCCTTCCGCTTGCATCTGTACGACGCGGCGATCGATATGCGATTTCTCCATTTTGAAGTCGGGAATGCCGTAACGCAGCAAACCACCAACGCGATCGCTCTTTTCAAACACAGTAACATCATGCCCGGCACGTGCCAGTTGCTGCGCTGCCGCCATACCTGCGGGACCGCTGCCGACGACGGCGATTTTCTTGCCGGTCTTGACTGCAGCCGGTTGCGGCACTACCCAACCATTTTCCCAGCCTTTGTCGATGATGAAATGCTCAATCGACTTGATGCCGACCGGATCATCGTTAATGCCGAGCGTACATGCTGTCTCGCACGGTGCGGGACAAATGCGGCCGGTGAACTCCGGGAAGTTATTCGTCGAATGCAGTGTATCGAGTGCTTCCTGGTAGTTGCCTCGATACACAAGGTCATTCCAGTCCGGGATGATGTTATTTACAGGACAGCCGCTATTGCAAAACGGGATGCCGCAATCCATACAGCGTGCGCCCTGAATTTTCGCCTGATCGTTGCTCAGATGCAGGGTGAATTCCTTGTAATGACTCTTGCGAGTCTGCGGCACTTCGCTTGCTTCTTGCAGGCGCTGGAATTCCAGAAAGCCGGTGATTTTTCCCATGATATTCCCTCAGATTTTTTATTCGGTGGTGCGGATTCATCCGCACCACCTGTTTCTCTATCGCTGCGTTTATGCCGCTTCTATTGCGGTATTTATCGCTGTATTTATCGCTATCGGAGATGCCTGAATCAGGCGGCAACCTTCTCTGCTTTTGCCGGCTTCACTGCATTCAATTCGCCTAGTGCCCGTTTATATTCGGTCGGGAACACTTTCACGAACTTGGTGCGTGCAATACCCCAGTCATCCAGAAGGTTACGTGCACGAGTGCTGCCGGTGTATTTAAAGTGCCGTTCGATCAGCCCTTTGAGAATTTCTTCGTCGGTCTGCACTTCGCCTCCGCGCACCTGGGTATGCCAGATGGCGCGCGTCACGGTTTTTTCCTGCTCAGCGCTACCGAGTACCGTATCCAGCGCAACCATCGACAAATTGCACTTTTTCGCGAAATCGCCTATTGGGTCATACACGTAAGCGATACCGCCTGACATGCCCGCTGCAAAATTACGGCCGGTATCGCCAAGCACCACAACCGTACCGCCGGTCATGTATTCGCAACCGTGATCACCGGTACCCTCAACAACCGCAGTCGCACCGGAATTTCGCACCGCAAATCGTTCACCGGCGACGCCATTGAAGAATGCCTCGCCCGCAATCGCCCCGTACAAAACGGTATTACCAATGATGATGTTCTGCACCGCGCGGCCGCGGAATTCCGTGTTCGGGCGAACGATGATGCGACCACCGGACAAGCCTTTGCCGACATAGTCGTTGCCCTCGCCCACCAGGTCGAAGGTAATGCCATGCGCGAGGAATGCGCCTGCGGATTGACCTGCAGTTCCTTGCAACTGGATATGGATCGTGTCGTCCGGCAAACCCTCATGTCCATATTTCTTCGCGACTTCGCCGGACAACATCGTACCGACCGTGCGATTGACGTTCTTGACCGTTGCAATGAAAGAGACCTTCTCACCTTTATCGATTGCCGCCCGTGCTTGCGCAATCAGCTTATGATCGAGCGCTTTTTCCAAGCCATGATCCTGCTCTTCCATTTGATAACGCGGCACAGATGCAGGGACGTCCGGCTGATAGAAAATCTTGCTGAAGTCGAGACCCTTGGCTTTCCAGTGGGTGATCGCCTTGGCCTTGTCGAGCAGATCGGAGCGTCCGATCAATTCGTTAAAGGTGCGGATACCCAGTTGCGCCATGATCTGACGAACTTCTTCTGCAACGAAGAAAAAGAAATTGACCACGTGTTCCGGCTTGCCGGAAAATTTCGCGCGCAGCACAGGGTCTTGAGTCGCGACCCCGACAGGACATGTGTTCAGATGGCACTTGCGCATCATGATGCAACCCTCGACCACAAGAGGTGCGGTCGCAAAACCGACTTCATCCGCACCGAGCAATGCTGCGATCACAACGTCGCGACCGGTTTTCATCTGCCCATCCGCCTGCACACGAATGCGACTGCGCAGACGATTCAACACTAGCGTCTGCTGGGTCTCCGCGAGGCCAAGTTCCCAAGGAGTACCAGTATGTTTGACCGATGACAATGGCGACGCGCCTGTGCCGCCATCGTGCCCTGCAATCACGACGTGATCGGACTTGGCTTTGGCAACACCTGCAGCAACCGTACCGACACCGACTTCGGACACCAGCTTGACCGAGATTGACGCCTTCGAATTCGCATTCTTCAAATCATGTATCAGTTGTGCGAGATCTTCGATCGAGTAAATATCATGATGCGGCGGAGGAGAAATCAATCCGACGCCAGGCACCGAGAAGCGCAGCTTGGCGATGTATTCCGATACCTTGCCGCCCGGAAGCTGGCCGCCTTCGCCTGGCTTTGCCCCCTGCGCCATCTTGATTTGGATCTGGTCGGCGGATGTCAGATATTCCGCAGTCACGCCAAAACGACCCGATGCCACTTGCTTGATTTTTGAGCGCAGTGAATCGCCCGCCATCAACGGGATATCGACTTCGATGCGATTCTTGCCGATCACCGATGCCAGCGTTTCGCCCTGTTTGATTGGGATACCCCGCAATTCATTGCGATAGCGATTCTCATCTTCGCCGCCCTCGCCGGTATTCGACTTGCCGCCAATGCGGTTCATTGCGATTGCCAGCGTCGCATGTGCTTCGGTTGAAATAGAGCCTAGTGACATCGCACCAGTCGCAAAGCGCTTGACGATTTCTTTTGCCGATTCCACTTCATCGAGCGCAATCGCTTTCGACGGATCAAGCTTGAACTCAAACATGCCGCGCAAGGTCATCTGACGCTTCGATTGATCGTTGATCAGCTGCGCGTATTCTTTATACGTGTTGAAGTTGTTCGAACGCGTTGAATGCTGCAGCTTTGCAATCGAATCCGGCGTCCACATATGCTCTTCGCCACGGACGCGGAATGCGTATTCTCCGCCGGCATCCAACGCATTTGCCAACACCGGGTCATTACCGAATGCAAGAGCGTGCAGACGCAATGCTTCGTCGGCCACCTCGAATACGCCGATACCTTCCACGTTGGAGGCAGTCCCCTTGAAGTACTTGTCTACAAGCGCTTTGTTCAATCCGATTGCTTCGAATATCTGTGCGCCGCAATATGACATGTAGGTCGAAATACCCATCTTCGACATGACCTTCAACAGCCCTTTGCCGATGGCCTTCTGGAAGTTATAGATCGCTTTTTCGGGCGATAATTCATGGCTCAGGCCTGCCGCCATTGCGCTCAGCGTATCCATCGCCAGATGCGGATGGATCGCTTCCGCACCGAAGCCGGCCAGCAGTGCAAAGTGATGCGTTTCCCGGGCAGAACCGGTATCGACAACCAAGCCGGTTGACGTACGCAGACCTTTGGATACCAGATGCTGGTGAATTGCAGAGGTCGCAAGCAGCGCAGGAATTGCGACGTTTTCGGCGTCGGCCTTGCGATCCGAGACAATCAGAATATTGTGGCCGGACTTGACCGCATCAACCGCCTTCGCACAGAGCGATGCGAGACGCGCCTCGATACCTTCCTTGCCCCAAGCAACGGGATAGCAAATATTCAATTCATGCGATTTGAACTTGCCGCCGGTATGTGCGCTGATGTTGCGCAGCTTCGCGATGTCTGCATAATCCAGCACGGGCTGCGAAACTTCAAGCCGCATTGGAGGATTGATGTTGTTGGTGTCGAGCAGATTCGGCTTCGGTCCGATGAAGGAAACGAGCGACATTACCATTGCTTCGCGAATCGGATCGATAGGCGGGTTGGTGACCTGCGCAAACAATTGCTTGAAGTAGTTGTATAGCGTCTTGTTCTTGTTCGACATGACGGCCAGCGGCGAATCATTGCCCATCGACCCGATCGCTTCTTCCGCGTACACAGCCATGGGCGACATCAGGAACTTCAGATCTTCCTGTGTGTAACCGAATGCCTGCTGGCGGTCCAGCAACGGGACATCGGAATGCGTGTCGATCTGGTCAGCCTTCAATTCGCCGAGTTTGATACGCACGGACTCGATCCACTGCTTATACGGCTTCGCATTGGCATAGGTATCTTTCAATTCCTTGTCGTCAATGATGCGACCGGCATCAAGATCGATCAGGAACATTTTGCCCGGCTGCAAACGCCATTTCTGGATGATTTTCGATTCCGGAATCGGCAACACGCCGGACTCGGATGCCATAACCACCAGGTCATCGTCGGTGACGATGTAGCGCGCAGGACGCAGGCCATTGCGGTCAAGCGTACCGCCGATGTGACGTCCGTCCGTGAATGCCATTGCTGCCGGGCCATCCCATGGCTCCATCATCGCTGCGTGGTACTCATAGAATGCGCGGCGGTTGTCGTCCATCAGCTCGTGATTTTCCCATGCCTCCGGAATCATCATCATCATTGCCTGAGCGATTGGATAGCCTGCCATGATGAGCAATTCCAGCGCATTATCGAAACACGCGGTATCCGATTGACCTTCATAGATCAGCGGGAACAATTTTTGCAAATCGTCGCCGAGGACCGCAGACTTCATCACGCCTTCGCGTGCGCGCATCCAGTTGAAGTTGCCTTTGACGGTGTTGATCTCGCCGTTATGCGCGATCAGGCGATATGGATGTGCAAGTGGCCATTCAGGAAAAGTGTTCGTTGAAAAACGTTGATGCACCAGTGCCAACGCGGATACGCAACGCGGATCCTGCAAATCCTTGTAATACACGCCGACCTGATCAGCCAGCAACAGCCCCTTGTACACAATCGTACGCGCCGACATTGAAGGTACGAAGAATTCTTTGCCATGCAACAGGTTCAGCGCCTGAATCGCGTGACCGGACGATTTGCGGATCACATACAACTTGCGCTCAAGGGCATCGGTAACAATGATGTCCGGCCCACGTCCGATAAAGATTTGGCGGATCACCGGTTCGGTTTCGCGCACCGTCGGCGACATCGGCATATCGACATCAATCGCAACATTACGCCAGCCAAGGACAACCTGGCCTTCAGCGAGAACCGAACGCTCGATCTCTTGCTCACAAGCGATACGTGATGCGTTTTCCTTTGGCAGGAATACCATGCCGACGCCATACTCGCCAGGTGGTGGCAGGCTGACGCCCTGCTTCGCCATCTCTTCGCGAAAATATTGATCCGGTATCTGAATCAAAATACCGGCGCCATCGCCCATTAACTTGTCTGCCCCCACCGCACCCCGGTGGTCAAGATTCTTAAGGATAAGCAAGCCCTGCTCGACTATCGAATGACTTTTTTTGCCTTTGATATGGGCGATGAAACCGACGCCGCAGGCATCATGTTCGTTGGACGGGTCGTACAGACCTTGAGCTTGCATAATATTCTCCACTACCTTGAGGATGTTGAATTGGAAGAATAGTGCAGCGCAACTGATATATCAACCTAATTAATTGGGGTCAGAGTCAATTTAATTCCATCTTCCACGGCTGCAAAATTAAATGGGGACAGAGTAAATTTGGGGGAGTTTATGTGGCAAGAAATTTGGTTGCTATGGCGATTTACCGATTAACTATTTCTGGCTTATGTTTTACAGGCCGTCCTTTTTTATTCGGACTGACACGCCGCTTGACCTGCTGTTCTACAACGGCCTTGAATTTATCGCTCCCTAACGCCCACCCTTTTGTGGTTGCTGAACTCAATACAGCAATCGCGTCGGCGGTCAGCGCCTGGTAAACGAGTTCTTTATAAGACGCTTCGCGTTCAAACGGCGTGTTGCCGAGCGCCCAATATAGCGCATGCTCGGTGATCAAAATATCCGCTTTCACGCCAATATGGTGGTGATAGCTGGACCATGGGTAGTCAGAGGGGTCGACGACAATATTCGCCCTTACGGGATTGGATTCTATATAGCGGCTGCACGTCATGAAGTATTGTTCGGAGTCGATCACTGTTGCCCTGTATCGACCTTGCCATAAGGAGCCGACGTGTTGATATTTTTTGTTGAAATATGGCACGTAGTATCTCCCTACCCACTGGACCATTTTGCCCAACCCTTTTGCGTCAGTGGGCGTAGCCAACAAGTGGAAATGATTGGGCATAAGGACGTAAGCATGGATTGCCACGTTGAATGTTTTAGCTGCATCCCGTAAATATTCGAGAAACAACGTGTAGTCCTCGACATCTGAAAATATGACGCGGCGGTCGTTGCCGCGCTGAATTACATGGTGCGGCTGATGAGGCACAACAAGCCTGGGAAGTCTCGCCATAATTGAACCCTGCGCATAATGAGGGGAAGCCACAGAACCGCTGTCTTCCAGACGGTCGCCTCCTCCATTATAAGTGAATTAAATTGACTCTGACCCTACTTATAAAGCGACTGCAAGCATGTTGACCCACGAATTATGTGAAATCAAGCCGTCGCCATTGGTCTGCGGTTCGCACCACTAGAATTCTCAACTCGTTCAGCGGGGAGATATCTGCCGGATCCAATTTGACGGGAGGCAGGGAATGATCCCAGTCGCCGTAAATAAAACCAACGGGGTGTCGATTTGCCGTAAGTGGCAACACGACGAAGCTTTGCACGCCCGGTAATGTGTCCTTCCACCAGCGCGGCAGCTTGTTGACGAACGAATTGTCGTGGGCATTCGCAACAAAAATCATTTTGTCGTTCGCCAACGCTGCATGAAATACATCGGGCTGGTAGGCATCGCCAAACGCAAGTCGCGGCATCAGTTCCTGCGCGCCGTCGCCGAAGCATAGTCTCGCTGCATATCTTGCCTCGTCATAATCGCGTAAAAAAACGATTGCTCTCGTCAGTCCCAAGCCTTGATATGCCGTTTCCAGCGCCATCGTCAATAACTGTCCGGTACTAATGCTACTTGATGCATCGCGTAAATCTTTTACGCCATTTGCCAACAGCTGGGCTGAGTTGGCTGGTTTGCCCGCTCCCATCACACTACTTTTCAAAGCTTCGGCCTGCTTGGACGGACGCACGAATACCGCTTCCTCTTCCGCAGTTTGTTGCGCAGCATCGACCGCATTCACGACCTGTGTAACGTCCAGACCCAGCATGTCTGCGTACCCTTCGGCGATGAGTGCAATTTGTTCGTCTACTGATGCATTGTCTTCGTGCAGCACGTTGGCACATTCCGACGACATGGTCGAAACAGCTGCAAGCCAATCCGCATGATCCAGGGGCTCTCCAACCGGTACCGGCTTGACGTTCTGAAGGCTCTCGACCAATGATGCCGGCAATCCCCATCGCGCTGCGGTGACACGACCGATCTCGCTGAGGTCCAATCCCAAAACCTCTTGTGCCGCCGATTCTTCGTCAACGTCACCTTGCGCGCAACGTACTTGAACAAGTGCCCAGCGATCAGCCAAATAAAAACTGACCATCATGCGGCCTAGCGAATGAAGCATTGAGCACACCACTGCTTCTTCGGCATCTTTCGTACTTGCAAATGACGTCACTTGCCGCGCTATGTGGCCGGCAAGTAGCGCCTTTTCCATTTCATTACGCGCGTTGACGGTGTCGGGCGATGCAGCCGAAAGTCCGTCAATAAGCTTCAGCCCCAATGCCAGATGTCCGATTGCCTCTGTGCCCAGCACGATTACTGCTTTCGACACGGTGTTGATGCCGTTGCCAAAGATTGCGTACATCGAACTGTTTGCAAGGCGAAGCACCTTCTGGGTCAATGCCGGGTCTGCAAGCACCGTCTTCGTCATGTTGAATTCCCGGTCATCCTCGCCGCGCATCGCGGTGAGAATGGAGCTGACCACTTTTGAAAATCCGGGAAGATCACCGCGCTGCCGAACACGCGACCACAGGAGGTCAAGTGTTTCCTTGGAGTTGCCGACGGATGTAGATAAGGTAGTCATGTCGGAATGTCTTAATGTACGGCCAACGGCATCACAGCCGGCGGCAAAATAGTTTGCAATAACTTGATCGCGACGTCAGGCAGCCCGGGACGACCAGTGTGGTACCCCTGAATCAAGGTGCAGCCCTGAGTCGCGAGAAATGTCAGTTGTTCTTCGGTTTCAACACCTTCGGCCACCGTCGATAAATTCAAATGGTTGGCAAGGCTTAAAACCACATTACAGATCGCTGCATCTTTCACCGACTCCGGCAAATCCTTGACGAAAGCGCGGTCAATTTTCAACGTATTGATAGGGAAACGTTTTAAATACGCGAGCGAAGAATAGCCAGTGCCGAAATCGTCAATCGCGATACGTACGCCGCGCGCTGCTATTGCTGTCAACAACGCTTCCGCATGCTCTGGATCCGACATCAAAATACCTTCGGTAATTTCCAGCAGCAACTGATCACCCTGCAAACCCGCCGACTTGATCGCATCGTCCAGCACGTTGAGGAATTGATCGTTACGGAACTGCCTCGGACTAACGTTGACGGACACATAGAGTCGGCGCCCTGAGACTTCCTGGAAGAGCTTGAGTTGAAGGCATGCGACGCGGAGAGCCCACGACCCCAAAAAATTGATCAACCCGTTGCTTTCGGCCATCGGAATAAACTGAACCGGCGGTACCAGGCCAATATCCGGGCGCATCCATCGCATCAGCGCCTCAAATCCCAAAACTTCGCGCGTGTGTGCATCGACGATCGGCTGATAATGCAGCAGGAATTCGCCATTCCTCACCCCTTCGAACATCGCCGCCTCCATCGAGACATCGTGTTCTGCAAGCGTGAATTTTTCGTGGTTGTAAATAACGCAGCGCGCCTTGCCCGTCTCTTTGGCGCGATACATCGCCAAGTCGGCATGCGCCAACAAAATAACCTCTGTGTCGCCATGCGCCGGGTAGGTCGCTACGCCGATGGAGGCACTGACGTACAAGATATGTCCCTGAATTTCAAAAGGCTGCTGAAGCGCAGCAATCAATCGTCGGCCTACGAGTTGAATTGCCGGCTCATCGACTGCGCTTGGCAAGACAGCGATGAATTCATCCCCGCCGATGCGCGCTAACGTATCGACGTCCCTCAAAGTAGTGCGTAGCCGCTGCCCCGCCACTCGCAATAATGCATCGCCGACACCATGGCCGAGCGCGTCGTTGACTTTCTTAAACCCGTCGATGTTGAGCGTGACTAACGAGTATCCCTCTCCGGTGCGCCGGGATTGCGCAGTGGCCATGTGTATGCGGTCCGACAGCAATGAACTGTTCGGCAATCCGGTGAGTGCATCATGCGTTGCCATATGACGCAGGCGCTCTTCGGTTGCTTGCTGTGCCGAGATATCCCGTCCGACCACGAGCAAGGCCGACTCGCCCTGGTCAGTAACATAGGCGTTGATCTGGAATTCGAACCAGCGTTCTGCGGCGTGAGTGGTTAAACGAACGTTGACACGCACCGGCAGTCGGGTAGCAAGGGTTTGATTCAGCGTATTGAGAATCGCCACGCGATCCGGCAAATGCACAAGGTCGGATAACTGTTGTCCTGTTATCGCCCCTGGGTGGTTGATTAGTTCTGTTGTGCGTTTGCTGACCGAAACGATTTGACCTTTTTGATCGAGCCAAAAGACCGCGTCTCCAGCCGCCTCCATCAGGCTAACAAGCTGGGTATGCGTCGCTGTAACAAAAGAATCGTTACGGATGGAGTTCATTTTAAAAGCTAACGTTTTGTTGTTCATTTCGTGCGGGGCGCCCCTCGCACTCCTGAACTTCGATACTTTGATGAGTCACCTGAAGCACCTGACTCGCGGTGAAAAACAACGCTCAAAGAATTGAGGTTCAATCACATTCAATTTAACAACTTGCGCGGTATTACGCCACAACAATTTCTTCTTCCCAACTAAATAGTGGTACTAAAGTGCTGCTCCCTGCTAAAAAACCGACTCCACTTATCAAAACTAGAATTTTTATGTTAAATATTTTTGCATTGTTATCGATTTTTTAACAACGTAAGAAACTCAATATCAAGAGGGGTGATCTTGGACCGAAGGCGTTCATGAGGATAGGGGATGGAAGAAGAAAAATTGCAGCTCTCCTGGCGAAGACAGCATCCGCGGCGGCACCTTCTTAGCGCTCAGGTGAAGAAAAATTTAGATGATCCAATGTATCGGCGCCTCGAATCGTATATGACTCTTGCCGTTATGTAGATCGTTATATTTCGAGACCAACCCCACAGGTTGAGGTCGCCTCAAATTCCCGGGCTATTCGCATCGATCACTGTCGGCGTAATAATAAACAAGAGCTCTCTTTTAACCGAATTATTTGAACGGCTCTTGAATAAATTTCCGACGATAGGGATGTCACCGAGGAATGGGGTTTTATTGGAATCTTGCACATCGCTGGAACTATGAAATCCGCCCAGCAGCAAAGTCTCACCGCTCTTGAGGCTGATGGTCGAACTCACCTGGTTCGTATTAATGGTCGGCCCGATGGAAGAAAGCGACCCGACACTATCATCGGTGAGCGTTAAATCCATAGAGATCGATCCGTCCGGAGAGACCAAAGCAGTAACGGCAACGCTGACCTTGGCATCGACAAATTCAGTCGTATTCACGCCCTGGATGATCGATGGCCGCGAGTATGGGATACGCTGGCCTGACGACAATAGACCGGGTTTGAAATTACTTAAAACCAGTTTCGGACTACTCAATATCTTGGTGTGCCCTGCTTCCTCCAAGGCAGAAATTTCCAATCCAATATTGATGCCGGCAGGGAGTTTGTAAAATCCGAATGAAAAGCTGCTAGGCGTCGCGGTAGTCAGTGAGTTCGCCGCCGGCAGATCCACCATGTTTGCAAACGTGGATGTGCCGGTGTTTGCGATGTTATTTAACTCCGCGAGCGTTCCGCCCACTTGTGTTCCGCTAGCGCGAGGAGTCGCTACGTTCAATAAATGTGAACTTGTTATGCCGAATTTTGCGCCCAGGCTTTTCCCAAAATATTCATCTGCGCTGACTATCTTGACCTCGACCAGAATCTGCTTCACTGGCACGTCGATTCTTCGTATGAGATTTTCGATCAATTGGTGCTCGGCTTCGGTTCCCTTCAACACGAGCGTGTTGCTTCTGGCTTCCGCAATGACGGTTGAGGTTTCCCTGGATAGCAGTGGCGCAGCGGGATCCGCTATCAAGGTCTGCACATCCGACGCGCGCAAATGCGTAATCGTATATGCCTTGGTGACCGTGCCATTGGTTGTACTTCCCAGTACCTGTGCGATGCTTGTCGCACCTGCGGCAATTTTGTCTTGCGCCATCGGCGTATAAACCGGCGGCTGTGTCGTGCCTATTGCATTCGCATCGGCTGGAACGCCGACGGTCGGAATTGAAATACTAAGCGGCACAACCTTCAGCATATTCTTTAAATTTGGCGTTCCCGCAAATTGTGGGTCGGGCGTTTGCGCAACTTTGGGAAGTGACCCAATATCAGGAAATGCCGGATCTGCAAACGTCAACGTGGTCCATGACAACAATGCGGTCATCGTCGCGATGCCAATGCCCCTTATTGAAGAGTTCATAGAAAATATTGGGATTCGGTAGCACGAATTTTTTGACGGGACAGGCGAATGTAATGCGTATGTACGAGGCATCTTGGTATCCATTCTTTTAGCCATATGCATTTAAGAACGCCAGCAAAATCCGGCGGTCACATGTTTGCATCAAAACCGATCACCGGACATGCGTAGACGGCTGCCTCACGGCAGCCGTCCTATCTTACATCAGCTTATTCGTTTATTTGTGATCTGTGGTTGAAGGCACTATTGCCGTCATTGCCGCTCTGAAGGCAGGGTCAGTGACGAACGTATTCCATGCGGTCATCAAGCTGTTGTAAGCACCCTTCTCTATGGACTTTGCGTTAATCGCGACGGTGATATAGCTATTCAATTTGACCAACTCGTCATACCGCGCATACCCTTTGCCCTTTAGCTGGGTAGTGCCGTAGTTGCTGTAGCCCCAAGCGTTGGTCAGGTTAGTCCATTCAGCAGAACCGGGTTTGAATGTCACGACTGGTGGTGGTGGTGGTGGGGGCGGCGGAGTCACTACAGGGGGATGCGTGGTCACAACGGCACCGCAAGTCCCTGCAACGTTAACGCGTACCCATTTTGTGCTGGGAGCAGCCCCGTCTGCATTGACGACCACACGAACAGTATTCATTCCTGGCGTCAAATAAGGTTGCGTCCAAATGGATTTGACTACGCCGGCGACAAGATCAATCTTGGTATTTTGAGCGATCAACCTGTCATTCGAATATAGGCGGTTAGTCGTACCGGTAGCCACTGCGGATGAGACTTCGTCGTACTTCACGTTAAATGCACACATCCCGCCGCTAATCAGAAACGAATCCTTTTCCGAAACATTGATAGTGGCAACCGAGCCGGTATTGCTGGTCATGCTGCCCTGTTGAATAACTGTTGCGCCGTCAGGCTTCACTATTCTGAAAGTATCTGCCACTTGTGGACCAAGCGATGTTGGAGAAGTTACTGCTGTAATGGGGGCCGACATCGCTGGAGCGGCGACTGGTTTCCCAGCCGTGGCAGGTGCGCCGAAGTTAGCGGCATATGTCGAAGTTGCGGTAGCAAGAAGTGCGATGAGAATCAGGCGCTTTTTCATTTTTAAACTCCCTAAGTTATGTCGTTTGATGACCCTGGTTTGAACTCTTACGATGTGCAATGTCCTCAATAATTTTTATGCTGACGACTGATCATTTCAATCACGTAAGTCGCACATCTTGGCGTTTTGCTTTACTTTCAAATTAATGCAAAGTTGCCGTAAGGAAATAATAGGTCAGGCGGCACAAGTAACAAGGGAGGAGCAGACGAGCGATAGTGATTCTCGGATGAGTGGTAAAAATGTGATCGCGACAACACCAACATGACTTTGGGGCCATCTCTTTGAAATAATGGCCGGGCTGCTCGTGCGCGTTATCACGGCATTGTTGGCGCGCTGCATCTGCAGACATTTGCGTTAAGCGAGTTGGCGAACCGATGGTGATCGCTATGCTTAGCGATTGAGTTGACGACAGAACCAGGTGAAGCTGTTTCAACCGTTCGAGGTTTGCACCGCCGTTCTCGCACTGTCAAAACCCAAATACCACCTGCGATCTGAATGTGCTGCTGTGCGTTGCGTCGGATGCATCTATCAGAATGGCCGCATTGTAGTTAAGCTGCTTCCCATCTAAAAGTATCTTTCCAAAAATTGCCGGCCCGAGTCGATGCGACTGCTCGTGCCTGGGCGCCCATTGATCCCATGGGCCCATTTCCCCGAATCCCTGAAATCCGAATTCCAGTCCAGACGTCCAGCGACGCTTCAATTGCCATTGATAGCTCAACTGCATGCGATTGGAGAAATCGGCTCGGTAATTACGTTGAAAAAATAGATTGGCATTCAGCTTAGTCAGGCCGAATTCAGTCTGCAGCAGTGGCCCGAATGTGATTTGATAGCCTTCGCTGCGATCTTGCGGATACTCGATTTCCGTATAAAGGCCGACGTCCATTGGGTATTGGCCGTGAGTCAAGAGAAAAGAGTTTTGCCACGAGTACGCATCGACATGGGTCCCTTCGCTGCCTACACGCTCATAGCTCACATAAATCTCGCTAAACCAATACTCTGTCAATCCATAGCCAAAGCCGAACGTCGCCGCACTCGAACGATCCTGGCTCGACTGCTTGATAGAACCGAATTTGAGGTCGATTTGGCGCAGGCCGTCATCAGCATATGTCGTCGCAATGCTTTCGTCAGGCTCAGCCAGCGCGCAATTGGTAAACATAAGAACGACCAACGCACTCGCAGCCATGAATATTTTCATATCGGCCTCTTGTCAGTCGAGGGTTAACTACTATGGGAAAGCGAACGAAGTATGCTGCCACGGAAAAGTCCGAAGCGCAATATTGAATTCTTGTGATGCGTCAATGACCGTTACTGAGCGCACGGGGTCATTCGCAAATTGAAAAAAGCGCGCTGGCCGATCAGCCAGCGCGCTCGAGGTATTACAGTTGCACGTCGGTCGTTGCGTTGAACTTGGTGTTCAGGCTCGTTTCCAGATTGCTGATGGCAGTTTCCAGAATGCTGAAAATTTGTCCGCGGTTTGCAGCATTGCTCAAATCCAGGCTGGCACTGCTGGAGACTCCGGCGCTCGCCAACGCTGCGGTAAATGCAGAATTCGCCTGAGCAGATGAAATATAGACGGACTGCCCCGACCCATTAACGTACGCCATAGTCTGGAATACGTTGGAGAAGACTGTCGAGAACAATGGCATGCCGAATATGACGTGGTTTTGCGGCGTTGTGAACGTCGTCGCGCTAGTCGTCGGAATCGGATTGTCATATAGCTGGTCCAGGTAATAGTGCACCTGGTATGGATACTGGGAATAAGTATTGTTGATTCCCCAGACCGAGCTGTATGCGTTCACCGATGTGACTGTTGCCGGCGTTGCCGTCGCTCCCAGTTGGCTGTAGCTCGACATCAAGGGACCATATGCGCCCTGGTTGTAAGCGACATTCAGCAAGATCTCCAAAAAGCTGTTTGGCAATGTCTTGAAGTTGACCAGTGCATTGTCATAGGCGGGCTGCCACGGCGTAACCCAACCGCCGGCACCTTTGCCGGTGACGATGAGAGCAATGAAGTCGTTGTAGTGGAAATACGCGGTCAACATCGGCCCGTAGTATTTGTTATTGAACGACGGCGGCGTAGGGCGGGTATTTTGCGTTGGCGCAGTGGCCATCGTAAAGCCGATATTCTTTTGAATAGCCACGTAGTTAATCAGCGAGTGGCCGCCCGGCGTATAGGATCCGGAAACCATATCTGCTGCATAGTTATTGATCTGATAGGGCCCGCCTTGGCCGGTTCCCATCACTGCCTGCTGGTCAGGTGAAGGATCGATAACGGTGCCGCTGCTCTGGTAATACTGGGTTGCCAGATTTTCCTGCAACAACTGCCCAATGATCGATCCGTAGAGGTAGCCCTTGTTGAACTGTATTCCCGGATAGTATTCCTGAACAAGGT
>Ga0207095_10151_pt1 | contig 20845 bp, 19 predicted proteins | sample Alteio_BWMinHeat_88_FD_153529 | JGI IMG/M metagenome (GOLD analysis project Ga0207095, IMG submission 153529) | Enriched cells from forest soil in Barre Woods Harvard Forest LTER site, Petersham, Massachusetts, United States -... | ecosystem: Environmental > Terrestrial > Soil > Temperate forest >... | reverse complement strand
TGGGTACGTGCTAAAGCGAAGTGCTAGCACCGAGCTCTTCTGGGCCATCCAAACAGTCAGTGGAGGATCGGTTTACCTTTCCCCATCCATGACTCAAGCACTGGTCCGGGAGTATCTCGGTCCCGAAGAACCCAAGACAAAGACCAAGGATATTTTAACTTCTCGCGAACAAGAAATTCTAAAACTCATCGCTGAAGGATTCACCAATCAACAAATCGCCGACAAGCTGATTATTTCTTTGAAAACCGTTCAAACCCATCGCGCTCACATTCTGGAAAAACTAAACCTCCACGACAGAACCGAGCTGGTCAAATACGCCATCGCCAAGGGAATTATCTCTGTTGAGGGTCAAGCAAAGCCAATCGCCTAATCAGAAATCATGAATCACTTTTGGGGGCAAGGCGGCTCGCAAGGCGTTCAGTATTGCCAAGATGTCGATGATCTCCTGGAGCATGGCCCCCTTCACTGGACTTAAATGACCGGTGGCTGCAAAGACAATGCCGATGACGCTCAGTGCCATACCTCCCACCGCGCTTTGAAGCGCGATGGATCGCATTCGGCGGCTGATGTGCATGAACTCGTCCACCTTCTGAAGTGAGTTATCCATCACCACGACTCCAGCGGCTTCAGCGGTCACATCGCTGTTCTGTCCGATCGCCATGCCGACCGTGGCGGCCATCATGGCTGGCGCGTCATTGATGCCGTCCCCCACGTAAAGTGTTTTAGCCGCAGCGGTTTCCTTGCGGGCAATGGAAAGTTTATCTTCAGGACTCTGCTGAGCGTGGATTTCAGTGATGCCGACCTGTTCGCCGAGATAGCGCACTTCCGACTCGCGATCTCCCGACACGATCATCACGCGCACCAAGCGGTGCTTCGGTCCCAAGTGGCTCACAAAGAGGCGGCTCTCCGCTCGTGGCGCATCACGAAAGCGTAAGGCCGCCGCATAGCGCCGGTCTATCGTCACCACGCACTCGAGTCCACCCGCAACCGGCGGAAGCTCTTCGCGACCTGCAATCTGTTGCGCGTCGAGTTGACTGCGACTGGTGATTTGTACCTGGTGGCCAGAAACGGTTCCACTCAGCCCCTGGCCCGGTGGCTCACTCACCTCAGTGGCTTCCGGGAGCGGAATCCCGTCTGCTTTCGCCGCCGCAAGAATAGCACGCGCCAGCGGATGTTTCGAGTAGCGTTCCAGACTTGCCGCAAGGGTGAGCACTTCCTTTTGGGCGAAACCTGGGGCGATGAGTTGTTCGGTCAGCTTCGGCGTGCCATAGGTTAGCGTCCCGGTCTTGTCAAAAATCGCCGTTCTGCACTCATCAATTTGTTCGAGTGTGACGGGACTCCTGACAATGATCGCTCGGCGGGCACAAAGGGAAATCGAGCCGATGATCGCCACGGGTATCGCGATGAGAAGCGGACAAGGCGTTGCAATTACGAGCACCGCCAAGAAACGAATGGCTTCTCCACTGATGACCCAAGCCAGGAGGGCCACCGTCAGCACCAGCGGGGTATAAATCGCCCCCAAGCGATCCCCCAGGCGCCGCAACTGCGGTCGCTTGGTTTCGGAATCGCGCATGACTTCCATGATTTTTGCGTAGCGAGAATCAGCGGCGCGCTTTGTCGTACGAATGGTCAGGGCTGACTCACCGTTAATTGCACCCGAAATCACCGTCGAGCCGCAGGTTTTGGTCATCTGAAACGGCTCGCCCGTTAGGTACGATTCGTCCATCACGCCATGCCCTTCGGTCACCACACCGTCCACAGGACAGATGTCATGCGGATAAATCACGAGCGTGTCACCTACGGCAACTTCATCGAGTGCCACCTCCACGATTTCCAACCCCCGTTTCCGGCGGGCGATCGAAGGCATCCGTTTGGCCAGCGCAGCCAGCACCGAAGAGGCACTGCGTAACGCGTACGTCTCTAGCGCTTCGCCTCCAGAGAGCATGAGGACAATAATAGAGCCAGCCAAATATTCTCCGAGCAGAATGGAGGTCAAGATTGAAATACCACCAAGCAAATCTGAACCGAAATCCCGTTTCAGGAACTTTCGAAGCAGATCATAGAGAAGCGGCGTGCCTCCGAGAACAAGCGTCACCAACAGGGGAATCTGGTAAGCCCCCACCGTGGTGTGGAAACCGAAACGTAGCAGCAGATGCAACAGGATGGCGGCGATGGAAAATGCCGCGATGGCGGTGGTCTTGTGACGCCAGACACCCGACGGCGATTTCCAGGATCCATCGGAATGTTCCAAGGTGCTCGGCATGGAAGTTCTCATCGTTCGACTTTCACCCTGGAATACTTTGGAGAGCGAACGGTACCCTCAGTGAGCATGCGATTTGGAATCTTCTCCGTAGTCTTGGAATTTTTAAGTGTATCTTGGACGCTGCTCAATCCAAGCAAACGTGTGGTTTTGTTCCCTGTCGATTTGCGTTAAGATCGAAACAGGATCATTTTCGGTCGCATCCTTTGGAAAAGGCGGATTTAATTTCCATGCGATTCCATCTGGGCTGGAAATATTTTGCAGCAAAAATTGACCCCAAGCATTCGTTACAAAAGCAAGGAACCCACATTGAAGCAATTGTGATCCAAGGAGGGTACCATTTACCCCAAGGTCTCCTATCATTGCCATTGATTGTTTCAAATCCTCGGAACTGATTCGGCCATCTTTGTCTACATCCATAGTCAGCATAACGAGATTCTGGGGAAGCATCTGTGAGTAACCCAATCCAAAAAGTTGTTGCCTTGTAAGGTCGGCAGAATAGTCTAAAACCAGGAACTCATCCCCTCGGACTCCTTTTATTTCGCCCATGGGTGGCTCTGGCTTTTTAAGATCAAAGAGGAGGGTCGGGCGTTCCCAGTAACGGAATAGACTGCAGATTTGCAACTCAGTTTTATTTCTCAATACTGCGTTTGGTTCCATTGCTGCTAGCATAAGCCTGTGCTCTCCTTAAGAAAATATACTTATTGTTGTCGAACTTCATTTACGCCCAGAGTAACAAGCTGAGTTCCCGGAAGAAGCTCTTGAGTTCCATTTGACTCATGCGTTGCGCAATAACACCCTTCTTTAGATCGTACATAGCGGGCATTGAAAAAATCTGCTCTTTGTGTAAATGCCGTATTTAATCCCTCAAGAAGGCCAGACTCTCGTATAGAAAAAGCATTATTATCAACAAAGCTTCCAGGACAAAGCTCCCCACTGCTCCCGACCGTGGTCGCCCAAGCGGTATAAGGTGGTTCATGGACGCATGATTTGGTGGAAACAACTCTGATGGCTGGATCTGTTTGAGTCTCAATAAAAGGTTCCGCATAAACCGGCAGTGTATTTCTTAACCTCGCAATGATGTTCATCGCATCCCGCATATTGCGGTCATCGAAAGCCACTTGAACACCCACGCGATCAGGAGCACGCTCAAAATACTCATAAAGAAGTCTAGGTGCGGGTCCCAATTTTCCGGTTTCAAACTCATAACCCTTCCCTCGTGGCTTTGTCATTGAATCCATCAATTCTGCACTTTCGGCCCAATGCTTTATATAGAGACGGGCTCCTGCGTCTAACGCACCTCTCATGGGTGGAGCATCCCTCAAGGCGTTGGTGCAAATAATCGTGTCAACCCCAAATTTTTTCGCTTCATGAACGAAATCGGGAAGCTTTCTCACAAGGCCTAGCTCTCCATCTCCAATTAACTTGACCACTCTGCATCCAAGATCGGCAGCTTGACGCACAACGTCAACAGTCTCTGGATAATTCAAATGGGTCTCCTTGGCTCTCCACGTATCAGCACTCGTGTAGCATCCGGTGCAGGCCACATTACAACCGACTGGGAGTCTTTGATACAGCAGCGGAATCTGAACTTCAGGTTCTTTTACGTCTTCATAACCTGGATAAAGTTTTGCAGCTAAAGGCCAGAATCGTCCCGCTAAAGCTGGATCGGCTTTCCCGTCCCTAATTTGGCGAGCATCATTGGCCACATTCGCTCGAGCAGCCGCTTCCCGGACTTCTTGTGGAATAAGCACTTCTTCGAACATTAGCTTGCGGGGTGATGAACATATCGCGCTTGGGGACAAAGTGACTTGTGATAACGGCAAGACAATCCTCCTCAATTTCAGTGACTCTGGCAAGTGGCCAAGTTCAGAACTTGGTGTTCTTCTCCTTTAGCAGAAACCCTTCGCGACTTTCTATAGTTCGATGTTCGGCACGGTTCTATCGGTAAGGACTTCTCCCCGTTTATAATATCGGCCGTGCCCTGTGCCCTTTCTAAAAAGCGATTCTCCAAGGATATTAGCATTGATTGCATCCCCTTGAATTGTCCCTTCCTCTCTCGTCTTCCCAACTACATCCCCTCCCCGAACACCTGCACCCCAGAGGACCATGGTCATTGATTGTGTCCAATGTTCTCTCCCCAGTCCCCATCGCAAGGTCTCGGCTGCTCCGTGGCCTGTTAAGTTCGGGGTTCTTCCAAACTCCGAAACAATCGCGACCAAAACTTTGTTCCTCAACCCTCGCTTGGTCAGATCGTTCATTAATGCCGACATCGCTTGATCAAAAACCGAAAGAAGTGGCGGAAGAAAGGTTTGGATTCCGTGATGGAGATCATAGTCACCATGCGTTGCTCCCACAACTCTGACACCGCTTTCGAGCAACCTGCGGGCCACAAGAAGCTGGGTGCCAAAAGGATTCATCCCATACTCTTCCCTGACAGAAAGCGGCTCTCTTTCCACATCGAATGCGTGCCGGAGCGGACCATCCAGTTTGGAATCGGCCAAGGCTTGCACCGCATCGGCCCGATCGATTGCTGGACCGGTCGGTTTATTGGGTCCTCCGTCAACCTGCCTCAAGAGTTCACGCCTTTCTCGATATCGCGGCAAATCGAGATCCGCACTAAACGGATTGCGATATTCTGAAGTGCTCCAGGGAACATAGAGTGCATTCGCATCGTGAAACTGCAAGCCAGCAAAAGGACTACCCCAAGGAGCACGCCAGGTCGGTTGATTGTAATACATGACCACATAACCAGTGTCAGGACTTCCGTTGGTTACCAAGTGTTGAGTAAAGTCGGTAAAAGGTGACGGATGGGTAGCATCCGTATGTTGGCTGTTACTGATACTTTCCGGTCGTCCGGTGAAGAACAATGCCGTGGCACGGCCGTGATCTCCATCGGTTTGAAAAATGTTCCGGTAGACCCGCATGTTCGGCGTTTCCTTCGCAAGCCTCGGCAAGTGGGTTCCGAAGTAAACACCCGGGGTAGCGGTTTTAATCCGACCCAAGGGACTCGTAACTTTTGGATCAAACGTATCAAAATGAGGTTGGCCCCCTTGCATCACAATGAAGAGGAGCGATTTCCCCGAATCGCGTCCGTCGGGGCGCAATGATCGGATATAGGTCGACTCTTCCATATCTGCCGCTTTTGCGCTTCGGAGAAAATTAGGCACAGCAAATGGGGCTGCTCCGAGCGTGGCGATCTGAAGAAAACCTCTTCGGCTTAACATTCGCCCTGGATTATGGACGTGCATGGGAGTGGGCTGATTAGTTACTATCTTGTTAGAGCGCATGGTAATTGTTTTTTATTATATCACTTCAAAAATGTTATTCAAGAGCGCTTAAGCAAAATGATATTTCCAAATTGTTAACAATTAGAAATGGGATTTCCGGAAGAGGTCCCGAGGAAATCCTAACGAACTTGTCCTGTCAGTTTCATGTTATTTGATCTAGCCAGCATCACCCCCAAAGAGCGCTACAAGCTTCTCGTATCCACGATCACCCCTCGGCCAATCGCGTGGGTGGTAACCCAGAATGTGGATGGCGTGTTGAACGCTGCCCCCTTCTCTTTTTTTAACGCCTTTTCAGCCGATCCACCGGTTGTGGGAATCGGAATCGGCAGCCATGGGCCAGGGAGAGCAAAGGATACGCGCGTCAACATCAGAGAAACAAAGCAGTTTGTTATCAATTTGGTTTCTTACGAAAATGCCAAGGCCATGAACGTCACCGCCATCGAATTCAACTATGGGGTCAATGAACTGGCACAGTCAGGGTTAACGACCCATCCTTCGACCCATGTCAAACCTCCGCGTATTGCCGAAAGCCCCGTAGCGTTGGAATGCGAATTGATGCAGATGATTGATTTGGGAAAAAGCGGATTGGTGCTCGGACGAGTTCTTGCGATGTATGTTCGCGATGACGCCATTCTCGATGCAGCCAAGTGTTACATCGACACGCCCAAGCTCGATTTGATTGGCCGTATGCATGGAACCGGTTGGTACGCACGCACATCGGATCTCTTCCAAATACCCCGAATCCCCCTCGACGAGTGGGAAAACCGGCGCTAAAGCAGGGAAATGGGGACAGGTCCAAATTGCAAATCGCCTTTGTTTATCGGCGTTTCCTAAATCAAAATCAGATTACCTTAAATTACACAAATCATAAAAAACGCCCGGAGCCACATTTTCCGCTAGGTGTTGGTCCGTCTCCAGTAGATTTCGTAAAAAATTTGGCTCTGGCGGCTGGACTCGAACCAACAACCCTCCGGTTAACAGCCGGATGCTCCACCATTGAGCTACGCCAGAACGAAAAGCGGGGAATATAACAAAGAAAGGTTTACCTTGGTGTCTCTTTTTCCTCTAAGGAGCTAAACAAAAAGCCAGATGAGAGAAGCTCCCATTTGGCTACGGACGTAAAGGGGATTGGGGGTGGATCTTATTGTAACCAACTGTGGGTGATTTGTAATTTCTGAACACCCGGATGAGATGATGACGCAAGAATTGAATAGATGACCGTTTTTCTCCCCACATGAGCATATCCGTTAATCCTGACACACCCAGGAGGTACTTCGTAGCCAAGCCCGTCCTTCAGGGAAGTGCTTCCTGATAGGTTGTTTCTTGACCACGCAAATCCCGATAGGAAGTTCGCACTGGCCATCACGTTACCTGGAAGATTGACCGAGAAAGAATCCGTGTCGGTTGTTCCGTAACGACTTGACTTTTGAATGCGATCCAGTGCCTCATAGGCAGCCGCTCGTGCGGCATACTGGCCGATACTTGAAGGGTGATTGGAAGCTAAATCGGCGAGAGCTCCCACGTGAACCGTTTTGATTGAGAGAACCAAAACACAAACCAAAGACAACAAGAGCAAAGCAAAACCAAGAACCATTCCGCGATTAGACAGACTCCCCCTGTTCACTCCCATCCCCCCCTCTTTAAGGATCACTCCAAGAACTGACCACAAGCAATGGTATCCCATCGGTAAAGTAGCTTGTATAGTTTTTCATGTAGCTTGGATCGTAGCTGACATTCCCCGCGCTGACGGTCCCGTTCTTTGCCATGATGTTGCCGGTTACGTTACCCCCATTTAAATTGAAATTCCCGGTTTCAGAGTAAACGAAACCGGTGACGTTAGGCCCCCCGGCACCGTTGTTGCTCCACGAATCTTGTCCCGCGACTCCACCTAGGATCAATGAAACTTGCCAGTTACTCCCACTCAGATTCCCATGGGTGGTCAATGTGCCCGAGCAAACAATTAAATTGTCTGGAGCGATGGCGCCAATCGTCGGGGCGCCATTGTAGGTGATGTCGCCATTCACATAGAGCTTGGCCCCGTTCGTTAGGCTTAATCCACCATGGCCATTGTTCAAGGCGAGACTGCCCGTAGAATACCAGCAGCCTGGGCCGACCAAATTAAGCCCGCTTGATCCGGTCACATTGGTGCATCCTTGAGCTGCGCACGTTGATCCAGGAACTCCGCAATCCTGCGCAATCGTAGTAACCGGAATGTCGGGAATAGGAATTTGAGGAGCTCCATACATTTTATCGCTGACATGTCCAACAATTGAATTGGCTGTGGGATCCGGAGTAACGGCCACCGGTGCCGGAGAACCGACCGGATTCGTCACCGTGATGGAAGGAGTTCCCGCGGTGACATTGTTCCGAAGATCTCCGTTTACGGTCCCTGCCGTAATCGTCCCTTTCCCCAAAATGGCGTAAGGCAAGGGAGCAGCAAGCACAGAGTAAAGAACGGTTTTCCCCTGATAAGTGGCTGCCCCATTGATCTTCACATAGCCACCTGGTACAGGGTACCCAAGCCCATCGGTCACTTGTGTGTTTGTGGCTCCTGATAAGTTGTTGACCGAATAGTAGCTTGGGCATGGGTTACAGGGAAGAAGAGCAACCGGTTCCAAGGTTGCCGCTGAAGTGACATTGTTATTTAAGACAATCGAAATAGCGGTCTGTGCTCCAACTCCATACCCCTCGTTCAACTCCAGTTGTGCGAGCGCTTCACTCACGGCCGCACGGGCCGAATATTGGGCTACCGAAGTCGTTCGATAGCTTTGTTGATTGCCAAGATTCATGATCCCAATCGAGCCAAGCGACATCATCAAAACTGAAACCACGCTCAGAATAACCAGACAAAGCCCGGTTACAAAACCCTTTGGATAGGACTTCAGTTTTCTTATCATGATCATCAGTCTCCCCTATCGCAATTTTCTCATTGCCTAATGTTAATGTATACTTGCGAGGTTAAGTTGTTGGCATTTCCATATTGATGCGCTGCCGTAAGCTTAAGGAGATACATCGAGCCCGACTGGGTCAACGAGAATCCAGCATTTGAAAGATGTCTAGCCACCGTAATGACCGGCCAGCCTCCGTTGGCCTGATAAACAGACGGATTTCCAGGAGCTCCGGGATTCCAAGCGTCGGCGTGAGATTGCACTTTTCGATAAAGCGCCTTTTCATTCGGCTGAGCTTGATCGGTGTCCAAATAATAACAAACGTATTGGTGCCAGCAAGGCATCCCCACTATTCCGCCAATCGAACTCACGCAAGCAGCAGGAGTGTAAGTACCCGCAACCGGTGCAACGATCTGCATGCGACCATTGGCATTTCTGCCTGACTCAAAAGCCACTCCCACGGTACCGCATGCTCCTCCTGATGCGCAAATGGTGATGGAAGAGGGGGCGGTTTCTTCGAGCTCCTTGGCTAACCGATAGGTTGCAGATTGCACCGCTTGCTGAAGCTCAGTGCTTGTTGAAGCCATCTGGTAATCACGCATACTCCCGAGGAGAACTCCGTAGATCCCAGTAGATAGGTATGCAAAAATAAAGAGATACACCACCATTTCAACAAGCGAAGTCCCCGAGTTGGATCGTTTGGCCCTCATCTTGAAACCCTCGTATCCAACCGAACTGCACGACTGGCATTAAAACGGCTGTAAACAAAAACCTCGATGTCCTTTGATACCGAAGCGGATAGCCGAGCCGCGTCATCTTGACCTGTGCAAGAATTGCAAGCAGAAACGGAGGTGCATGCAGCAAAGGGAGCCGCGCCACAACTTTGGAGACGCGGACTCACGGTAATCTGGTAATAATAAGAGGTTTGGGCGTTATTCCCATTGTCAGTCGATAAAACGCTGTATAGGGTCTGGGCTGTTGATAAACTCGCTGTGTCATACGATTGGTTTTCGGTATTCTCAAGGAGATATCGGGCCAATTGAACGCCGGATAAGACGTCCCGTCCCTCCGCAATGGACCTGTAGCTTGCTGGGAGCATTCCAAACAAAAAGAGAAGTCCAATAGTAAAAATCATCAGAGCGACAGGGATTTCGAGCATGCTGAAACCCAAGACTTTATTCTTTTTGCCTCTTCTCTCCCTACCCATGTACAGCCCCCTCCCCGATCTCTCTATTATCCTGAGACACAATCGCCGTGTTTTCTACTCACACGGCCTGTGTTATATTTGGGGAAAACTCTCCTTAATTATAGCATGGAGAAGAACAAGGAAACAATCGTTCGAAAGTCTCGAAAGTGTCGTCATCCCGTTCTTTCGAACTAGTCCGATCGGTCAATATGAGGCTAAGAGCGACCGCCCAAGTGCGATGTCTTCTTTCATTTTTTCCGCGAGAGCTTCAGGTGAAGCGAATGTTTCTTGATCCCGACACCACGCAACAAACTCGATTTCAACTTCTTTTCCGTACAGATTCCCCTGAAAGTCGAGGAGGTGGGCTTCCACCACGAGTCTCTCGCCACCAAACGTGGGGCACTTTCCAACACTAATCAAACCGCCAAACTTTCCCCCATCCACCTGGACCAAACCCAAATAAACACCACTTCGCGGGATGAGCTTCTCCTGCGGAATTTCCAAATTAGCGGTAGGAACTCCCAAGGCCTTGCCTCGCCCTTCACCCCGTACCACTTTGCCCTGCACGGAATAGCGGCGGCCCAAAAGTGATTCGGCTTCTCCAACGTTCCCTTCCCTTAGCAAAGTACGAATGCGGGTGCTCGAAATCGGAGCTTGGTTCACGATCTCTGGCTCCACCACCGTCACGTCGATTCCAAGTTTCTTGGCGTTCAGCAATAACGTGGACGCATTTCCTTGATGGTCCTTCCCATACCGATAATTAAATCCAATGATGACATTTTTAGGTTTCAATATTTGCGCGACAATGGTTTCCAAAAAAACCTGGGGTTCGAGATTGGACAATTCTTGGCTGAATTCATCAATGAGAAAATAATCGAGAGGAAACTTGGAAGCAAGCTTAATTTTTTCTTCAAGTATCGTGAGCAATGGAGGCACTCGAGCAGGATCCACAATCTCCAATGGATGGCGATCGAAGGTGTAAAGCAGAACTCTGGATTTCGGCGAAGATTGGTCAGCGGTGAAACGAGCTTTTTCGATTAAAGCTTGATGCCCTCGATGAAGCCCATCAAAAAAACCGAGAACCACAGCTTGGTGTTGGTGCTTCGAACGAATTTGATCGATGCCTCGAATAATTTCCATGGGTGGATCAATCGAAAATTTTCACCGGCTGAAAAAAATAAGGTTTCTTACTCCCTTCAATCCTGCCAAGAGCCACCAAGTCTTCCTCTTCATCATAAAGCTGAACCAATGGCTTTCCCACAAGAGGAGACTCCATCGGCAATCGACTTCCACGCAAGAGAAGAAGCTTTTGTTGTTCCGAAATCGACACTTTTGGAATGTGAGGAAGTGCCTTTTCTCCTCCCACCAAAATACTTTCAAGCCCACCCTCTGTTGCTTTTTTTCTCACTTCTTCAATGGTGTGGGCTTCGGAGAGACCAAACGGAGTGCTTTCGAGCCGAACAAGAAATGAAAGATGGGCGCCGGAGCCTAACGCCTCTCCCAAGTCACGCGCAAGCGCGCGCATGTACATCCCAGGGCCTGACCAGACATCCAAGATCGCTTTGGGAAATACACCTGGGAAAAATTCACGGAACACAATCCGGTCAATTCTAACCTTTCTGGGAGTCAGTGGAACAACAACGCCAGCGCGTTCCCATTCATACGATCGCTTGCCTTGATGGCGAATTGCGGAGACTTGTGGAGGAATCTGCTCCACTTCCCCCATGAATTGAGGAAGCAATGCTTCGATTCTTTCCTGCGTCACCTGCGATGCATCTTTTTTCTCAATCAAGTTCCCTTGAGCATCCTGAGTGCTTGTGACGGCTCCAAAGGTTATTTCGCCTCGATAAGTTTTTTTGGCTTCTTCAAGGTATTCAAAGAGACGAGTGGCCTTCCCGATGGCCAAAGGAAGAATTCCTGAGGCGCCAGGGTCGAGGGTGCCCCCATGACCAATGCGCCGCACCTTGAAAATTTTTCGCGCTTCATCCACCAGATCGTGGGAAGTCATTCCAGGGGGTTTAATGATGTTGAGGAAACCGAAAGTGTTCTTCAAAGTAAAGCTCGGAGCTCCGTCACGATTTTTTTCTCCGCTTCTTTCAGATCTCCGCTTAGTTGACAACCTGCTGCTTGAAGATGTCCCCCTCCTCCGAAAAGAGCCGCAATTTTATTGACCGGGAGACGATCGCGACTTCGCAGACTTACCTTGATTTTTCCATCCCCCATTTGCCGAAGCAAGGCAAATGCCTGAACATCGCGCAACATGTCGAGTTGTTCAACCATCTTGTCTGCCGTATCCTCAGGCGCTCCGGCCATTTCAAAATCTTTACGAGACAGAACGCTCCAAGCCAGTTTTCCTCCCAGATCAACTTGCAAATTGTTAAACAATTGTCCAAGCAGCTTGACGTACGGAATACTCTGGGTCGAATAAAGCTGACGTGCAATCACGCCATTCTTCGCCCCTTTGCCAAGAAGCTCAGCCGCCATGCGCAAGGTTGCCGGCGTGACATTCGGATAGCGAAAGGCCCCCGTGTCGGCCATCATGGACGTGAGTAAACAGGTGGCTATCGGCTCATTGATCTCCCACTTTAAGCAGGTTAAGAGCTGATAAACTATTTCTCCTGTTGAAGCGGCTTCTGGGGTAACCAGATTCAGCTTTCCGAATTGATCGTTATCAGGGTGGTGATCGATGTTGATGACTAAATCTGATATTTTTCGCCAGAGATCTCTATTTCCGTGGAAAAGAATCTTAGATGAACCCGTATCCACGACCAGTAAAGCGTCAAAGCTTCGAGCTGGAATTTCGTATACAATCTTTGAGACTTCGGGCAAAAACAAGAGACTCCCGGGAATTGGTTCCGGTGAAAAAAGTGTGGGTTCTTTTCCTTGTTGTTTTAAGGCCAACCCAAGCGCCAGCATGCACCCAATTGAATCTCCATCGGGGGAAGCCGTCGTGATAAAAAACTGATTTCGACTGGCTAAGACTTCCCCAACTTCTTCAAAAAGCCCCAAATTAACTGGCATTGTTATGCGATTCCTTGGTTTTGATTTCATTCATGATTCGGAAAATGCGATCCACATGTTCAATCGAGTCATCTCGCATGAACGTGATTTCAGGAGTGTACCGAAGGCGAATCCGCTGTCCAATCTGAGCTCGAACAAAACCAGAAGCTTTTTGAAGCACCTGGAAAGTTTCTTCTTGCTCGTCTCTGGAGCCAAGAATGCTCACAAAAATCTTCGCGTGTCGAAAATCAGGGGAGAGCTGGGCTTCAGTCACGGTGACAAAGCCAATCCGCGGATCCTTCATTTCCTCTTTGAGCACCACACTGGTTTCGCGCAAAAGCTGACGCTGGACCCTTTCCAGCCTTGTGGATGTCATGACGAATCTTACCCTTCAGACTTTCCGGCTAGCGTGGTGTGTTTGACTTCTTCGATGACATAAGCCTCGAAAACGTCACCCACTTTGACATCGTTAAATTTCTCGATAGCCATCCCGCATTCAAAGCCAGCAATCACCTCGCGGACATCATCCTTGAAGCGCTTAAGCGAAGCGATCTTCCCTTCATAAACAACCGCACCATCTCGAAGAACGCGTACTTCCGCATCCCGAATAATCTTGCCATCCGTGACTTTGCACCCCGCAATCACGCCGACCTTGCTAATCTTAAAGGTTTGGAGAATCTCGGCTCGACCCGACACCGCCTCACGGTACATCGGTTTCCGCATTCCAACCATGGCCTGAGTAATATCTTCGATCGCCTGGTAAATGATTCGATAAAATCGAAGATCCACTTTTTCTCGCTCGGCTATATTCTTAATGTGTGGCTCTGGTCGAATGTTGAACCCGATAATGATGGCATTCGAAGCGGCCGCTAGCATCACGTCCGATTCGGTAATGGTTCCCACACCGGTGTGAATCACTCGAATTCGAATTTCATCTGTAGTTAATCGCTCTAAGGCATCTTTTAGCGCTTCAACCGAACCTTGGCCGTCTGCTTTCATGATCAAATTGAGATCTTTGATTTCCCCTTCCTTAATTTGTTGGTAGAGATCATCCAGGGTAACCCGTTTCAAGGAAGCTAACGTTTGTTCGCGACTGTGAAGTGCACGCGCCTCTGCAATTTGGCGTGCCACTTTGTCATCCACCACGACTTGCAAAGAATCGCCTGCCTCTGGAACATCATTTAACCCGATGATTTCCACAGGGAAGGAAGGGGGGGCTTCTTCGATCCGCTCTCCCCGATCATTAATGAAAGCACGAATCTTTCCATAGGTGTTGCCGGCAACAAAAGCATCTCCAATGCGAAATGTCCCTTCTTGAATGAGCGCTGTCGCCACAGGGCCTTTTCCACGATCGAGTTTTGCTTCAATGATGGTGCCTCTAGCCATCTTGTCTGGATTTGCTTTTACTTCTGCCAAATCAGCCACCAACAAGATCATTTCCAAGAGCTCTTCAATTCCGGTTTTTTGTTTGGCGGAAACCGGAACAAAAACCGTGGTTCCACCCCATTCTTCCGGAATCAATCCATGGTCGCTTAGCTGCTGTTTAACACGATCCACATTCGAGTTCGGTTTATCCACCTTATTGATTGCAATCACAATAGGAACATTGGCAGCACGTGCATGATCAATGGCTTCCAACGTTTGTGGCATCACCCCGTCATCAGCCGCCACAACAAGAATGGCCACGTCAGTAATTTTGGTTCCACGAGCACGCATGGCGGTGAAGGCTTCATGACCCGGCGTATCGAGAAACGTAATCTTTCGTCCGTTCAGTTCCACTTGATAAGCGCCGATTCGCTGGGTGATTCCCCCTTCTTCGCTTGCAGTAACGTTGGTTCGCCTGATTGCATCTAAGAGGCTTGTCTTTCCATGATCCACGTGCCCCATGACCGTTACAACCGGCGGTCTCGGCTTGAGCTTTGCTGGATCCTCGGCTTTCTCTTCAAGCTGACTTTCAAGTTCGAGGGGATCGACCACGTCTAACTCGAAGCCGAAGCCAAGAGCAATTTTCTTGGCAGACTCCTCATCCAAACGCTGGTTAATCGTCATCATCATCCCTTTTTGCATGAGGAGTTTGATCAACTCGTTTGGAGTCTTGTTGACTTTAGGGGCTAACTCACCCAAGGTCACTGGAAAACTCACTTGCACTTTCGATAAAGGAAGGAGCTCGGCAGGTGGAGCTTCTTCGGTTACCACGGCAACCCTAACTGCTTCTTCTTTGGCCTTATCAACCTTCGGCGGTTCAGTTTTGCTTTTCCCTTTTGGGGGAGCCACCGAAACCGGAGGCGGAATTTCTCGCTTCGGGGGAGCCGGGGGAGGGGATGCTTTGGGTTCAACAACAGGGGGTTCGACTTTGGTAGGGGTCGCTTTGACCGGAGTTTCCAAAGAAGCCATCGCCTTTGCTTTTGTTTCGGCCGCCGACTCTTGAGAGACTCCGACACTCCCCGTGATTTCCTTCGGTGGCGGTGGTGGAGTATGGGTTTCTTCTGCTGCTACTTTTCCCTTTGGTGCTATCTTGGCGGAAAGTTCTTTTGAAAGGAGTTCGTCTTGGTTGACTTTCTTCAGTGCTTCTTCTCGGGCTTGCGATTCCTTTTCAAGGGTTTCTTTCAAAGCGGCTTCTCGAGCGGCTTCCTCGGCCATCCGTTTCAAAACATCGGACTTTTTAATGACCTCAACGCGCGGAGACTTCTTTTCATCCCCGGAATCAACGCTCTCTTTCTTCCGAAGGGTAGCGCTTGGCTCCTTGACTTTCGTTGAAGCCTTCGGCTTCGCAGCTTTAGGGACCGCGATCTTTTTCTTCGGCTCGGCTTCTTTAACGGCTTTTTCTTTCTCTTTTTCCTTAGCTATGGGCTTAGCCTTGGGTTTGGCATCAGAATCTTTCTTTTTCGTTATTTTTCCTGCTCCTCGTTTTTCAGCCATTCTTTTTCCCTTTCAAAGACATTCCAAAATTCGCTTGGAAGCGAAACTTTCAAAACTTTCTCTAACGTCTTCCTCTTTTTCGCCATTTGGATGCAAGCCGCATTCCGACACAAGTAAGCGCTCCGTCCTTCACCTTTGCCTTCAAAGACAAAAACGTTTCCACCCTTCTCTCGGATAACCCGTATCAGCTGGTCTCGGCCTAGCAACTTGCGACAACTGACACAGCGCCGCTCTTTTATGGCTTCACGCTCCGTGAGGAATTCTCACCTCCTGCGAAGACTCACTCTTGATGTCAATTCGCCATCCGGTGAGCTTCACTGCAAGACGCGCATTTTGTCCTTCACGACCAATCGCTAAGGAAAGCTGCTGTTCGGGTACCAAAACCGTGGCCGAATGTTCTGCTTCATCAATCACCACTTTGGAAACCCTCGCTGGGCTCAAAGCCTTGGTAATAAATTGAGCCGGATCATCATTCCACGGTATGATGTCAATCTTTTCTCCGCGAAGTTCATCCACAACGGCCTGGACACGCTGCCCGCGCGATCCAACGCAAGCTCCAACCGCGTCAACTCGCGGGTCGCGAGACCAGACGGCAATCTTCGATCGATACCCAGGTTCGCGAGCTGTGGCTCGAAGTTCAACAATGTTCGATCCAATCTCTGGAACTTCCAATTCAAATAGTCTCTTCAAGAAATTCGGATGCGCTCGACTCACAAAGATTTGGGGTCCCTTGGATGTTTTTCGAACATCCATCACGTACACCTTGACCCGTTGTCCGGGTCGCAGGTGATCGCGTTGAACCTGTTCGCTCGGGGGCAAATAGCCTTCGGTTCTTCCCAAATCGATGAACAAGCTCTTCCCTTCGTAACGGTGGACCATTCCGGTCACAATGTCATTAATTCGAGACGAAAACTCGTTATAAACCAAATCGCGCTCCGCTTCACGAAGCTTTTGGGCAATCACTTGCTTCGCAGACTGTGCGGCAATTCGCCCGAAACCCGGGGGAGTCACCTCAATCTTCAGCTCATCCCCTTCCCCAACTTCTTCTGCGAGTTTCTTCGCTTCTTTAAGGGAAATCTCGGTGGCATCATCTTCCACCTTCTTCACCACGGTCTTCTTGGTGAAAACGGCAACCTCGCCCGTTTTTCGGTCGAGGGTCACCTCAATTTTAGCCAAACTGGTTGGGCTCAGGAAATCGCGCCGGTAAGCAGCGGCAAGGCCTGATTCAATGAATTCCAAAACCTGTTCAAAAGGAAGGTTTTTTTCTCTGGCAATCTGACTTAGTGCTTCAACGAGTTCATTTTTCATAGCAACCTTCCTTTCTCTTGGAGTCCTCGACTCATAACCTCGAGGGAATAACGGCCCGGTATAAGATCTAAAGCATCCAGCTCCTGCTCAATGGCACGACTAACCTTTTGGCAGTCCTGGATGCCTGTTCCGCCTTCCCGATGAATAACCACTTGTAAAACAGAGCGTTTCCCGACACTTTTATATTCAACTTTGACCAGAGTTACTCCTATCGAGGTGGCGACCTTTTCTGCAAGCTCGCTGATTTTTTCGAGTAACGCCTTCATTAAATATCACTCCTTTAACTTCTTCCAGGAGGTTAATCATTTGCACTTCAACATTCGGGCATTTTTTCCTTGGAAAACAGGTCAGGGAAAGGAATTCTCGGTAGATCCCGAATACGTCATTCAAAAGCCATGACAGCATCTCCCAATCAGCCCACCGAACACCACGCACTCAAAGCAGGGCTTGAGGGGGTCGTTGCAGGGGTTTCGAAGATTTGCAAGGTTGATGGTGAGAAAGGGGAGCTTTTTTACTGGGGATACAACATCCACGATCTGGCCCAGGGAGCTACCTTTGAAGAAACCGTTTATTTACTTTTACACGGAGAACTTCCCAAACAACCCGAACTTCTAAGCTTTTCTCGAACGCTTAACCAGAAGACTTTCCTTAGCCCTCAAATAAAAAGCTTCCTCAAAAATTTCCCGAAACAGGCTTCCCCCATGGCTGCCCTACGAACCGCCGTGTCAGGACTCGGGATGTTTGACATACGCTCAGAAGAAAAAAAACCGCTTGAAAAAGACTCGGCGATTGTTCGCGATCGCGCTCTTTTTCTTGTCGGACAAGTCTCTTCACTGGTAGCTGGATTCGAGCAATTGCGAAAAAATCAGGAATGCATCGATCCAAAACCTGAATTCAATCACGCTGAAAACTTTCTTTACATGATGAGCGGAAAAAAACCAAATGAGCTTCAATCCAAAGCCTTTAACATTGCCCTTGTCTTACATGCCGATCACGAGCTGAACGCTTCCACCTTCGCAGCTCGTGTAACGGCCGCTACTTTAGCTGATATTTACTCCGCGGCCACCAGTGCCATCGGGGCACTCGAAGGTCCGCTTCACGGGGGAGCCAACGAAGCGGTCATGAAGCTCCTTCTCGAAATCAAAACGTTAGAAAATACCGAGAAAGTCATCACCTCTCGACTTGCTGAACACCGAAAAATTCCCGGCTTTGGGCATCGTGTTTATCATGCGGAAGATCCACGTGCCACGCATCTGCGGCAAATGGCTAAAGAGTTGGGCGAGAGTCTAGGAAATCACCTGTGGTATGACATGTTAAAAAAAATCGAAGAAATCATGTGGCGTGAAAAGAAGATTTATTCCAATGTCGATTGTTACTCCGCGGCGGTGTACCACTTGCTTGGAATTCCGACTGACCTCTTTACACCCATTTTTGCCGTGAGCCGAATGGCCGGATGGATGGCCCATGTCCTTGAGCAATACAGTGACAACCGATTGATTCGGCCACGCGCAGAATACATCGGACCCGAAAACCGCACTTTTGTCCCCTTAGACAAGCGATAATTCATGAAGCGATAGATCTGCATGCGCGAATTTTGGATTTATCGATGGATCCAAAATTCGCGTCACGTTAAGGCGAGTCGGTATCAGGCAAAGAGCCCCTCCCCTAACTTTCAGTACATAACAGGTCATTCCTGACTTTTCAGCAATAACCTGTTATAGTGTAAATGTGAGCACCCAGTCTTTTTTCGAACCTTCTAAACCCCGCATGATTAGATAATAAACTCGGTTCATCGGGTCCAAAAATTTGATTCCTCGAGAGATCAAATTTTTGGTCGAAAGAAATCTCCGATTTTGGAAAAAGTCAGCTTCGGATAGCAGCCCACTCAAGCTTTCAGTATATAACAGGTTATTCTTGACATTTATAAAATAACCTGTTATAGTATAAATGTGAGCACCCAGTCTTTTGCTAAAACTTTCTCAGCACTCGGAGTCAAAGCGCGTACACGGAAGCGGACCATCCTGTGTGTCCATTGCAGAGAGCCATTCACGGCACGATCGGGAAAAGCGAAGTATTGCTCAAGGAGCTGCTTTAACAAAGCTTCGTATCTCCTGAAAAAAGATGTCATCTACGGAAGACTTGTCAACATTCATGAGCGAATTAAGGACCTGATTGGTTACCATCGGGAAATCGATCCTAAGCTCATAAAAATCTCTGACCTCTTCGATCTTATAGAAATCGAACTCAAATTTCACCGGAGGTAATCGTGCAAGCGGGGTATGCGAACCTTTAGCCGAATACTCTTTTCATGAACGAAGCAGTCATTTTAAGCGCTTGCCGCATCCCCACAGGGAAATTTGGTGGTTATCTCCGCGAATATTCTGCGGTAGAGCTTGGCGCTTTCGCGATTCGTGAAGCGGTAAAGCGCGCCGGTATTGCAGCGGATACGATTGATGAAGTCATCATGGGCAATGTCATTTCCGCCGGACTCGGGCAGGCGCCTGCACGCCAAGCAGCGATCCGCGGTGGACTTTCCCCCAAGGTCAACGCACTCACCATCAATAAGGTTTGCGGATCGGGGTTGAAAGCCGTAGCACTTGCGGCCCAAGGAATCAGAGCTGGCGATTTGCATCTGGCGGTAGGCGGTGGGATGGAATCAATGACCAATGCCCCTTACCTTGTCGAGAAAGCTCGTTGGGGGGCACGTCTTGGAAACACTCGACTTATCGACACCATCATTCAGGATGGGCTTTGGTGCTCCATCGAAAACATCCACATGGGGGAAACGGCTGAACTTGTCGCGGATAAGTACAAATTTTCTCGCAAAGAACAGGATGAGTTTGCGCTTCGAAGTCACTTAAAAGCAGTGAAAGCCACCAAGGAAGGAAAATTCAAGGAAGAGATTTTTCCGGTTAACGGCATCGAAAACGACGAACCTCCTCGTGAAGACACCTCCTTGGATGCGTTAAACGAACTCAAACCTTCATTCCGCGAAAATGGAACGGTTACTCCTGGGAATGCGCCAGGACTCAACGATGGTGCAAGCGCTCTGGTCATCGCGTCTTCGGAAAAAGCAAAAGAGCTCGGAAAAAAACCGATGGCGAAGATTCTTGGTTATCAATCCTCCGGTATTGAACCGAAGTGGGTCATGATGGCGCCGGTGGATGCCGTCCTAAAACTTCTTCTAAAGCTTCAAATGAGAATTGATGACTTTGATCTCATTGAACTCAACGAAGCCTTCAGCGTCCAGGCACTAGCCGTTATGCGAGAGCTCAAAATGAATCCAGACAAAGTGAATGTACATGGTGGAGCCGTTGCGCTTGGGCACCCAATCGGGGCCAGTGGCGCTCGAATCTTGACGACCCTGCTCTACGCCCTAAAAAGTCATCGCAAACGATTTGGCTTGGCTGCACTCTGCCTTGGGGGAGGCAACGCGATCGCTCTTGCTGTGGAGCAGATTTAAAAGGGGAAATTTACCTCTTCACAAACATTCTAGAACAGAGGAGCGCTCATGAAACAGAATCTGATGTCAAAAACACGGGGAAGTGCCTGGAAGCCCATTCTCATCGGGTGCGGTGTGGTTGTTTTTCTCGGACTTGTCACTTTTGCTGTTCTGGGATTTTTCGGCTATCGAGCGTATAAGAGTCGTGTGGCCACCAATCCACTCGATGCAGAATTAAAAGCTCGAGAAATCATGTACTATGCGATTCCAGGGGGATCAAAAGGAATTTTTTCTTTGGATCTTTCAAAGGACATGGGAATGAAAATGGCCGTGGTTCAAAGTGTGACAACATCCCCTGCCGTTATTCTTGTGGTAGCCAAAGTTCCTGAGTCAATGGGGAAAGATGCAAGCAAAACTATCGAAGAGCAATTTCAAAACTCCACGAAAGATGACAAACATATGGTGGTTCAAAAATCTTATATTCAAAAGGGAACCCTTTGTGGTGAACAAACCAATTTACTTTTTAAGGAAGGGACCATGGAATCACACGGG
>Ga0207095_10150_pt1 | contig 20859 bp, 16 predicted proteins | sample Alteio_BWMinHeat_88_FD_153529 | JGI IMG/M metagenome (GOLD analysis project Ga0207095, IMG submission 153529) | Enriched cells from forest soil in Barre Woods Harvard Forest LTER site, Petersham, Massachusetts, United States -... | ecosystem: Environmental > Terrestrial > Soil > Temperate forest >... | reverse complement strand
GATTTTCATCGCGCGCGCCGTTTCATCGACACTGAACTTCGCTTCCGCGCCGCTGAGCGCCAGCCCGCGACGAAGGCGTCCGGCATTCGAAAGAGAACCGCCAAACCAGACGGCAGTGAAGGCGATGTGAAAAATCAGAAGGAATTGATACGAAGTCATCCGATCACATTGAATGGCCGCTGCAATGCCGTCAAGACTGCAGCGGAGCTTCACAATGTCCGGCAATGCGGTAGAATGCATTTCCATGAATCACTGGCTCGTGAAATCCGAACCCACCGCCTACAGCTGGGCCCAGTTTGTGAAGGACGGTTCCACCGCATGGACGGGAGTCCGTAATTTTGCCGCGCGCAATCATTTGCGCGCCATGAAAAAAGGCGACCCGGTGCTCTTCTATCATAGCAATGAGGGCAAGGAGATCGTTGGCATCGCGCGCGTGGAGAAGGAGGCTTACGCCGATCCCACGGCGAAGGAGGGCGATTGGAGCTGTGTCGATTTGAAGCCGGAGAAGCCGCTCGCGAAATCCGTGTCGCTCGAAACCATAAAAACGGATTTGGTTTTGAAAACGATGACGCTCATGCGTCAGTCGCGGCTGTCTGTCACGCCCGTGACGGAATCGGAATTTCGGCACATCTTAAAATTGTCCGATTCCCATTGAGCGAGCAAAAATCCATTTTTCGTCGCACGCTCAGATTGTTGCCCGGCTATCCTGTCCTTCGGCGTCTTTATGGGTCCATCCGGGAGATTTTCGAAGGCACGAATGATGGCGAGAGGCATTGGACTCGAATCGTGCCGAACCGTGAAATCCGCAAATTCATTGACGGTTTATCCCCGGGCGATTTAAAGACGCTTGAGATTTCCGGCGCCACCTGGGGCCGGAAAGTGTCGTTTAAAAGTTATCGAAGTGTTCACTTTCCGGATTTCGACATCTGCCAGTCGTCACTCGATGAAACCTTTGATTTGATCATTGCCGAACACGTTTTTGAGCATCTGCTCTGGCCATATCGCGCGGGCAGGAACATTTACAAGATGTTGAATCCCGGAGGTTGGTTTCTTGTCGAAACACCCTTTTTGGTGCGAGTGCACAATGTTCCCGTGGATTGTTCGCGCTGGACGGAGACCGGTTTGAAACACTTTTTGGCGGAATGTGGATTTAACGTTGGACAGATCCAAACCGGATCATGGGGCAATCGCGCGTGCGTGAAGGCGAATTTTTCGAAATGGGCGGTCTATCAACCCTGGCTCCATTCGCTTAAGAATGAGCCGAATTTTCCAATCACCATCTGGGCGCTTGCGCGGAAATGAAGGGCAGGTTGAATGAAACCTATGCAAGCTTCAGCCACACCGATTTGAAATAAGAGGGAAACCTGGCGGTTGCGGGAAAGTCGAACGGTTGCGGCATCCAGATCTCCTCTCCGATTTTTCGTTTCGCGAGTCGGACTCCTTCGCGAACCGATTCCAAAAAAGCCGCATTCTTCCAGTCCGCCAAATTGCATGAGATGAGAAGCCATCCGTCGTTCGAACAAATTTCAGCGCAGGCCCGGACGAGGTCCTTCAAATCGCGCTTCACCGAAAAATGTCCGCCCGTCTTGCTGCGCGCGGAAGAAGGCGGATCGAGGACGAGAAGGTCGAACCGTTCTTCGTGTTTCGCGAATTGCTTGAGCGCCTGGCGCGTGTCGCGCGCCAGAAAACGATGGCAGTCGAGCGCGAGATCATTGGCGATAAAATTTTGACGTCCGCGTTCCAGATAGTTTTTGGAAAGATCGACGCTGACGGTTTCCTTCGCCCCGCCTTTTGCGGCTGCCACGGAGAAACCGCACGTGTAGGCGAAAAGATTGAGCATGCGCTTGCCGTTTGAAAGGGATTGGATGCGGCGGCGGTTCTCACGCTGATCCAGAAAAAGCCCGGGATTGCCGGGTGCCATAAGATCGAGTTGGTAGCGAATTCCGTTTTCCACCACCGTGAATGGTTCCGGCTTCGCTCCAAAGACGATTCGTTTTTGAGTGCGGCGGGCTTCGGGAAACGCGCAGCTTGTGACGAGCCCCTGCCATACTCCGCGCTTTTGTAAAAGCGAAACCAATTCGGAAACTTCTGCTTTCGGATGAAATTGCTCGAGATAAAGCCATTCACCCAGAGCGTCCACGCTGATTTCCGGAAAACCGTCGGCTTCGCGATGGATCCAGCGCCAGGCATGTGTTTCCTTCTCGAGGATCAAGTTGCGCAAAACCTCCGCCGCCATGAGGCAGCGCAAGGAGCGTGAAAGTTCCGAAAAGTAATCGGGTGGTGGCGCTTCGAGAAAAAAGGAGGCGTGAGTGCTGGGATGATGGAAACTCAGGCGGTGAGCGTGAAGCAGGAGAGGCTCCCATCTTCCCGTCGAATCATCTCCCACGATCGGCAGACCGCTGGATTTTGCGTGAATTCGGATTTGATGGGTTCGTCCGGTTTCAGGATGGGCTTTCCACAAATGGTGCGCGGAATTCAGCGTTCGAATAAAACTGAAGCGTGTACGCGCCGTTTTGCCCTCGATTGGAGTGGAAACCGTGAATTCGGGACGCGCCACTTTTTGCGTGGTGACGAAGAGATATTCCTTTTCAACGCGGCGGCCTTCAAATTGCACGGAGAGCGAGCGGTTGGTTTCGGGGCTTTTGGCAAAGACAAGCACGCCGGAGGTTTCGCGATCGAGCCGTTGATGGATGCCGAGTTTTTGCGCGAGCCGATTTTGCAGAAGTTCGACGATGCCCCAGGGTGCGTCCACGGCGGCGGCATGAGTGCCGATGCCGGATGGTTTGTGAACGGCGATCAAATCGGCATCTTCGAACAAGACGCAGGGCAGGGCATTTCCACCTTTCATCAGGATGCCGCGACTTCGACGAACTGGATGTCATCCAGCCAGAGCTCACCGGGCGTGGTCAGGATGATCGAGATGCTGATGTCGCCTTCCTTCATCGGCTCGAATTGCGTCTTCACTTCCTTCCATTCGTCGATGAGATCGACGCCCTGGTCGCGCACGGCGACACCGGGCGCGCCGACGCGCACGCTGGCCTTCACCGGCTCGCTTCCGGCGCGGGCGTGGAACGTCATGGTGTATTTTTTCCCGGCAACGACGTGGACGGTCCCATTGACGCCGCTGCGATATTTGACTTTCTGGTCCGGGGCGAGATGCAGAACCAGGCGCAACACCTGCGAGCCGTTAAAGGCTTCGGGTGTTTTGAAAATTTCCCAGGATGCCGACGCTCCGTCGGGCGTCGTGTATTGGCTCGTGGTCGTCCAGAAGGGCTGTTTCGATTTCTCGCCGCGCGCCACGCTCTCCTGGATATAGGCCCGCCATTTTTGCGGCAGGGCGCCCGCAGTTTCGGCATCGAAATCGTTCTGAATCGATCCGGAAGGCGTGCCCGAGGCGGGAGGATGGATCAAGGTTTCGGGTGGCGAAGTGGTCGGAGGCGTGGTGGACGTTTCGGTTTTTGGAGTTTCCGGCGGAGGTGTGGGCGCCTTGGGCGTTTCCATCGGAGCTTCCTTGGGTCCCTCCATTTTTTTCGCCACTTCGTTTTGTTTCGGAGCGGTGTCGAACACGCCCGCGCGTCTCGCGAGTTCATCCAGATCGGGCTTCGGCGTCTTCGAAGGCTTCGGTTTGAGAAGGAAAAACCAGAGGAGGCCGCTGAGCAGTGCGGTGACGACGATGGCCAGTCCGATGCCGCCTGCGATGCGATTGGCCATCACCTTCGGCGGCACCATGTAGATGGATGGCTGCCCATGGGCTCCGGTGGGATCGCTGCTTACGGCGGGAGCATTGTAGGAGGCGGAAGGAGCGGCTTGATGCGGCGCGGTGAGAGCGCCGGTATGCGTGCCGCCCGCGGTCGACATTTGTGAGGGATCGGTGCCGATCTTGGAGCCTGAGATGTCGACGGACTCGTTCACCTGCTGCGTCTGGCCCGACTGAAGCTGGTCGAGCATCGCGCCCACTTCCTCCATCGACTGAAAACGGTCATCCGGATTTTTTTCCATCATCTTGCAGATGATGCGGCAGACGCCCTCGCTCAATTCGGGCCGGATCAATTGCGGCCACGGAAAGGGTTCCGTGAGATGGTTGGACATGATCTCCACCGGTGAATCCCCATTGAACGGCGGATAACCGACGAGCATGTGATAAAGGCTGGCTCCCAGCGAATAGATGTCGGAGCGATGGTCGACCTGCTTTTTGCCGCGGATTTGTTCCGGAGAGATGTAATAAGGCGTGCCCATCACCACGCCGGTCTGCGTGAGCGAGCTGCTTTCCTCCTGCTGGATCTGTTTCGCCAGACCAAGGTCGCCCACCTTGATCTCGCCTTCATTGGTGATGATGAGATTTTCCGGTTTGATGTCGCGATGCACGATGCCGGCCTTGTGCGCGTAGGCGAGCGCGAGCGCCGACTTGCGGGCGATCTCGACTCCAAACGCTTCGTCGAGCGACTTGTTTTCCTCGAGAATATGAGAGGCGTCACGGCCCTGGACATATTCCATCACGAAGTAGAAGACGCCGTCGTCGGTGCCGGCGTCATAGACGGCGATGATGTTCGGATGGTTCAGCTTGCCCGCGGCGCGCGCTTCGCGCAGGAAACGGTCGACGTATTCAGGATCGGATAAAAGATGCGTCGCGAGGAACTTGATGGCGACTTCGCGTTCGAGGGTGACGTGACGGGCCAGATAGACCACGCCCATGCCGCCTTGTCCGAGTTTACGAACAATTTCGTATTGGGCCACGCGCTGGCCTACCAGCGGATCGGTTTCGGACGTCTCGGCCATGTAGTAGGAGAATAATGGGGAGACGAAGGGCGTTCAATGCTGAACACGGAATTTAACTTTCATCCCCCTGAAGAGGGTGGTTCATGCTCCTCGCGGGGATTGAAGGACGACACTTTCGCCAGCTGCTCCCAAAGTTCGCGTTCCTTGGCGGCAACGGCATGCGGCACCTCGATATGAATCTGGACAAGCAGATCGCCGGGTGACCGTCCACGCGGCTTGAAGCCCTGGCCGCGCAGTCTCAGCCGTTGTCCGTTGTGCACGCCCGCCGGGACTTTGAGCCGCAATTTTTGTTCCAGATTCGAAACGGTGACGCTGGCTCCAAGCACGGCTTCCCATGGCGCCACATCGAGATCGTAAATCAGGTCGTCGCCTTCGAGGCGCAAAAATGGATGCGGCGCGAGGCGCACGCGCAGATAAAGGTCGCCGGTCGGACCCTGGCCGACGCCTGCTTCGCCCGCTCCGCCGAGACGGATGCGTGAGCCTGGTTCGACGCCCGCGGGAATTTTGACTTTGTACGTCTCCGTCTTGTTGCCGCGCTGCACGGTGATGGAACGCGTGGACCCATGAAAGGCTTCCTCCAGCGTGATCATGATATCGCCTTCGATGTCCTCGCCGCGGCTGGAATATCCGCCGCGTCCGCGCTGGCCGCGTCCCGCGCCGAAGAGGCTTTCGAAAAAGTCGCTGAATCCGGTCCCGCCGAAACGATATTCGAAGTCGCCGTCGTTGAATCCGCCGAACTGGCTTTCGTAACCGGGAGGCGGACGGAAGTCCTGGCCGTGCTGCCAGTTGGCGCCGAGCGCGTCGTATTGCTGGCGCTTCTCCTTGTTGGAGAGCACTTCGTGCGCCTCGTTGATTTCCTTGAAACGTTCCTCGGCCTGCTTGTTGTTGGGGTTGAGGTCGGGATGATATTTGCGCGCGAGCTTGCGGTACGCTTTGCGAACCTCCTCCCCGGACGCGCCGCGCGGCACTTCCAGAATCTTGTAGTAATCTTTATATCCCGCTGGCATTTCGAAAACTTAAATTAACGGATGGATGTGCCGAATTCAAATCAACCGTCATTCGGATGCCTGCAATTCGAGGTAACCCCATTCCGTGGGGTCGTGATACGCGTGGACGCCTCCCGCCCAGATGAGCTGGCGCGCGCGATGTCCGCCGCTGCCGTCCGTGAGCGTCACGTTCAGGCGGATGCGGTCGGATTCTTTCGGAGAAAAGTCGAGGACCTGCCAGGCGATGCTGCCAAACACGCGGTAACTCTTTCCATCGACGCCGAATTGGGAGCGGACTTCCACTCCATCCGGTTTGGATTTGAGGCCGCCGGTTGCCCCGGAAATCCAGGCTGTCGAAGGCTGGATGTGAGATGCGTTGCCGGGTGAGATCTGGATCCTCACGCAATGAGCAAGATCGATGGATTCAGGCGAGGACGTGGCGCCGAGGCCGAGCTCGAGATGATCGCCGTCCCAGATTTTGGCGGGCTCCACGTAACTTTCGCCCACCGTCGCGTCGTTCACTTCGCACCAGAAGAAAAGATGCGTCGCGTTCCAGGCGAAGCGGATCTGCCCCGAGAAGATTTCGTTTTTGGAAAGATCCAGGCCCGCCAGCGTCACGCCTGGAAAAGCCAGGTGAAGGGCGGGCGCGGGCGTCAGCGCCGTCGAAAGCGATGAAACGGGGGTTTCCGCGAGATAAGCCGCTTTCCAGATTGGAAGATAAGGGAGTTGGACCGCCGCGCCCGCGCCAAACCATTGAAACGGCCAGAAGGGACGTTTGATAAATTCCTGGGCGGTGAGCGGTTCGCGCGAATCGCGCGCCACTTTTTGCAGGCCGTGCAGATCGGTTTCACTCCGTTCCGACGGCGTGAAAATCACGGCCTTCACGGCGGAACCGGGTGCGACCAGTGGAGCGAACCAGCTCTGCATCCATTTGTCGCGTTCGGCGTCGGTTTTGGGAATGGGGACGTCGGTCAGCAGGATCGGTTTGCGTCCGGCGATCCCTTTTAATTTGCGAATGGGAAATCCGAACATTTGTTCAAACGTGAGCGAGAGATCGAAGGCCGTCGGGTGATGGAGCTCAAATCCCTCGAGCGCGACAAAATCGATGAAGTTGTTTCCAGGAAAGGCGTCTTCGATGTCGTTCCATCCGGATGGCGGCGTTGGAAACACGTGCGGACACCAGACCCAGCGCACGTTGTTGGCGCCGCGATCACGAAAGATCTCCACGATCCTGCGAAACGCCCCGGCCACCTGTGCGCTGTTTTGCTGTTGATTGGCTGTGCTCCAGGGCATTTGCGAGCGGTTGAATTGCCGGAACGGTTCGATCAACACTGGTTCCCCGAATCGCGCGGCTTCGTCCGCCCAAAGCCGTAAATAAAAATCGAGTTCGCCGCCGATGAGGGAGCGCAGTCGCGCCGTTCCGCTGTTTCGAAAATCCCACTTGATGAGCGGCAACCGTTTGGAAGCCCACACGTGACCGCAAAATTCGGCGGGAAAACGTTCGCTGAAGTCGGCATGACATGCGACGAGAAGCGTTTCCAATCCCGTGGCGTTTTCAAAAGTTTTCGCGTGCGCGAGAGCCTCTGCCGGCAAGGGATCGTACACGCCCCAGGCGCAGCGTTTCTCCTCGGCCGCCCCCAAACTTGCGAGCAGGAGCAGGAGCGGGGCGAAAAGGAGATGGGACCTCATGGTTTGCTTCCCTGCTGCAAATCCTTGCGGGCCTGGTCCGCGAAGGGACTGGGACCGAGGGCCGCCGCTTTTTCGAGTTCGTCGCGCCCCTCCTCCATTTCACTCGATCGGATGAGGCACGTGGCGAGATTGTAGTGGGCGCGAACGTCGTTGGGATCGCGTTTCAAACTCGTCCGAAAAACCCGGATTGCCTCATCGATGTGGCCTGCAAAAAGCAGCGCCGTGCCCAAATTGTCGCGCACGCTCGTGAGTGCGGGTGCCGCCGCTATCGCCATCAGGTAATATCTTGCGGCCTCCTTGTATTTTTCCTGTTGAAGCAGCGCGTTGCCCATGTTGTTGCAGAGCGCGGCGTTTTCCGGCTCCGCTTCGAGCGCCTTGAGGTAAAGTTGGATGGCCTCGTCGGGATTGCCAAGCTGGGTGTCGATGGCGCCCAGCTCGCACGCGGCCTTGACCGATCGCGGATCGATCTGAAGGGCATGGCGATATTGTTCAACCGCCTTTGCGAGCTGTCCCTTTGCGGAATAAGCGGAGGCAAGGCTCGCCAGCATGTCGGCGTTATGGGGCGCAAGGGTCGCCGCCTTTTGATATTGTTCGATGGCTTCATCCGGACGGCGCGCTTCCATGAGCATGTTGCCGTAATTCCAATACGTGGTCGCGTGGTCCGGCTGGACGCGGACGGCTTCGCGAAAATGCCGTTCCGCCTGCGGGTAATCTTTTTTTTGCGTCCACACCACGCCGAGGCTGTTGTGGATCCAGAAATCATCGGGCGCCACCGCGAGCGCGCGTTCGTAAAGGGTCACGCTGTCGCGCCAAAAACGCGTCTGATGCCGCGCGGCGCAGGCAAGGATCAGGACCAGAACCGCCAACGCGGCTGTTCCGTTTTTTCGTCGCGCCGCTTCGGGCAGGGACCAGGCCGCCATCATGCCCAGGCCGATCATGGGCAGATACGAGTAGCGCTCCGCCCAGGCCACTTCGCGAAGCGAAAGCACGGGCAGCAGGGTGATGAGAAACCAGAACCAGCCCGTCAAAAGATGAGGCCGTGCGCGTCGCTGGCCCATGACGAGGATCGAAATGAAAAGCACGAAGGCGATGGAGGCGATGCTGGCTGTCAGCGAGATTTGCTTCCATGCGGGATGCCAGACGGAAAGTCCCAGGGGAACGATGCATTTCCAGAGGTAAACGACGATGGAGAGAGCGACCGCGCCGAGGTGAAGCGAGGGACGAAGATGTTCGCCCTGCGCGTGCAACGCGATGAGAGCTGAAAGAATGCTGATGACGAGCAGCGGGATCTTTTCAAGAAGCCATGTCCGCCAGGAGAGATGAAGTGGTGGCATGCGGCGCAATGGCCAGAAATCGAGCAGGATCAGGATGAAGGGAAGGACCATGCCGATGGGCTTGGACATGATCGTCAGGAGAAGGAAGAGGAGCATCGCGAGATAGCGTGGAACGCTGCGGTGCGCGGCGTAGCGGCACCAGGACCAGAGACAAAGCATCCAGAAAAATCCGCTCAAGACATCCTTGAGCGCTGTGACCCACGCGACCGCTTCCACGTGCATGGGGTGAATGGCGAAGATCGCCGCGACCCAGAAACTGCAAAACGTTTCCTGCAGCATCCGTCGCAACACTTCGAAAAGAAGCAGTGTGTTCGCCAGATGAAGCATCACATTGATCACATGGTGCGGCACCGGATGGAGGCCGAAGAAGGTGATCTCCAGCATTCGAAAAATCCAGGTCACGGGCTGCCAGTGATCGGAATTCGAGGTGTGGAGCGTCAGCCCGGCCTGGAAGGCCCACTGGATGCCTTTCCATGTGAGGCCATGGGCGATGAAGGGATTTTGATAGACGTAGGCGGGATCGTCGAAGGTGACGAAATCGGCGCGATGCACGGGCCAGAACGTCAGCAGGATCAGGGCGGTCAGCAGCGCGAGGCAGGCACGTCGAGTCATGGATGGACCACCCTATATCGGGTGGTTGAGCTTACAATCCAATCTTCGACGGCGGATTCAAGAAGTTTCCGCCCCGAGAGGAGTCCGTGGAATCAGCGCAACCCGGGGGAAGCGACGGGAGTGAGAGCCGGGGGCTCTTCCTCGCGCAATCCCGGAGAAACCACGGGCGAGAGCGCATCGCGGTCCACTTTCGGAGCGGGCTTTTCAGGCACCGTTTCGACGGCGGTGGGCTGTCCAAAATCCTGGCTCGTATCCTGGTCGGAAGGCGTGGGTTTTCCGCCCATCACATGTTCGCGCTGGCGTTCCAGGTCTTCGATTGTCTTGAACTGGTCGAGGGGTTTGGCATTTCCGACGATGTTTTTCTTATAGGCGAAGCGCGCATCCTCGTCAGTTTCCTTCAGGCGTGAATATTGATCTTCGAGGCCGGTCTGGCCATTGCTTCCAATGACGGTCGGGGTGATGAAGATCAGCAGGTTGCGCTTGTTCTTCGTGAAGGAACGGCTGCGGAAGAGTTCTCCCAGGAAGGGAATGTCGCCGAAGAACGGCACCTTCGTGTAACCGCGCGAGGAGTCCGAGGAGAGAAGGCCGCCGAGCGCAAGCGTGTTTCCGCTCCGCACCATGATGCGCGAGGTGAGCGTGCGAATTGAAATGAGCGGGATCGTGACGGAGCCGCCGGGCAGGGCGAAAGTGCGGCCATTCTGCGCCGCGGTGCTCACTTCGGGCGTCACATCGAGCGTGATGAAGTTGTCGCGGTTCACGTGCGGAGTGACGGTGAGGATGTTGCCGACGTCCTTGAATTCAAATCCGGAAATCACGAACGAGGCCGTCTGCTGATTGAACGTGAAGTTCGGGATGGGTTCCTGCGTCGCAATGCGGATCTTCGCCTCCTTGTTGTCGGCGGTGATCACTTTCGGGCTCGCCAGCAGCTCGGTGTCGGTGTCGGAAAGCAGGAAGCTCAGCGTCCATTGGAACTGCGGGGCGGTGAGCTGTCCGAAGACGGGAAAGAGGGTGCTGTTAATGCCCTGCTGCAAACCTTTGAGCAATTTGATTCCCGTGGCGCCCGTGCCTCCAATCGGCGTGACGAAGTTGCCGTAGGTCGTCGTCGAAGTCGTTTGAAGAACGGTTGTGGTGCCGACGGTGCTTTGGGCCACGGTCAGGTTCTGAACACCCTGGGCGGAAACGGTGTAGCTCGAGAGCGACTGCCAGTTGACGCCCATGTTCAGCGTGGGAGACTGCGTGGTTTCAAGAAGCTTCGTTTCGATGATCACCTGGGGCGTGGGGGTGTCGAGTGTTTTCAGAATGGGAATCACCTTGGCGAGATTGGAGGGCACGTCCGTGATGACGATCGTATTGCTGCGCTCGTCGAGCTGCACGTTGCCCGATTTCGTCAGCAACTTTTCAACCGTGGGTTTGGTTTCCTTGGCCGAGGCGTTCACGAACTGGTAAATTTCGGTCTTGGTCGGCTCCTGAGCGATCGAGTCCTTGCTCTTGATGCGATAGACCCCGTCGAGTTCCACGAGCGAGAACCCCTTGTCTTCGAGGATGGTGCGCATGGCCTGTTCCGGCGTCTTGTTTTCAAAGCGCGCGGTGACGGTGCCCTTCACATCGTCGGGAATGATGATGCTGAGGCCCGATTGCTTGGCCATGGCCTGGAGCACCTGGCGCAGGTCGGCGTTTTCGAGGCTGAGCACATTTTTCTTTTTCGGCGCAACGGTTTCCGTGCTCGTCGTCGTTGTGGTGGCCGTTGAGACGGTGGTGTTGGTCGTGGTGACGGCAGCGGGCGTGTCCGTGGCCTGGGCGTGAAGAGAAAAGGCGTTGCCCAGGATCATGCAGGCCGCTGCGCCGCACCAAAGCAGCGCGCGTGGAAGCGCGATCGGGATGTGATCCAAGTTAAGATGATTCGTTTTCATCATTCGTCCTTTTCTTTGAACATGTCCAAAGTCGGATTGGACAATTTAAATTCGTATTCCTTGTCGTCGAAGAGCGCGACCACGCTGTCTTCCGTGATGCGCACGATTTTGTACGTCACCGTTGTTTTGCCATCGTCTGACTTGTAGGGGTAAATGCCGCCCGGCTCCACGGTCTGGCCGTTGTCGAGCGTCGCCGAGGATTCCGTGCCCATGGAGCTGATGCCGGTGACTTTCAATTTAAAGTCCACCAGAGGTTTGGCTTCGGGTTTTTCTCCGGAAGCAGTGGGTTTCGGTTTCACAAAACCGACGGGTGCAAAAGGATCACGCGGCGTCTCATTGAACACCGAGTGGGCCACGGTCGTGGGCGGGACGGCCTGGGCGGCGCTCGCGGGTAAAAGCGCGGCGAGAAAAAGCGCGAGGAAAAGATGGAGAGTGGAGATGTTCATGCTTTCGTCACCATGGAAATGCGCATCGATACCGTGTGGACGTCGGGCGCGATCTCGCTTCCCGCCATGATGGTGAGGTCGTCCACCTCGAGCATCGGCATGGAATTCTCAAGGTCTTCAATGAATTTTCCGATCTGGTTGAATTCGGCTTTGAATGAAAATTGGAAGCCAACAAGCTTGTAGGGTTCGTCCTTGAATCGGAAATCGCTCCATTCGTTCATGGGCACCAGAGTGGTGTTGATGAGCCCGATCTTGTGCTTCTGGGCGCATTCGCTCAGCGCCTTCACCAGCCACGTTTCCGTGTTGCCCTTCGGCATCTGCTCTTCGGCGCCCGCGATGTAGGCGAGATAGGTCTTCGCGTTTTCGCGGTTGTTCTTCTCCGTCAGGATCGCGTCCTGCTTCTGCTTCACCTCGCCGCTGAGTTTTTTCAGCGCATTGCGGTCGCGGATCTGTTTTTGCGAGAGGAAGAGGTAGATGCCGAAGTAGTAGAGCGAAAACGACAGAATGACGACGCTCGCGAGCGCGATCAAAAACTTCTTCTGTTTTTCGGGGCTGAGTTTCATTTCACATTTCCTTGGGCTCGTCCTTCAGTGCGATGGGAATCCTGAGTTCGAAAAGGCCGATCGCCGGTTCGCCGGCTTTGGGGTCTTGCGCCACGCTGGAGACGGCGTCGACTTCATTCCAATTCGCTTTTTCCGTTTCATCCGGCACCTGCTTGGCCCAGTCGCGGAGCCGCGTGTCGCGACGAAGCGAGTCGATGAGGCTGTCGCGCATTTGGAGCACGCCCACCTTGTCCTTGGCGCGCGCCTGCACTTCCACCATGAGGTCGAGCATCGGCATGGCCTTCTTGATCGTAAAAGATCCTTTCTTTCCCTGGATGACGGTTTCCGTGGTCTTCAGCGCACGGCCCGTCTTGAAGGAGCGGACCTGAAAATTCGTGGGCACGGCGTCGCGCAGGATGTCGAGTTGCGTGGCGAAGAACGTGCGATTGGCGACGCGATTTTCGAGGGACTTGGCCTCCGATTGAATTTTCGGAAAATCCGTGAGCTGTCCCAGATCGGCGAATTCTTTTGTCAGTTTTTTCAGCTCCGCGTTCTGGGAGGCCAGGCCGGCGCGCAGTTCGCCCATGCGCAGATAAATGATCAGCCCCCAGATGGTGATGAGCATGAGAATGCAAAAACCGCCTGTGAGCGTGAGGCGGACAGGGTCGAAGTCGCGCTCGCGCTGCAACTGCTGCTGTTCGTAAAATAAATTGATCTCGAGCATGGTCAGGAGGGCGGAACGGTTGGAGGCGTTACGGGTTTCGGCGGCGTGAGCGCGGCTTCCCGCAGTTGCGGCAGGGTGGTGAAGGAGCGCGCCGTGCCGATGGCGGCGGAAAAAGCGGCTTTGTTCCGCGTGAAAATTTCCTGTTGTTCCGACGGCAATTCGGTCTGAAGGCCGGCCGTCGCGTCCCAGTTTTCGCAAGGCGAACCGATTTCGTTGCAGAGAACGGAAATCACGCCCGGGGACGAGCTCGATCCGCCGGTCACGAAAACCTTGGAAATGGGCTGGTCGCTGTTTTTCTCGAAGAAATTGATGGAGGAGCGGACTTCGCGGATGAGCGTGACGCACGTCTTGCTCGTGGCCTCTCCGAGAAGGTTGTCGTCGGCGAGCTTCGTGGCCTCCGCCTTGGCAAAGTCGCTGTTGGTCGATTGCGCGATATATTCCGTGATTTGCTTGGCGCCCGTGGGCACGGAGCGGGTGAGGAGCGGTTTGCCCTTGTCGAGAATCGTGAGGGAGGAGGAAAGAAAACCGACGTCGAGGAGCGCGACGGCCTGGTTGTGGAAAAGTTCGGGCCGGGCGGCCTCGAAGCAATTGATGAATGAGATCGGCGAAAGTTGGAGGGATCCAGGACGGATTCCCGCGCGGCGCGCCGCGTGGAAGTAAAGCATCGTCTCGGTGTTGGGCAAGCCACCGACGAGCAATTTCACTTTGCCATGGACGCCGGAGGTGTCCTTTTTCTGTTTCTGGCTTTCTTTCAACGCGGCCTCTGCTTCCGCGTCGAGAGGGCAGGCGTCGAAGGTGTAGTTGTCGAATTTCTGGCGCAGATAGGTGGCGCTGTTGAGTTTCAGGGCGGAGCGGATGTCCGAGAGGGAGATCTGCGGCAACTCGACATAGCGCACGGTGCTGTTCGGCGAATTGACGGTGAAATGAACGTCGGCGCCCGAGGTCTTCACGAGTGAAATCAGTTGTTTGATGAGATCGGCGAGCCTTTGCTCGGTAAGAACGCTGGCGTCGAGGGGAGCGGGCAGAATGGCGGCGCGCGAAAGCACGTATTCGGCACCCTTCTTTTGAAGGCGGACGGCCTTCAAAGAGCTGTTGCCCAAATCAATCCCAACCACGCTGCTCGGAAGCTTCATTTTATTGTTTTGGAACGATTCCGTTCAAAATCTCCTGGCGGCGGTCCTGTGCCCCGTCGCTTTGCTGGGTGCGTTTGTATTTTTCAAATTCGGCGTAGTCTTCGATCGGAATCATGGCGGCCACGGATTTTCCATGCTTTTCCACGATCACATGGTCGCCCGCATACATCAGGCGGCCAACGAGTTCCGAAAGGTGACTTTTAGCGTCGGAGATGCTGACTGTTCGCGTCATAGGAGGGATGGGGTTGAAGTTTGAACTCGAACCTGGACACTAGGCACCGAACCAAGGCCAGAATTAGTCAAAATGGTCTATTTCATCAATAGAAATGTGAAAAATTTTCTCTGTAGAGTGTTTAAAATCAACGCTTTACAAGTCACATAAGGGGCTTTTTTTGGGAAGTGGTCAATTTGGCTGGTTCAAGCTGTCGGATCATAATTTCCCGGGCTTTCCATAAGCAGTCGGGATGCCAGTGGATTTTTTTAGGTCAAACCATGCATTTTTGGTGGAATTTGAACTTCGCAAGCGAAGTTTTTGCGCCCAAGCGAGCGGAATTGGTCTTTTAACGCTGCAGAAAATGCGTGAAGACGTTTGAAAGATGTTGTGACGGTTTCGTTTACAACTCACTTCGCGAAGCGTTTGTTCGCGCGAAGGCGGGTGTTGCAACAGTGCGCCCATATCGCTAAACGGAATCCATGAAACACCGCATTGGTTTTGGTCACATCGAGATCGGAGCGACGGCCCGCAAATATTTGGAGGAAAGTTTGACGCGCCATTGGGTGTCGGAAGGCGAAAACGTGAAGCGTTTCGAGCAGGGATTTGCGCAGCGTTTCGGTTACAAGGCGTGCGTTGCGACGAGTTCGGGCACCGATGCAGGCATCGTGGCGATGGCTTCGCTGCTCGATCGCGGCGCGCAACGCGGCGACGAAGTGATCACTCCGGCGCTGGCGTTCGTCGCCACCGCCAATTGCATTCTCGCGGCCGGCCTCACACCGCGTTTCGTCGATGTGGAGCTGGAAACGCTCAATCTTGATCCCAACAAAATCGAGGAGGCGATCGGGCCGAAGACGCGCGCCATCCAGGCCGTCCACACGATGGGACGTCCCTGCAAAATGGACGCGATCCTCGCCATCGCCAAAAAGCACAAACTTTATGTCATTGAGGATTGTTGCGAAGCGCATGGCGCCACGCTGAACGGCAAGGTGATCGGCTCCTTCGGCAACATGGGGCTTTTCAGTTTTTACGCCGCGCACATGATTTGCAGCGGCGAAGGCGGAATGATCAGCACCTGCGATCCGGAATTCGAGGGACTCTGCCGTTCCATCCGCAGCCATGGACGTCGTGGCGGCCAGCTTTTCTTCGCGTTTGATCGCGTCGGTTTCAATTCCAAGATGAACGATCTGGAGGCGGCCGTGGGCCTTGAAGGGCTCGAGATGTTCGACTGGACCTTCAGCACGCGGCGAAAATATCTCGCCCAACTTCATGGGTTGCTCCAGCCGCTATCCGACAAATTGATTCTTTATCCCGACGGCCCGGGCGAGGTGGTCTGTCCCCATGCCTATCCGATTGTCATGCGCGACCCGAAACGTCCGATCGAAGAACTCTACAATCACATGGAGTCGCAGGGAATCCAGTGCAAGACGCTCTTTGGAAGCCTGCCCACGCAGCACAAGGCGTTTGAATTTATGAAGATCGGAAAAGGCGCCTTCCCCGTCTCCGAACGCATCGGAACGACCGGACTTCATTTCGGCGTTCACCAATATTTGAAGGAGGACGATCTCGTCTTCGCCGCCGACGTCATCAAAAACTGGTTCAAGAAAAACGGATAAGCTTCATTTCGTCGAAGCGAGCCGGTGTTCCAGGACGCGCACCAGTTTGAATTGCCGGCGGGTCCGCGCGCATTTTAGCGCGGTCCATCCTCTCAGATCCTTCGCGCGCAGATTGGCGTGATGACTGACGAGAAGATGAAAGATCTCCTCCTGTCCTTCATAGGAGGCGACCATGAGAGGCGTGCGTCCGCCATTATCCGGCATGTCGACATTCGCTCCATGCTGGATGAGCATGATCGCGACGTCGGGAAGATTGTACTGGATCGCGCACAGGAGTGGAGTCTCTCCCGCCACCGAGCGCGCATTGGGATTTGCTCCATGTTCCAATAAAACGCCAAGAATCTTCGTTCGATTTCCCGCGTAAAAAAGAGGAGTCAGGCCGCGGGCGTCGCCATTCTCGGTCTTCGCGCCGTGACGCAGGAGCAGCTCTGCCGCGTCTCCATTGTCCTGAAGCGCCGCGAACATCAGGGCATTCATGTGATAACTGTCCTGCACGTTGGGATCGGCGCCCAACGCGAGCAGGGCGCGAATCACCCACCGCTCGCCGCTGCCGCTCGCCACAAGAAGCAGATCGTCTTTTTTCCACCACACGAAAACGGCGCAGAACATCACGACAAGCGCGGTCGCGCCGATCCAGCGTCCCGGTTTCAATGACCCTCCCCGTTTTTCAAAATGCGCATTCCAAGAAGCAAAATGCCCACGACCCAAAATGTGGCGTTCACACAAAAACCATAAGTCAGCCAGGTCACAGGAATTTTTTCATATCGAAAATGAATGAGATTCAATCCCTCGTGAATGGGGATCGCCCGATAGGCGAGAAACGCCTTGTAAAGCGGGACCGACTTCCCATCCACGCTCGCCTTCCAGCCGCGGTCCCACACTTCACTGCAAAAAAGCCATGGCGAAATGGGATGCGATGCCGGATCGACGCGCACCGCGAGCGTGAGGGTGTTGGCTGTGAATTCCCGCACGGAGCAGGAGCCTTTAAGACGATGATCGGAAACACTGGCGCCCGGGTTCCAGGCCGGCAGGGCAGGGGCATTTTTTGGAAGGGAAGTGACGAGCAGTGATTGCGCATTGAAAGTGTCTGAAACCATCGACTTTGCCAGATCCTCTTCATGAGGAACGACGAACGCGCCGTCGAACAATTGGATCTTTTGATAATGTCCGGCCACCGAAAGGCATGCCTCGGAATCCGAGGGAAACTCCAAAATGCGCGAGTCGGAGATCCCCGGGGGGAAATGTTCGAGATCGCGCAGCTTTTGTTTCCAGAGCGCGCGCAGGAGATCGTCGAAGGGCAGCATCCAAAGATCCGTGCGATAGATGCTCGCAAGGGGATCCATGAAAACGTACGACTCCGTGGTCCAATAGACGGAGCTGTAATTTTGCTGACGCTCTTTCAATGCCAGAAGATCCTGCCAGATGGGTTTGACGCGCGGATTTTCGAGATAACGATCGGTCCGCCGCATCGCATAGGGCATGGGCTGAAAGCGGTTCAATGCGTATTGCACGTCATTGAGCACAAAGGTTTTTTCAAGCGTGGTAAAAATCTTGTAGGAGCCAAGGTCCAGAAGTTGCAGTGCGAGAAGAAACTGGATGGCCCGCTGGGATTTTCTAAAATCTGCGCGCAGTGCGAGCGCGCCCAGCGCCGCGCAAAGCGCCGAAAAAACCAGGCAGGGGATGAACCATTGCGGGTCGAGAGCGGCGCTACAGAAGTAAAGGCGGGGCCCCGTCAAAAACTTCGCATGATCGGCGAACCACGTCGTGCGCGCGAGACAGGCGACATGAAGCAGGAAGATGCCTCCGAGCAAAAGCGCCATGCATCGGCGCATGCGTTCTGAAATTCCGCCAGCCACGAGCGCTTCAAATCCAAATCCCGCGAGCAGACAGAGGAAGAGCCGGATCATGGGATTGATCAGCGAGAGATGTCGGAAAAAATTCATCATCGGCCAGAAAAACTGAATGAGATAGGCGAAGTAGGCGCTTTTGGTGAGGACCAGCAGCGCCACAATCAAAAGAACCAAGGCCCAACGTTCCTGCCGTCGACTCGAAACCAGGGCGGGAAGAAGGAAGACCAGCGAGAGGACGCCGACATAAAGCGTGTAATCCATGCCGGGCGACACGCCTAAAAGGAGTTCAGTCCATGACTTGTAGCTCAGATTGGAGGCGTAGCTTAAAAAACTGACGACGGAAGTTTTTCCCTGCGTCGTTCTTCCGAAATTGTAATTCACGACGTCCTCGATGCCGAACTTCAGGAGCGCGTACATGCTGGCGAAGATGAAGGCGAGGCATGCCACCACGACGAGTCCGCGCAGGATAAAGGAGGCATTCAGGTTCCAATCTTTGAGCGTCTCGCGCCGGATGGACATGAACGCGGCAAAGTAAACGGCGATGACAAAGGCCTGGACCGGTAGAAAATAAGGCAGATTTCCCAGCATCTGGACGGCCAGCAGATTTCCGGCCAGAAAAAAGTAACGCCACTGGCGTTCGTCGAGAAAACAGTGCCCAAAGTAAAAGATGAGCGGGAGCGCGTTGTAAAAATGGAGATTGTACCAGGGTTGATCCATCCAGATGGACGAGCCCAGGGCGGCGACGGTGGAGAAAAAGCGCGCGCCGCGATGGCAAAAATATTTTCCCGACAGAAGCCAGATTCCCGTCGCGAGCACCATTTCGTCGAAGAAAAAATTCGCGTAAAAGAGACTTAAAAAGTTAATTTCCTTCAGCGAGGTGCCAATCAGGAGGAAAAGTTGCTGCAGCGGACTGGCCTGGACCGCGTACCACAAGTTCGCGATTGTTCCGTGGCACATGAAGGGCATCCATTGAGGAATTTCCCCCGAGATGACGGCGTTGTTGAGAAAGTAATATTGGAACGTGAAATATTGGAATCCGTCGTGACCGCGAACCAGGCGATGAGTCGCTCCCAGGAAAAGAAAATAAGCGCTTTCGAGAAGCAGCAACAACAGCCATCCCGCGTTCAGCTTGCGGAAATTCATTCCGCCGCATGGTAGAGCTGTGTGCGGACGCCTTGCACCAGAAAAATCATCATCCGTGTCCCGTCTGAAGTTGATAGAGCACGCCCTGAATCCAGAGATCGTTCCAGATCATGGCCGCGCTGACGAGAATCAGAATCGCAAGAACGGTGCGGACGCGCGGCGGCGCGGGCGACAATAATCGGTGTACCAGAAAAATGCAGGCGGGAAGCGAGCTGAAAAGATAGCGGCCCAGAAGGGCGGGAACCGACTGGCTGAGCGAAATGTGCACGAGCAGACCGAAGTTTAGCGCGATCGCGAGGATCGAAAATCGCTCCACTTCTGTAAGGGCATCTTTCGAACGCAGAGCTCGAATGCCCCGGATGAAAGCCATTCCCGCTGCGAGCGCGAGAAGCACGCTGAGAAAGAAGACGGCGCCCCGTGTCAAAAACCAATCCTGACGGCTTTCCTCGGCGTTCCAGAAAAAATAAAAAAAACGGTGGGGAATCTGGTCGACGACCATGCGAAGTGTGTAGGGCTGGCGCTGGGGATTTACGATGTCGAGCATCCGGTCGTAGACAATCTTCCATCCCGTCATCTGGTGATAGTGATGGAAATTGAACGCGAGCCATGGGGCGATGAAAACTCCACAGCCGGCGCCATAGAGGGGAATGCGTTTGATTTGATGGCGCGACGCCAGAAAAAGCGCGCCGATGACCGCGAGAAAGAGGTTGAAAAAATGGGTGCCAATGGCGGCGCCCGTGATAAGGCCAAATCCGGCGGCCCACGCCAGAGTCGGTTCCTTTTGTTCCATGATGGCGCGGTAAAGCATTGAAAAAAAGAGGACGCAGAAAAGGAAGCTGAGGTGAAAGTTCGATACCGTGCACATGCGCAGCAGGATTCCAGGCGTCAACGTGAAGGCCGCGAGAATGGTGTAAAAAAGGAAATCATCCTTTCCACCAGCTTGAAGGATGGGACGCAGCCGCAGCAAAAGCGCGAGCACCGTCAAAAAAAGAAAAAGGCCGGCCAGCCGCAGCGCGTAGATTTTGACGATGGGGCTGAAGGGCAGCGCGAGATAGATCAGGGATGCGCAAAGATAGTAAAGCGGCGGATGCATCGCTTCGTACATGCAGCCGGCGAGGCCGAGTTCCTTCGCCACGCGACGTGGCGCATGGGGATAAACGTGTTCGCCGAGCGCAAGGATCACGTCGGGCGTGGGTTGATCGACGGTGGGGATGCGATGATGCGTCGCGACTTCGTGCACATAGGCGAAATGCGCGCTCTCATCGACGAGGGCAAAGTAGGGAACGACCGCGATCAGGTGCAATCCGCCCGCCGCCATTCCCACGAAAAGGCCGCCCCATTTCAGAGTCCGATAAAGCAGAATCAGAAGAAGGGAGAAACAGACGGTGAGGATGGCGAAGTCGAGCGTGTTGAAGGGACGTTGATGTGATCCCGGCTGCAGGTATCGATCGACCATGAACCAGAGATAGGCTCCCAGGAAAAGAGCCGTGACAAGAAGGCCGAGCCACGACCAGCGACGGGCTTTCATGCGGACATCAGACTAAAAAAAGACCCCGCGTTCCGAGGGGAACGCGGGGTCCACAACAGTCTATGCCAGTTTAGGAGTACGGTCCCCAGAAACCGGAACCGCCGGTTGCCGCGGAGACCGTGCTTTGCGTAGCCGCATCAACACGGACGTTGGAGTTCACGCTACCGATCGTGAACGTTCCACCAAGCGAGTCGTTACCCGCGTTCGTCGCGAGCTTGCTTCCCGCTTTAAGATAGGGGGTCAGGTCGGAGAAACCCGGCGAGACGGCGCCTGTCTTATTGTTTTCCAATGCGTACTGATCTTTCGCGGCATCCATCTGGCGGGCCTCATTCAACACGGTGGTTGCCTGGGCGCGCTGA
>Ga0207095_10149_pt1 | contig 20930 bp, 17 predicted proteins | sample Alteio_BWMinHeat_88_FD_153529 | JGI IMG/M metagenome (GOLD analysis project Ga0207095, IMG submission 153529) | Enriched cells from forest soil in Barre Woods Harvard Forest LTER site, Petersham, Massachusetts, United States -... | ecosystem: Environmental > Terrestrial > Soil > Temperate forest >... | reverse complement strand
ATGGAAAGAAGAAGACCGTGAAAGTCAGAAAAGGCGTTGATATCTCCGGCTTGGCTGTCGGCGAGTCAGTCGATGCGGTTTTGACGGAGTCGGTTATTATCAGCGTCACCAAGTAGTAGGTTGGCCGCAGGCTTGTAAGTGGTGTTGCCTCGCTCCCGCCACCTGGACGCGGCATTCTCGCCCTCCATAGGAGGAAAGCATCGCACCATCGTGGCTACGATCGCATTCCGCAGCGAGATTCGCTTATTTCAATTGAGTTGATTCATCATGTACAAAGCTTTTATTCTCACTGCCTGCAGCGTTGGCCTGTGCACCACAGGATGTCTTCATCCTAAGATCGGCCCGCACTCGTTGCCTCACGACCGGGCCGACTACAGCCTCTCTCTTTCCGACTCCTGGAAGGAGCAAACGCTTCTGAACATCGTCAAGTTTCGCTACGTCGATCCACCCGTGTTCGTGGACGTAGGGAGCATCGTTTCAAGCTACAGCCTCTCCCAGGGTGCATCGCTGGGAGGAAATTTTGTTCCCAGCGGCTCCAACAGTGCCAGCATTGGCGGTTCTGTAGCTTTTTCGACCAGCCCGACGATTACCTACACTCCGCTTACCGGAAACGCATATATCAAGGGCCTGGTTACGCCTCTCCCCCCACTGCTGGTTTTCGCTGCCATTCAAAATGGCGTTCCTGCCGATTTCATCCTGCTCGCTTCTTTGACGTCGATCAATGGCTTGAGAAACCAAAACGTAAGCATGGAGGGAATCAAGCCGGCCGATCCGGAATTTCACCGAGTGAGGGAATTGCTGCAAGTGATCCAGGAATCTGGCGCCGTTCAACTTTACGTCAAAGTGGATCCCAACAAGGAGCAGGCCGACGTCATTTCGCTTCGTTCGAAGGACATCGCGCCTGACATTCTCGCCGACATTGTGGAATTGCGTCGCCTGTTGCACCTGAACCCAGATGCCACGGAACTGAAGCTTGTCGCCGCGCCCCTGCCCTCCAACGACACAGAGATCGCAGTCCAGACTCGGTCCATGGTCCAATTGCTGGCAACGATGGCAGCCCAGGTCGAGGTTCCGTCAGAGGACCTTACTCGTCATCGTGCGTTCCCCGGTTTCGAGACCGGCCACACCATCCCCGGCATTGTCCCGCTGATCCGGATCCAAAGCTCAAAGAAGAAGCCGGACGGCTCATTCGTGAGTGTCTACTATCGCAACAACTGGTTCTGGATCGACGACGGCGACCTCTATTCCAAGCGAGCCTTCGCGCAGCTCATGCAGCTCTTCACCATGACCGATTCCGGGGCTCGAGAGAATCCGCCGGTGCTCACGATTCCAACCCGCTGAAGAAGGGTCTTGCGTCTGCGTGCGGTCTTTTCCGCATGCAGTGCCATCGACGCAAGCGCTCTCAATTGATAAGATGCTGGCCGGGTTTCCGGTTATCAATGGACGAAATAATGCGCAGCGTCGAGTTCCTGGGCTCTCGTACGCGCAGAACAAAGGTGGTTCAACTTGAAAGCGTGGGCCAGGCATCCTCTTATTTATGAGATCAACACGTGGGTGTGGCTGAGCGAGCTGAGCCGGAGATGTAAGAGGCCTGTGACCCTCGCTACGGTTCCAAACCAGGAGTGGGACGCCATTGCCTCCTTTGGATTTGATGTAGTTTGGTTCATGGGAGTGTGGGAGCGGAGCCCTGCCGGCATTGAAATCTCTATGCGGAACAAAGGGCTCCTGGAGGATTTCACGCAGGCCCTCCCCGACTTTTCGGCTGAGGACAATGTCGGCTCGCCGTATTGTGTGCGCCGCTATGTCGTCGATGCGCATCTCGGTGGTCCGGAGGGGCTTGCCGCGGCCCGGGAGACTCTTGCGAAACGCGGCATGCGCCTGCTGCTTGATTTTGTGCCGAATCACGTTGCTCCAGACCACCCCTGGGTTCTCGAGCACCCTGAATATTTTGTCAGGGGAGATGCCCACGACCTCGAGAGAGATCCGGCATCGTTCCTCGATATCGGCGGGATCGTTTTCGCCTGCGGGCGCGATCCATACTTCCCGGCCTGGCCTGATGTGCTTCAACTCAACGCATTCTGCCCGGGGCTGAGGCAGGCGGTAATCGAAACACTTTCGGCCATCGCCGCTCAATGTGACGGCGTTCGATGCGACATGTCGATGCTGATGCTGAACGACATCTTCGAACGTACCTGGGGGGCATGTGCAGGATCAAAACCGGTCAACGAGTATTGGCCGACAGTGATACCGGAAATCAAGGGAAAGTACACGGAGTTCAAGTTCATTGCCGAAGCCTACTGGGACCTCGAATGGGAACTGCAACAACAGGGCTTTGACTACTGTTACGACAAGAAACTCTACGACCGGATGGAGCACGCTGATCCCGAGAGTGTACATCAGCATCTCCTCGCGGACCTTGCCTACCAGGAAAAGATGGTCCGTTTCCTCGAGAACCACGACGAGCCCAGGGCGGCTGCGACATTCGGGCTGGAGAAAGGACGCGCTGCCGCCGTGGCTATTCTCACACTGATGGGCGCAACGCTCCTTCACGAAGGACAATTCGAGGGGAGACAGATCAGGTTGCCGGTATTTCTGGGCCGTCGCCCGGAAGAGCCCGTCGATCAAGAGCTCGTCGCATTTTACAAACGGCTGCTGACAGCAACCAATCGTGATGTTTTTCGGAACGGTGACTGGCGCCTCTGCGAGCGGGTTGGCTGGCCCGATAACCAGAGCTGCCGGAATCTGCTTGCCTGGCGTTGGGTCAAAGACACTGAGCGCTATCTCGTGGTTATCAACTTCCGGCAGGATGCCGCGCAGGCACGTGTTCTCGTTCCGTGGGATGAACTCAGAGGCAAGGAATGGCGCTGCAAAGATGTCTTATCGGGGGACTCTTACGACCGGAGCGGAAGCGAGATAAGGGACGCGGGTCTGTACGTGGATTTGGAAGGGTGGACGTGTCACTTGTTCCAACTGATTGAACTGTAAGTATTGACCCCATATGGCCCGGGCCAAACGCGATCCATGAAAGACCGAAACTGGCCAAAGTGCCAGTGGGTCCGCGCGAAGAACTCAGGCACCATTTTGGATGTTCCTTGAACTGGCCGCAAGGCTTCTCCCGGACTGTCCCACGATGCGTTTAGCTGCTCTCCTAAATTCCGTATGACCTTTTCGGGCATTGCGAGTGCGGTTCTACGTAGCGGCAACGCCGTTCGTGCACGGCCTGAAATCAACATGCAGAGGTGCTGCTATGAATCACCGCACCATGCTTCTGGGTATCATTCTTGTTCTTCTCGTCGTGCCTCTCTTCGCACGGGACAAGACTGACTCGCTGGTTATGAAGAATGGCGACCGCATGACCTGCGAGGTCAAAGGCCTCGACGCTGGCGTATTGTATGTCAGCTTCGATTACATCGACGGCACCACCTCTGTCGACTGGTCGAAGGTGGCCCGCCTCGAGAGCAGCCAATTGTTTGTCGTGAAAACGGAGGACGGCTCCGTTTATTCGGGAACGCTCCGGACTCCTGAAACATCGGGAGGACGGCCAGTGAGAATCCAGGTGGTTGACACCACAATGAAGGAGACGGAGATCAACCGATCGCAGATCATTACGCTGATTGCCACCTCCGACAAATTCTGGCAGCGATTCAACGGCGACGTAAACTTCGGAATCACCTACTCCAAGGGCAATCAATCCACCCAATATTCTCTCGGTTCGCAGACCGCATACGTTCGAGAACGTTGGAACGCTCAAGCCGCCTTTGATTCCAACCTCACTTCCAGCACCGGTGCCAACACTTCTACAAGGAACTCGCTGGACATCTCTGCCGTTCGCCTTTTGCGCTGGAATAACTGGTTCGACTCGGGCGTAGGGAGTTTTTTGCAGAGTTCGGAGCAGGGGATCTCGCTCCAGAGCACCGTCGGTGGCGGCGTCGGAAAGTATTTGACGCATTCCAACCGGGCAAGCATCTCTGTCCTTGGTGGTGCAACCTGGCAAAACACGAGATATCAGAAGTCGGTAGTCCCTGTGGAAACGCAGAATCTGGCCGCTCTCTTGATCTATGGAAACGTTCAGTTCTTCCGGTTCAGTAAAACCACTCTAAATGTTACCGCCGGTCTTCTTCCGGCAGTCTCAGAACCCGGACGTGTTCGTTTCAATACAAATGCCTCCTATTACGTAAAGCTATTCAGCAACCTGAAATGGAATGTCTCGTTCTATGGAAACTGGGACAATGAACCGCCAGCCGGCTTTTCCGGCAGCGACTACGGAAGCACCTCCGGGCTCAGTTGGACCTACGGTTTGAAATGATCGGGGCGGATTTGCCTACGTCCTTGTGAGAGGATCTTTCTGGAATGTTGCCTCGCCCCGCCGAGGCATCCAAAGCGTTTCGCGATACAATCAGGCATTGTCGGGGCGTAGCGCAGTCTGGTAGCGCATCTGCTTTGGGAGCAGAGGGTCGGGGGTTCGAATCCCTCCGCCCCGACCATTAGAATCAACAACTTACGCTGATTCTTGGCCGGCCTCAACCCCACAGATCCCCACACCTGCATATTCGAGAAGTTTTGTATGGGCAGTGAGCTTGCTGTCCATCATCCCCTTCCCATAAACGTTCATCGTCGTTGCGACATCCGCGTGCCGCATCATCTTCTGCTGAACACCGACTGCTGTCCCCACCGCATCGAGCCAGCTGCGGAAGGTGTGCCGGAACGTATGCCAGCCGAGCCTCGGGACACCGATTTTGGATGCCAGGGGCGCAAGATGGCAGCGAAGCAGGATGCCGGCATGGTACGGCCTGCCCGTGACAACGCTCGGGAACATCCACCCTTCCGCCGACAGTGGCGCAACTTTTTGCCACCTGAGGATGAAGGCAATGAATTCCCCACTCAATGGGATTACGTCTCGCGAGGCTTCGGTCTTCACGTCGGCCACGTTGCCGTCGACGGCCGACCGACAGATCGAAAGTGTCTTTGCTTTGGGATCGAAGTCTTCCCACATCAAACCTAGTACCTCACAAATTCTTAGCCCCAAATAGCAGGCAAGCTCCGACATCAACAGAATCGGATCCCGGAGATTCTCCCTGACTGTTGCTATCTGTTCAGGCGTCAAAACCACCTTCTCAACTACTCTGTTCCGGCCTTTCACCCGGACCAGGCTCATCGGGTTTCGCTGAGCTTCGATCCACCCACGCTTCATCGCACATTCAAAGAGCCGGTAAAGCATGCTTTTAATGTGCCTCTTGGTTTCTGGAGAATAGTCCAATTTCTTGAGCCAAGTTTCGACATCGAACGGCCGGATGGTTGACAGCGTGAGGGGACCCCACGTCGGACGAATGTGTCGGTCCATCATCAGCCGATAGTTTTGCTGACTCTTGAAGCGCTTGGCATTTCCTCGCGAGAGAAGATCTCCATAACGGCTTCCAACGTCGGTTCTTGAATCGCGGCGCTGGAGCAGCCCGAGTTGACTTTTAGGAGCAGACCCTCGACTTTTCGCTTTGCTGCCGCCTCAGTTGGATATCTCTTCGAACTGAGGGTTAGTTGCTTCTGTTTGCGCACGCCGTCTTCATACGTGCTGTACCTGAATTCCCAGACGTCGGGACCTTTGGCTCTGGGTACCCGACGCAGAGATTCATGTTGATATCGGTCTCTCGTGAACTTCAAGTTTCCTCCGTTCACGGGAGCGGTTGGCTGATTGAGCTTAGCGCAGAAATTGATGCCTACACAACCCGAGCCAGCGAACTCCCTTCCCATCCAATGCTTTTTGTTCAGTGCGGTATATGTATTCGGCAGTCTGGCCGAAGATCTACCCGCGCCTGCAGGTGAGGCGCCAATGTCTAAATCCCAGAGTTTTGAAGGGTGGTTAGCTCGCGCACACCGCGCGGCTCAAGCTCAGCGACGCCTGGTCGGCACGGAACCGCACGATTGTCAAACCCAGCGGATGACCGCGAGTTCGTTGTTCCTGACGTTTTCGCGGAAAACTTACGTAACCGTCGCTGTCCAGCGCTCGCGTTTCACTTCGCTATGGTCGGCGGGATTTGTGAACACCTTTTCGAATTCAATTCGCGCCGAATATGGGGACCGCCGAAGGTCGTCAAGAACGATATTCTTGACCTCGACATCCACAAACGGGAGACCAGTGTCCCTAGCATACTTCTGGATGAAATTTTCCTTCCGCTCCTGGTCGATTACCGCGCGTTGAACATCGCCGTTCAGGAAATAGAGCGCATTCGTCTGGTCACGCTCGATGGTGAACCGATTGCGGCTGAAGTAGAGCTCGGCCCAGCGCGACAGATAGTATTTGTTCTCGGCTTCCTGCGGACGGTATTGGAAATTCCGGTAGTCGATCGCCTCAGCGCGGCCCACGTCGTTGATGCGAACGATCATTGGGTTCATCGCTGCGAGAGCGTTTTGGCTCCTATACACCAGGGCAGCAAGGGCCACTGAAATTGCGCACAGCGCGAGCAGGGTGATCTTCAGATATTTGTTCATTACAAGCGCTTCGCCGTATTGTTCGAGGTACTTTTCGGCTGCATTGGTCAGATCTGATTCCTTCATTGCGCGACCTCCAAAAGTGCTACAGCAATCTTGTGACTGCGGCCGTAACCAGCCCGCTCAGGCCGCTGCTGTGACCGCCGACATGGCCCGAGAACAGACTGGCTGTCATCGTGGGGATCTTCAGCAAAACGAAGCCGGCCACAAGGCACAGCATGATCAATCCGGGCATCACTGTTACCAAAACTTTTGGATCATTTACATTCATCGCACCGCTTGTTAAATACGTGATTAGCAACTGACTCAATACGCTCATCGTTGCTGCGGCGACTACTTTGTAAAACTCAAAACCGAGGAAGGCCTTGACCCAGCCCCAAAACATTAAATCGGTCTTATCAAAGACCATCCATGGAATGAATACTGGACCCAGCAATCCGACAATAGTCGCTCCGATAGCGCCATAGGCGATGATCACTGAGATCAGCGCGGTCAGTATCGTCAACACTATTTGCACGGTGTAAGTGCAGACGAGCGTGTATGGCTCTGTTAACGACGGCGACAATGTCCCCATTTTCCCGAGAGCCGTATGGATCGTACCCTGCACTTCTTGAGAGGAATCACTGCCGATGTAATCGGCGAGCCGGCTCGTTCCTCCGCTGATGAATCCCTTCAGCGAATACCCGATCCCCGGAATCGAGCTGTCATAGAACCGCACGAAGCAATAGGCAAATGTCATCATCACAAAAAGGCTAATGAATTTCGCCAGGCTGAATCCGGGGCCACCTTGGGCAGAAGCGAGGGCTTCTTGAACGCCGAACCAGACGAGCATGATGGTCGCAAGAGAGATCACCATGTGGAGCCCGAGGCCGTCTATTGACGGAGAAACAGTTGCCGTCAGATTCTCGCAACCGTTTTTTATCAAGATCAGAAAGTCCATCGGCGCCTCCAGATCAATAATGAAAAGCCCACTGCGTTCCCGCGCTCGTCTGTTGAGGAGTTACAAGATTGAAGTTCTCTTGATATGTGTTCCCCGTCTGAAAGAGCGCTTTGAGATTATACTGCTGAACCTTTTGACCAATCACGAGCTGCAAGGCTTGTCCTTGCAAGATCTGATTCGTCTCCTGCTCGGTTCGTAATTGGATCAGAAGGGCTTGGTTTATTCGCTGGAGTGTAGCCATTTCCGTGTGTTGGGCCGGATCCATCGAATGAGTCGCGGCTTCAAGTTGACTGATGTCGCTTTCTCTTTGAGCGGCGCGCGCCCGAATCGTTCCGACCGTTTGAATATTACTCACACCTACAGCATCGCCGAGATCTACCGTCGCTCCTTGCGCAGCAATTGCGTGTTGCCCTTCTGTGCTAAGTGAGGAATAACCGGGGATCCGGCCGATTAGGGCGATGCTTGACATCTGATTTGCGATCGAGGCTCCATACCCCGTCGTCGCAGCGTTGATCCAATCAACAGAGTTGCCGTAGGTATTGGCTGGCCGGGTCAATACGATCCACTCCTGACGGCCAAGATTGCTATAGGAGGTGTACAGTTCGCGAGGCAGGGATGCCAAGGCTCTTCGCTGCGCTTCGCCCGCTCCGCGGAGCCTTCAGCGGTCTTGACCGATCCTCCGCGCCCTGCCCATCGCGAAGACCATGAAGCGGGAGCCCCAATCAAAAGAAATTTGGTTGTCAGGCAGTTCTTTCCGCTCATGGACGCCCAATTCACCAGAGCAGGAGCACTGTTATGCCAGCCACCCTCAGCCGCACAGCCTACCGCAGCACCAATTCCACTGCCAGCCTTGCGCCGCACAGGAAAGATGCGGCGCGGGAGAACTCAGAGAACTCGCATGGGCAAAAGAGCACTGAACGGGAAAATCCTGTTGAACAACTCATCAAGCAAGCCGTTGATTTTCTGGTTCAGCAGCTGGAGGCCGGCAAAAGCGAAGTCCTCACGGCCTACCTTGCAGCCATGGCACGTTTTCATCGATATTCATTCGGGAACATTCTGGCCATTGCGCGCCAGTGCCCGACGGCTACGCGCGTAGCGGGCTACCAAACATGGAAGGAGTTGGGAAGGCATGTGAGGAAGGGGGAGAAAGGCGTACAGATATTTGCACCCATGATTGTAAAACGAAGAAGGAAGGATCTCGATGAACTTCAAGCAGAGGCGAATAGCCATGTTGTAGTCATAGGATTCCGCGCCGTATTTGTTTGGGACCAGAGCCAGACCGATGGAGCCGACTTGCCAGAGTTCAATCACAGCATTTCCGGCGAAGTTGGCGCCAACCGGTACCGTCTGATTGACTTCCTCTCTCAGCAGAACATCGTGCTCGAATACAACGAGAAGATCGCTCCGGCTTTGGGCGTTTCCTATGGAGGAAGGATTGCCCTGCTGCCGGGCCAGTCTCCTGCCCAGGAATTCACCACTCTGGTTCACGAGGCCGCCCACGAACTTCTTCATCGCAGCGAGCGCCGATTGAGTACCAACAGAACCGTTCGCGAAACCGAGGCAGAAGCGGTCGCATTCGTGGTCGGGAACGCCCTGGGACTCGAGATGGGAACAGCGGCCTCTGATTACATCCAACTCTATGACGGCAATGCTTCTCTGATTGCCGAGAGTCTCGAATTCATTCAACGCACATCCTCGATGATCCTGGCAGTAATTCTGCCGGCGCCATCGTTACGCGATTCCGCGGAGCGCTCTGAGTTGTAAAGCTGGGTTTGCGCCAGGGGCACGCTCGAAACGTGTCCGTGGCGCAGACACGCCATGGCCGCGACCGGTGGGGAGTTTCCGGTCCACAGGAGGGCACGTTTGAGACTATAACCTCTGCCTAGGTTTTGTCCTAGTTGTGATTAAACATGGCTTAATCGTAATATCCGACAAGCTGCTCGTAAATGAGTTGGTCAGATGAGACGAGTTGCAACGCGCTCGCGATTTTCGGGCCAGCCGATTGTCGTCAGGCGATTTGCAGAGCTTGGCTTCTGGAGTTTTTTGCCAAGAAGTAAGCGGAGAAGGGACCAGAGCATAGTTGTCGTTCAAGAACAAATTTCGGGCTTCTGCTTAATTGGAGAGATTCTGTGAGTCGCCCTCGCATTTTGGTGGCTGACGACCATCGGGCTTTGCTGGAGCGTACAACGGTCCTTTTGGGTACTTCGTACGATGTTGTTGGAACCGCCAGCAACGGTCGGGAGTTGGTGGCCGAGGCAATTCGATTGGACCCGGACGTTATCGTGCTGGACATAACAATGCCGGTGATGGATGGTATCGATGCGGCCCGCGAATTGCGAGTGCGCGGGATTCGCGCAAGACTAGTGTTTCTAACAATTCACGATGAAGAAGAATTCGTCAGGGCGTGTTTGGACCAAGGCGGGAAGGGCTATGTACTTAAAGTTCATATGAAAGCGCATCTCATTCCGGCCATCGAGGCGGCCCTGATGGGTTGCACGTTTGTCTCATCGGCGTGCATCCATCGGACTGGTCCAGAACCGAGTCCCGGCGCGTGATTAGATATCGAGCGCTACCGATTTTGACTTGCGCCGTCGTGGGCTGAGGTTGGAAACATGAGCGCCAGCCAATCTTCCATGAGTTTCTTGGCTGGAAATCTCTTACGGCGCAACGATGCCAAGGTCCTGCAGAACCTTCGGCTTCTTCTCGTCCACCGCCAGCAGGTTGTGGCACGCAGCGCAGTCCTGGGTAATGGCCTCTCCGTTTTTTGCCGTGTGGTCGCCGTCGTGGCAGCGGAAGCACCCCGGATAGCTCACGTGCCCGATGTGATTCGGATGCGTTCCCCAGGTCAACTTCATCTCCGGAAAAGCATTGTGAGTAAAGATGTAGACCAGTCCGTCCCCCGAAGACTTGATCAGGTTCGCCTTGGCGGCAAAAACGTCGGGATGTTCGGTGCGGTAGAACGCCTCAAGCTGCGCCGGAATTTTCTCCCGCGCCTCGGTCTCGGTGGAGTAATCAGCCTTCAGAAGTTCGAGGCTCTTCTTGTGGATCCAAGGCAGTTCCGCACTTACCGCTCCTTCCACCATCGCCCGGTTAAGCGCGTCCTCGGCAGTCTGCATGGTGTGCGCTGCGCGGTTGTGGCAATCGATACAGTCCATCAGGCGGCGCTCACCTTGGGGCTCTGTCCCCTTGAGCGACGCCGCCGCGTAAACCGTCTCGGAGCCATCCGCATTGCGCCGTTGAACCCACGGAATGGTGGTACGCGTCTCGTCGGTCGTAATGTATTCGATGTGACCCAGGTGCACGCCATGAATGCCGTGCAGGTTCGACAGCGAATCGCGCCCGCCGAGATGAAGCACCACGACCGACTGGGTCTCGGTATTCGTCTCGTCATCGGCGAAACTGGATTTTACCAGCAGCTTTTCACCGATGAATCTCGCCGGCGTATGGCAGCCTTCGCAGATATCGCGCGCCGGACGCAGGTTCATTACCGGGGACGGAATCGGCGTCGGATACGTGGGGATAAGCCGCGGCGCCATTCCGGACACCGGCCGCAGCGAGACTTCGATCAGTTGCTTGGTGCCGTTGAGCTTGGCTTCAAAATAGGAGCGAGCGCCTTCGCCGATATGGCACTGTACGCAGTCAACGTGCGAGTGAGAGGAAACCTGGTAAGCGGAATACTCGGGATGCATCACATGGCAGGACTGTCCGCAGAACTGGGGCGAGTCCATATAGGACGCGCCGCGATAGCTGGCGATCGACACCACCAGCAGATTCGCAATCGTCGCGATCAGCACGATGTCGATCCCATGACGAAAGACGCGGTCGTTCAAATCTATCTTGGGGAACTCGGCCGGAATGTGGCCTTCCTTCTGGAGCTTCTTGCGGCGCTGCAACATGCCGAAAGGAATCAGCAGCAGCCCAAGAACAAACAAAGCCGGAAGGATGAGGAAAAAGATGATGCCAAGGTAAGGGTTATCGCTCCTATGGCCCAGCAGCTCGACCACCCAGTGCCCGATCATGGTGACACCGGAAGCAGTGGTAATCGCGCCTCCGGCAAGGCTCAGTGGGTTGTTGCCGAAGAACAGCGCCGGCCTCACCCAGTGTTCAAGGAATTTCTGTAAAATCGGCACGCGGCCAGCTCCTTCGGCAAAACGAGAAAAAAATGCTTCTTCTGCACTGTCTGGGGTCGCCCCATCACGCGGATCCTGTCTCTCTTGCAGTGTCGGGCATATTTCGTCTCGGTTTTGCACCAAAAAATTGGCCCGCCGGCTGAGCGGACCGGTTCAACGTCTTACTTGAATGACCAGAAGTACGTCACCGCATCCTTCATCTGCGCGTCCGTCAGCTTCCCGGCGAACGGCTTCATCTTGCCTTTTCTTGACCGAAGCAAATTCCATCATTCGGGGTTAGCTTCTTATAGTCGGGATCGTTGGCCGGCTTCACACCCATTGCCTTGGCGATCCCCGGGCTCGGCACCCTGGCCGAACCGTGACAGCTCTGGCAATTGGCGGATTAATCCAAAAAATACTACCACTCAACATCAAGCAAAACGGCCGGCCATGCGAAGCGCAGTTTCTCCCATTCGTTAAAAGGCGTACTTCACACCCAGCGTAAAGACATCCCCGTTGAAGTCACGCGGAGCCGGACCCGCGGGACCGGACTCATTGTAGTGGTAGCGATTCCAGTCTCCATGCCACGACCACTCGTGGGCAATGTTGATTGAAAGGCTGGCATACGGCGTAAAGTACTTTGACTGAAGCGCCCCCGGGACCATGTAAGGACTCAGCATTTCGGCGCTTCCCTCCACGTTGTTGAACCTTCCCCCCACGTTCATATGGAAATACTTCGACGGCGCATAGTTGAATCCCGCGATAAAGTAGTTGACCGGAACATCGTAGTAGCCGTTGCCGAGATATTGGTTGTCATTTGTGGTGTTCGCGCAGGTGCCGGCGTTCACGGGTGTAGTCGGTGGCGCAGCCGTCGACGCGTAGCACAGGTCGGTCACCGAGTACACCTCGTCGTGAGCGTAGTTGATGTCCAGGCTCATTGACTCCGCCGGAATCAGTTGCAGGGCGAAGCTGATGTCCTGGTTGTGCTCCTTGTGATTCACCTGCGGATCGTTGTTCTGGGCATAGTAATCGTTGCCGGCGATCGCGAAGTTGATCCACTTGGCGGGCTTCACCAGCGCTCGCGCACGCAGATGCTGGATCTTGTTGGGTGCCTCGCGTGTGTAGGTATTGCTCGGCGTCGTGGTTGAATTGGACGACGTCGACCACATCATGTCGTAGTTCACGTTCAGCCGGAACACAGGAGAAGGCTGCACCACTCCGCCCAGCAGCATCCAGTTCTGGTGCCAGGTCAGTAAATCGTCTTCGTCCACCTTGATCTGGCGGTCATTGAACCGCCAGCCACCTGTAAGCTTCGCTTCCGGCGTAATCGTGACCGTTCCCAGCACCGCATTCCCAGTGTTCTTATGGGCCAGGTAGTGCGAGTCCGTATTGAGCGCCGTCGCCGCCGTAAGGGTGGGATCGTTGAGCGGAGTCAGCATCGACGTGCCGAACTTGACGGGAGGCCCGGTGCTGGTGGCAACACCCTTCAGCGTGAATTCGTTCCAGGCCGTTTCCCGGGGAACGCGCACATCCCAATAGTCGAAGGTATCGGCGAGCTCGAGATTGCGCGTGACTTCGAAACGGGCACTGAAATCTCCGTTGACGTTGATACGCTTGTTGTCGGCGAGGTGTCCGTGCGGAAGCGTTCCGGTGTCGATGATTTCCCGGTACAGCGAGCGAGAGCTGAACCCGATAAATGTCTGGTTGAAGCTGTTTACTTTGCTCTCTGCGCCGCTATACAGAAAACGCCCGTTCAGCGCGAGCTTGGTGAAGTAGTTCGAAGCAAAACGGATTTGTTCGGTCGGGAAACTGGTGCGCGTGGGTGCGCTCTGATCCTCAGTGGTGGTCCCGCTGCAGAATGGATTAATGACGCCGTTCACAATCGCAGCTGTGTAGTTTGCGGTCCCCGAAGTCCCGCATTTGGACGTGGTAAGAAGATTCACTCCCACCGTCGCCGGCGTCGAATCGGGGAGGACGTAAGGAGTCGGGGCGAGTATGTACGAGGTATCGCCCCTGTAGAACGCGAAGAACTGGTCGTAGCTGAACGTGGTCCGTTGGAATGGCTTGAAGTCCACCCCGCCAACCCACGTGTCCTGGCCATTGCGCCACCACGCATATTCCTGCACGTCGCCGCCCTGGTGGATTGTCGAGTACGACGGCCCCTCGTTCGTGCCATGGTTATAGCCGGCCCGGAAGCTGACCAGCGAAACCGGCAGCAGCGTCAGTAGCGTGTCCAGATCGCGTCGCACCGTGTTGAACAAATGCAGCGAGCTGGGCTGCGCAATCAGTTGGTTCGGGCCCAGCAGGGAATTGGCCAGCAGGTTGTAATCGAAATACTGCCGGTCGCGCCGGAAACTGCCTGCGAAGTCGTACCACTTCCCCTTGGACATGGTCAGAAAGGTGGCGTCGATCGGATCCCCGCCGTATCCAAAGCTCGACGTATTGAGCCTGTCGAAGAACGGAGTTTTGATGGGGTCGAGCGTGTGCATCTGGAGCGACTGCCCCAGGATCCGGGCGCCCGAGGTCTGGTTGACCATAGTCGCCCACATCGCATCGCTGCCGCTCTGCTCCGTGATCCGTCCGCCGACATCGATGGTGGAGTGAACCTCGTAGCCGCCCACAGTCCTTCCTTCAGCGGCTCCCGGCTTCTTGGCCGGCGCCGGCTGCGCGGCCTTGGCCTGATCTGGCGTGGGCTTCGCTGGTTGAGCCCCCGCCGGCTGGTCCTGCGCACAGGCGGGAACGCCGGCCGCCGTCATCAGAATGGCCGCAACGGTAAGGGTGAAGAACCCTGTCAGGCGGGCCCCAGCTGGCGACCCATACAGACACTTGAGAGAATTGGTCTGAGTTGTCATCGCTTGCCCCTTACCTAGTGGGTGTTGAAGTAGACCGGGCTCACGTTGGAGCCGTGGATTTCGATGTGGCAGACCGTGCACGCCTGGTATTGCGTGTTCTGGTTGTGCGTCGGCCCCTGAGGCTCGGAGGTCGAAAAATTCATCGACGGCGAATGGCACTGAAGACAGATCGTGTTCACATTGGCGCGATTCAGCAGGCGCGGATTCGGGCCTCCGTGCGGGAAGTGGCACGAGGTGCATCCTTCCGTCTTCACCACCGCATGCTCATACACAAACGGTCCGGCCGTTTCGGTGTGGCACGTGGTGCAGACCGCATCCTGCTGGACCGATGCCCTCAGAGCCTTCCGCCCGAAAGTCCCATGGGGGTTGTGGCAATCCGAACACGCCAGCAGACCTTCGTCCACCTTGTGATGGAACGGCATCGCGAACTGCGGTTTGATATCCGTATGACACTGATAGCAAAGTCCGGGCTGAGAGACCTTCAGTAACTTGTCCGGATCCTCGCTGGCGTGAATGCTGTGGCACCCGACGCAGCTTACGCTTCCCTCGCCATGGCCCGAGCGCTCGAAGTTGGCATGGCGCCCCTGGTGGCAGGTCAGACACTGGTCGTTCACTTCTTTTGTGGTCGCCTTCGAGGGATTGAAGATCTTGGTCGTATCTCCGCCACCGTCCACGTGCGCCTTGCCGGCTCCATGGCAGTTTTCGCAGGTGACGCCATTCTTCCCGTGTATCTGGGCCATCTTGGTGTGAGGGTTGGAACCAAATCCCTTTGCCACTTCCTCGTGGCAGGCTCCGCACGCTTCGGAACCGACGAATTCCGACGCCGGGGTGTCCTTGGCTTCTCCGCCAGGCTGCTTTCCTTCTGGCGCTTGAGCAGCTAAAGGTACCGCGCTGAAGACCAATGCCCCCAGAGCAAACGTCAAAAGGCCTTGTAATCGCGGTGCCCGCAGCGCGACAAAACCACGCCGCGATTTATCTATAGAGCCATTTCTCTGCATGACCTAACGCCTCGCTGAATCGCGTGCCCTGGTTACGTCCCAACTGGAGATTTTGGGTGACTCTTTCTGGACGGGGAATCGCCGCCGACCGGAAGGTCCTAACGTGAGCCCCGTTCAAAAGCTCCCTGCCAGTGCGGGGCTTCACTTCCTGGCTACGGCCCCTTTACTTTCAGCTAATACGAAGTGCAGAAAACGGGAAAGAACCGCTTCAATTCAGCGGAAAGAGGAAAACCTGGAGATTCGACTTGGGCCTGAGATGACTTGGTTGCCTTCCCTCCGGTACCTGCGTAACCATCACACGAGGTTCCACATTAATAATCCGAAGAGAATGAGATTGAGAACACTGGGAGAATTCCTAGTCCGAGGCTCACGTTTCTTCTGCCTTTCAAGGGAACACCTCCATTCCATGTGGAATGTCGCTGTTTTCCGTATCTCAGTTTTGGGGTGCAGTCCACAAGGAAGAGTTGCAATTTCCAATGAAGAATTGACGACGCTGAAAAAGGAGTTGGTAGCCAGTCGCGGCTGGTACAACCCGCGTCGGCACTATGACAATGAGGCGGAAACCCGTGCGGCGCTGAATCTAATTTTCTCCGGCCATTTCAACCCCACCGAGCCCGGTATCTTATGGGACTCCCACGCCTGGAAGCACATGGCCATCCTGAATGTTGCGGGTTTGGGCAAGTTCTCGTCTGACCGGGCCATCGCGGAGTACGCCGCGAAATGTGGAAGGCAGTCCCGTATCCCGTACCGTAAGGAGTCTGCTTTCGATAATTCGCCTCGAGAGTGAAACCGATTGAGATGCTCCGACACGCGAGAGGAATTGTTACACTGCGGTCATCGAAAGCGCATGGGAGAATGACGTAGGAGATGCCGAATTCGCAAAAAGGCTCATTCGGCTGCTGAGACCAACGATCGCTGGGTGTAGGCCACCAATAACCAGACGAATCTTCGATGTCAGCCGCGTGTTTCCGGTACGCGCCGAATCTAAAATTCGAATCTCAGCGCCAGTTGTCCGACGCGAGCATTTACAGCCGTACTGCTGACCACACCGAACGTCGGCGAAGTGTAGTTGGCATCGGGGTTGGCAAATTGTGGATGGTTCAGCGTATTGAAGAACTCGGCGCGAAATTGAACGCCGCTTGTTTCGGTGGGCCATTGGAATGCTACGGTCTTGGAAAACGCCAGATCCAGGTTCGCTTGTCCAGGACCGTCGACGATTCCGGTGGCGCTGTTCCCAAACGTGGTCCCGATACGATCCGAGCCGATTATCGGCGGAGTCGTAAAACAGGCAGCATTGAAATAACCACCCAACTTCGACTCCATCGACCCGCCCTTCACTAGTTGCTTTTTCGAGCAGGAGCCGCTCAATTGAGCCCGGTCCTGGCTTATTCCAAATACGTTGTTGGTATTCGTATCTGCAATGGTAAGTGCACTGCCGGATTGAATTGTAACGACCGCAGCGACGCCCCACCCGCCCAGAACCGTCCGTTGGAATCCCGCCGACGGGCTCGGGAGGTCCCAGGTTCCGCTGAAAACGAATCGATGAGGACGGTCGAAACTGACACGACCCCAGCGCTGCCTGGGAGAGTTTTGGTCTCCCAAGGTCAGCGCGTTTCCTGCCGAGGTTGAGTTAACGTCGGCGCCATCGGTGTCCAGCGTCTTAGAAAAGGTGTAAGAGGCGAGGAATTGAAACTCGTGGCTCAGCCGTTTTGCCAGGCTGACTTCCAGCCCGTTGTACCAGGAACTTCCCTCTGATTCCATTTCGCGAAGAGAGTCGGGGCGAATTCCAGGAATGGGCACGCGCGATCCAATATTGGCCAACGTGTTCGAAGATGCGGCCAGCGCTTGATTCAGGGAACGGAAGCGTTGCAGATGAGTCCCCCTGCCGCCCACGTATCCGGCCTCAAGCATCCAGTCTTTGGCTAATGCTCCCTGGACGTTCAGCGAGAACTGTTGGACCAATGCCGGCCGAAAATCGGGAGCCTGCGCATTGACCGAGGACTTCGTAGTTGAGGAATATGGCACAAACATTGGAAATGAAGCCGTCGCAGGAAACGGCTGTGCGAAGGGTGCTTGAAATGTCGCGGCCGCGTTCGTCAATCCGGTGTTCATTCGGGTCAGGGAAAATGGCGCGGCAAGCACGGATTGACTGGAGGACTGGCCGGTTGACCGCGAGTAGTACATGCCGTACCCCCCTCGCAGCGCCAGCCGAGCTGTCATCGGCAGAACCTGCCAGGCAAAACCGATTCGGGGCGCGAACGTGTTTTGCCCGTCGCCATAATTTGCGAATGTATTGCTTGCGCGTGCTACTCCGGGCGGGAGGGTACCCAGAAAATTGGAGGCCACAATGTAGCCGTCGAGACTTCCACTCGATGGTGGGCGGGGATCGGCCTTGTTGACATCGAAGCTTGAGGCCCTCCCCAGCTTGTCGCCGAAGAGCCCCAGTCGTTCGTAACGTACTCCCAGATTCAGAGTCAACGACGGCCGAATGCGATAGTCGTCCTGTAAAAATCCCGAGCCTTCCCACACTCGAAACTCGCGATTCAACAGTCCAAAGACGTCAGCCGATGCGAATACATTGCTAACCGTCCCAGTGCCGTTGCTGATTCCATCGAGGCCAAGCAGAAAATCCGGCCAACTCAGGAACTGTACAAATGAACCAATCCCCGCGAAGTCAAGATTGTCTTCCAATCGCGTGAGCGAGCCGCCAAATTTTATGTCATGAGAATCCCTCAGGAAGCTGAGAATATCGTTGAAGACGAAAGAGTCTTGCATATAGGTTCGAGGAACTATAGAAGTCATGCTCACGGAACCTGCAATGTTCAAGGCTGGGAGTTCGTTGTTTTCGTTCATCTCGCCTTCGGATACGCCGACATCGGACCACTTGAACGGGGCATTTGCCGCCATCTTCGTACTTGTGCGCACGAATCCGATCCTGGTCTGATTGAGCAATGCTTTACTGAACACATAGGTATGAGCAAGAGAGAAGACAACAAAATCGGAGTCACCTGGGCTGCCGAAACCACGAATGTTACCGGCGGGATTCAAGGCGCCGCCCGGAAACGTAATTAACTGGTCGTCAGCTGCGATAAAAAATCGCGCAGCCAGTTGGCTCTTCTCCGAAATAACGGGATCGACACTCACTAATCCCTGATCTTCCGCGAAGTTGCACGGTTGTGTGAACGCTGAAAAGCCGCTGCTGGCAAATGGCTTCGAGGAGTCAACCGTTTGTGGCGTCGGAATCAAGTAGCTGCCGTCTGGCAGTTTGAAGTTCAAGAGAGCCAGGGCAACGGGGTTGATGTTCGATCCGTCAGGCGTGATCCCCACTCCCCCCGACGCACCTTTCAAGCCTGCGAATTGCGCACCCAGTGCGGTGCGCGATCTGTCATTAGTGATTGGTGGTTCGGTCAAAGTGACGGTGCAAGCAACCCGGGCTTGACCAGCGGCTATTCCGTTCACCTGCCGGGTCCCCTGATACGATCCCAAAAAAAGCAACTTGTCCTTCTTGATTGGTCCCTCGAACACTAATCCGAATTGGTTCTGCTTGAGGTTCGGCCGCGGCTGGCCCGCTTTGTTCAAAAAAAACTCGTTTGCATTGAGAGCATCGTTACGCCAATATTCGAAAATCGTCGCATGGTAGTGATTTGTACCCGCCTTCGTAATCACGCTGACGTTGGCCCCCGCGCCGCGCCCGAACGCTGCATCGTAGATTCCGGTCTGCACCTTGAACTCTTCCAGCGTGTCGGGATTCGGAATCGGGATTCCGCCGCTGATTGGGCCCGAGCCTTGCACGTCACTCACGCTGATTCCGTCCAGTTCCCAGTTGTTGTCATACGATCGTGCTCCATGCACGTAAATTCCATCATTGGACTTCCCGATTTGTGACAGTGCCGTTGCCCCAGTCCCAAGTTCCCCGGCGTTGTAGACTCCGGCCGTCACTCCGGGTGAAAGCCCCGCTATCTGCGTGAAGTTTCGTGTGGCCAATGGCAAACGGCTCACTGTGTCGTTGTCCACCGTTCTTCCCAGCGCTGAGGTGTCGAGTTGAACCAGCAGAGGGTCTGAGGATACTTGCATGCGCTCAACACGGGTTGCGAGCTCAAGATGAAGTTCCAGCCGAAGTGTCTCGGTTACATGAACATGAATATCCCGTTGACTCATGGGTTTAAAGTCAACCTTGCTTGCTTGCATCTCATAAGTCCGAGGGGACAGCAGGAAGAATGCAAATCGGCCGTTGTTGTCCGAGGTGGCGGACTTCACTTCAGAACCATCCTCGATTGTGAGGTGAAGAATGACGCCCGGGAGAACTGCTCCAGAGGGATCCAGCGTCACGCCTGTCAGCGCTCCGGTGGAGGCTGTCTGTCCATGGACCGGGCCGGCAAGTGCCAGGCTCAGGGCGAGGATTTTGAGGAAGGTCCAGCAGCCAGGCAAAGCGCAGGCTAGACCAAACCCCTTGATACGAATGAACATTCAGAGCCCCGGCCTCAAAAAACGAACGTTTGACTCGTGATTCAACCGTTGACGCGATGGCAATCCCCTGGCGTGAGTCCTCACGTCAATGGCGTCGCGATTCTAATTCTTGTCGCTGCTTCGGACAAGTGCTAGTCTTGCGAGAGGCAGAGTCGAAGCATGTCGTTTGCTTTCAGTGGACTGGAAGATTGGAATTGTCGAGTTGTTCAACGTTCTTCCGGAGAGAGCATCCACACTCGAGATAGAGTTTGGCCGCGCGCCATTGGCGTTTTCGTCTTTGTTCTGTCGTTCCTCCTGATTTGCGTTGCTGCCGCGGAAGTCCAGCCCACTCGCCGGATTCTGATTCTGAACGAAGTAAATCCTTCCTATCCTGCGATCGCCCTCATCAATCAGGGAATCCAGACTGCCCTTTCCGATTCTCCCTATCGCCTGGAGTTCTATTCCGAGTACCTGGATACCACGCTGTTCCCCGATCCGGCCGTCCAGCAGGAGTTCCGCGATTTCTACCTTCGCAAATATCGGAGTCGCCAACCGGATGTGATTATCACGGTCGGGACATCTCCGCTCAGATTCATGCAGGAGGTGCACCAAAAGCCTTCCCCGGCATTCCAATAGTTTTCTGCCTGCCGGTCGGAAATGTGCCGAGTGCCAGCGAATTGGGTACTGACTTTACCGGGGTGGAAAGCGATATGGCCCCGGCCGAGACTCTGGGGATAGCGTTGCGGCTGCAGCCCGGCACAGAGCACGTTGTGGTGGTCGGGGGCGTAGCTAATTGGGACAAGCATCAGGAAGCCCTCCTCAAGCAGCAAATCAAAGGGCTCACAGACCATCTTGAGATGACTTATATGACCAACCTGGCTGTGCCTGAACTGCTCGAGCATCTGAAGCACCTGCCACGGCACACGGTCGTCCTCCTCCTCTCTTTTGCGGAGGATGCCAGCGGAACCCAGTTCAGGTCAAACGAAATAGCGCCGCTGGTCGTCGGTGCGGCCAATGCGCCCGTTTTTACCTTTTACGATGTTTTCCTGAACCACGGAGAAGTCGGAGGTTATCTTTCCAATCTCAACGAGCAAGGCAAAGT
>Ga0207095_10148_pt1 | contig 20980 bp, 17 predicted proteins | sample Alteio_BWMinHeat_88_FD_153529 | JGI IMG/M metagenome (GOLD analysis project Ga0207095, IMG submission 153529) | Enriched cells from forest soil in Barre Woods Harvard Forest LTER site, Petersham, Massachusetts, United States -... | ecosystem: Environmental > Terrestrial > Soil > Temperate forest >... | reverse complement strand
GCGGCGTGACAACACCGGGCGATGCCGGCGGCGCAGGCGCTGCGGGGATGGGTTCGGTAGGTCCGATCGTCTTGGCTCGGTTGCGCAGTTGCAGGGCCCGTGCGCTGGTATCGTCGATGTTGGGTGTCTGAAGCGGCGACATTTGATAATAGAAACGGCGCGTGTCGCGAATCAGGAACGGCCAGAGATTCTCACTGAAGAAGTCGATTCCGGGATACTCAAACCAGGGCGGCGCGATGTCCTGCAAGACTTGCTGGGTTTGGAAGCCATCCTTGATGAGGGTGAAGCGATACTTCCCGTAGTAATCGAAAGTGCCGTCTACCGGAGTTTGACCGCCGAGTTGCTGACCGTTGACGAGGACGACCGCTCCGGGTTGGTCGGTTTCGACAATGTAATGGCGCTCGACGCAGCCTGCCGAAGCTCCGGCGACCAGAGGGCCCAAAAGAAGCCAGGTGAATCGCTTCATGAATCCGGTCCACTTGGGCGGTGGGTGAATCCGTGTTAAGCTCCTGGCGGGCGCGCCGCCCGCCTGATCGCCGGAAAAGCGCGGTGGTATAACGTGACGGCATTTTTTGTGCAAGTGCAGTTCCCTAGGCGTGTGCGGCGTCGCCTGCCCTAACCGCGGCGCCACTATTCAAGAAGACCCAGGCGGTGTAGCATACAACCTGTCACAACGGGCGTTGGGGTAACGCAGTGACCGGCTTCGACAACATCGAGCATGCGAGCCTGACCGACGTAGGCGTTCGACGCCCGCACAACCAAGACAGCCACGTCGTCTTGCTGGCCCGCGATGAAAAACACTGGCGGAACCGGGGACATGTCTTCCTCGTGGCCGATGGCATGGGAGCGCACGCCGTCGGCGAACTTGCCAGTGAACTTGCGGTCGGCATCATCCCGCACACCTACGGCAAGCACATTCACCAGGGGCCGGCCTCGGCCTTGCGCAAAGCGTTCGTGGAGGCCAACGCCAGCATCCACGCGCGCGGCCAGCAGAACCGAGAATTCGAGGGGATGGGAACCACGACGACCGCCCTTCTGGTCCGACCCGAAGGCGCGTGGGTTGGCCATGTGGGCGATAGCCGCGCCTACCGCATCCGCGACAACCAGATCGAGCAACTCAGCTTTGACCATAGCCTTGTCTGGGAATACGCGCGGCGGCAGAAGATGGACCCGGAGCAAGTGCACGGCATTCCCAGCAATGTGATCATCCGTTCGCTGGGGCCGGAGCCGTTGGTGCAGGTGGACATCGAGGGGCCGTATCCCTTCCGCGACGGCGACATCTTCGTGCTATGCAGCGACGGGTTGAGCGGGCAGGTGAGCGATCACGAACTCGGCGCGGTCGCCGGCGCGTTGCCTGCCGACGAGGCATGCCGTTTTTTGGTCGATCTCGCCAATCTTCGCGGCGGGCCGGACAACATTACGGTCGTGGTGGTCAAGATCGGGAGCGGTATACAAGAGACTCGGGAAACCGGCCCGGCGTGGTATCAGCGGTTCCCCTGGCCATTGGCTGCGCTCTTCCTGGGCGCCGTACTCGCCGGCTTCGGGATTTACATGACGGTGTACGATTGGCCCTTCAAGACCGTGGTGTTTGCACTGGCGGTATTGGTCATCGTGACCGGCATTGTGGGGCTCGTGCGGCACATTCGCCATGAACGGCGGCACGCCGCGGTGAATATCGAGCACCCACCGCCGCAGATTCACCGGCGATCCACGTGCGCGATCGAGCGTCCGTTGCTCGACAAGCTGATCAAGGCGGAGCAAACGCTAAAAGAGCGGTTCATCGACAAGAATTGGGATGCCGACTGGTCCGCATTTCAACTCCACCATGACTTGGCCGAAGAGCACATGAGGCAGAATGATTTTCCAGTGGCCTTCCGCGAATACTGCCGGGCCATTCAAACGATGCTTGAAGTCATGCAGAAACAGCGAGCACGCGAAGAGGTGTTCCAGCCGGTATGGGATAAGGGATGATGAGGCGGTGAATCACCGGTATCGTAGTTTCACCACCTCACCACCTCACCACCTCACTACCACCTTACGATTGCGGCACGAAGCCACGGCTTCGCCAAAAGTACCAGGTTGCGATCGATCGATAGGGCCGCCACGGTTCGGCACGGTCAATCAGGCTCTTCTTGTCGGGAATATCGGGTAGAGAATAAACATCGCGCACGCCGGTGCGCAGGCCGAAGTCGTCCACGGGGAGCACGTCGAGCCGGCCGAGGGAGAAGATCAAGAACATTTCCGCCGTCCATCGTCCGATGCCGCGAATCGGGATCAGGCGGGCGATGACGTCCTCGTCTTCCATTTCATACAAGCGGCGCAGCGGGACGGCGCGTGTCTTCACCTTTTCCGCCAAGTCCCGGAGCGACCGAGCCTTGTTCGCCGACAGGCCGGCCGCGCGCATTTGATCTTCCGTTAGACGCAGCAAGCCGGTCGGGTTGAGTCCGCTTCTCGGCAGCGTTTTAAGGAGCCGGGCGGCAATCGCCTGGGCAGCTTTACCTGAAATCTGCTGGGAGATGATCGACTGGGCCAGGACGCCGAAGTGGTCCGCATTCACGGTGAGCGTGCAAGGGCCAACCGCGCGGATAAGTTGTTTCAGCACCGGGTCCTTTCGCGCCAGGTGCCGCGTGGCGGTGTGATGGTGATTGGATTGGATGGCCATGCAAGTTTAGAGTTATTTGGAGGAGTCATTCATTGACGCCGAAGGGCAATAAAACTGGCCTTGACAAGTAGTGAATATTTGTATATAATGCCCACCTCCACGTCAAGGGTCGAATTGATTTGTTTGCGTTGAGCGACACACAATGGGCGACGCGCAATGAGTGACAATGAGGGACAGCGACAGGGGGAGAATGTGCACGATCTTGATCGAGAAGATGGCGGGCGGGGATAGGCGCGCGTCTCATCGCGGTACGGGTTTTCGCCGCTGTTTCGCCGCTGCGGGTCGCCTCGCTCTTTCCTTTCCCACTCGACCGGTCTCGCGTTCAATGTGTTCGATGATTACGCGGGCGACATCCACTCCCGTGGTCTTTTGAATTCCTTCCAGGCCGGGCGAGGAGTTCACTTCCATGACCATAGGCCCCTCGCGCGACTCGATCATGTCCACGCCGGCGACGCGCAGGCCGAGGACGCGGGCGGCGGCCAAGGCGGTCTTGCGGTACTCGGCGGGCAAGCGCAGTTTCCGCGTGGTACCGCCGCGGTGAATGTTGGAGCGGAACTCGCCGGCCACCGCCTGGCGGCGCATGGCCGCGACCACTCTGCGGCCGACAACCAGGGCGCGAATGTCGGCGCCCTTCGACTCGCGAATGAACTTCTGAATGAGGATGTTCTGATCCAGTCCGTGAAACGCTTCGATCACGGAGCTGGCCGCGCGGGTGCTTTCCGCCAGCACGACGCCGATGCCCTGCGTCCCCTGGAGCAGCTTCACGACGACCGGGGGTCCGTCCACGCGATCGATGCATCCCGGCACATGGTCGGCTTGGCGCGTGTACACCGTGGGCGGCATGCCGATGTCGTGGCGGCTGAGGATTTGCAGGCAGCGCAGCTTGTCGCGCGATCGGGCGATGGCCTGGGATTCGTTGACGCAGTAGACCCCCATCATTTCGAACTGCCGCACGACGGCCAGGCCGAAGAAGGTGATGGACGCTCCGATGCGGGGAATGATTGCGTCGTACTGTCCGACCGGCTTGCCCCCGTAAAACAGCTCGGGATTGCGCCGGCTGACACCGATGTCGAACAGAAGCGTGTCGAGCACGTCAACGGCGTGTCCGCGCGCGCAGGCGGCATCGACGAGGGCACGGGTGCTGTACAGCGACTCCTTGCGGGACAGGATACCTAGGCGCATGGGTCGTCCCTCGTCTTTCGCCACGGGTTACGAACGGAGCAGGTACTTCCGCGACACATCGACGACGAAATCATTGGCGAGGGCTTGCCGCCCCACGAGCATGCGGAAGCGCATGCCGTGCCGTCGGGTGAGGGTGACCTGAATCCGCTTGGTCACCGGCCCAAGGCGCACGGTTGTTTCGATCACCGGCCGTGGCTCCGGAATTCCGCCGGAATTGCGCACCACGGTAAGTCGGACCACTGGGGCTTCAACCTCCACCAAGCGATTGGGATGCTTGCGACTCAGTGCAAGGCGCAACCGGGCTACCTGTCCGCCTCCTTCGATCTCACGCAAATCCAAACCGGCCACGTCCAGGGCGGACGAATACGCCCCCGTGTCAATTTTGACCCTGATGCGATGGACGGGCCAATCCACGAAGGTGAGGAGTTCCCTTCGCCCGATCATGACCGGACGCACGACGTTCTCGGGGTTTTCGGGAGCGGGAAGGTTGGCGCGCTTCATCCTCCGCGTCCTCCGAGTGGATGGTAGCAAGGCGCTTCGACCGCCGCCAGCGGTCCTGGAGCAATTATCTTCAGCCCGCGCCGGAGGGGGGACTGCCGGCGCGCAATTCACGGCGTCGGCGGATTTCGCGGAGTTGCAAGCCTGCCAAAAGAGTAACGAGAACACCTGCGGCGAAGCCGACGGCGACGGGACGGAGGTCAGGGAGCCAGTTGGTCGCGGGTTTCTCGGCGGCAGGAGCCGCTGTGGGCGAATCGATATTGGTCGGATCTTCTTTCGAGCGTGGATCCGCAGAGAGAATTCGCCAATGCTCAATCAGCAAGCGCGGTTGATTCGGTTGATTGATGAGTGGCCGAACGGGCGGATTCGCCAGCGTGTTGAATATTTGGAAAGCGGCAGGAACGTCGCCTTTGGCATTGAGCAGTTCAGCCAGTAGCCAATAAAGCTGATTGTCCAAGGGGAGCCAGAACAGCAACTGTTCAACGATGGGAACGGCGTCCGGGGGTAATTCCGCCATCTGCCGGGGAGGAATTCTACCTACCTCATATGTCCGTTCGGCCCTAACGAGGTCCACGGGGCTAAACAAATCATCGACGGTCCTCTCCTCGGAGCGCGATTGCCGTCCCAATTCGCGCATTCGGAGCATTAAGAGCAGGTAGTAGAATTTCTCGGCGCGTCGAAACCAACGCAATTGCTCCGCGGTGAAACCGGGGTGTGCGTCGGGCCAAGCTTCCAACGCAAGTTCTTCGAATCGAATAGCAAGCTCGAGGTTACCGGCTAATTGATAGGCGACCGCGAGATTGGCGAGCACCATGAAGTTGCGAGGTTCCTGAGCCTTCGCCGATTCCAGAACTCGAATGGCTTCTTGCGTCATTAATGACCCCTCGGGGTTGGCGCTGGGCAGTCGGAGGTAGCATGCACTCAGTTCGATGGAGTCAGCAATGGTCAGGTTGCCGGTCTTTTCGACGGCACGCAATTCCTCGAACCGTTGTCGATACTTTGCGATCCATTCGTTTTTTTGGCTGGCGTCCGTTTCGCTGCTGGCCATTCCGTACATTGTGTCCTTGTTGGCAAGTCCACGAAGGTCGCTCAGCTTGAATTGAAACTGGCTGGGACTTACGGGAACGGGATACAAGTCTTGAATCTCACGTGGATTGTAGAGCCCTGCCCTCGCTGAACCGGCCATAGCTAGCAGAACCATGATTGGCACGGCCGAGATCGGCATCCATTTCATGGCCGAATCCTCCTCTTTTCCCGCCGGCCCGTCGTAGGCATCACGCTTCGGGCGAGAGGCTGCCTCACGCGGAGCGTGAGGCCTACGATTCCGGGATGGAGTCCTTAGCCCGCGCGGCTAGGTAACTGGTCCCGCACTTCTGCCGTTATATCGCGCCCGCCTGCCAGATTTGCAAGCACCGTAAGGGGTGTGTAGACGATTCCCCAGGGCAAACCCCACCAGCCGACGAGCAACGAAATCAACGTGTACGGCAGGCCACGGGACCAACCCCACTGGTCCCGGCGCAAGAAGTACACGGGGCTCGAATGACGTAACGTGAAGAATACAAACGAGATGCAGTATTCAAAGAAAACGAGCCGCCCGCCCGACGCCAGTTCAGCTTCGAGTTCTTCGGTGGTCAAGTCATCGATGCCAAGAATGAAGGGTGGACGAAACCCTCCTGGTTGGCCCGTGATTTGCTTTTCCACTGTTTGCATGGAATACTTCTGGCAATTGTGGTAGACTCGCTAAACTACCCATCTTGTCTCTGAAGAATTCATACGTGTCCCACTTTCAGGCCGAACTTAAGGAGTTGCCTCGCGTGTCTGTCGCTGCCCTATTGCCATTGTCCCAAGCGGAACTTGAACACCAAGTCCAAGCGCGAACCGGTCGTCGGGTTCGCAACCTCGCCATCCAACTCGATGAAGAACGCATTATCTTGCGTGGCCATGTCTCGAGTTACTACCTGAAGCAGTTGGCCCAGCACGGCATTCACGATCTGATGCCGCAAATCAGCGTGACGAACGACATTGTCGTGGAGTAACGTAAGTTCCAATCGCTCGTCCCATTCTACGAGCCGGATTCCACTCGGCCCCGCGTATTCGCACCCCCCTGGGCTTCATAGTCGCATGTCACCGAGGTGGTGATCCCACCACGAGGAGTGAACGCGCCGACCACCCGGCAGCGCAGGGGTTGGCATGCCTTCACAAAATCGTCGAGCAGCCGGTTGACCACACTTTCGTAGAACGCGCCGTGATTGCGGTAGCGCTGGAGATACAGCTTCAGCGACTTCAATTCCACGCATTGGGCCGCGGGCGTGTAGGTAAACGTGATCGTTCCGAAGTCCGGTTGCCCCGTTAGCGGGCACAGGCTGGTAAATTCGGGACAAACGATTTCGACGGCATAATCCCGTCCTTCGGCAGGGTTGGCGAAGGTCTCCAATTGACTGGCGGACGGGACTTCCACGGCGGGCATTCGGCCTCCTCGTGCCGAAGGGCGAGAATTCAGAACTGAAAAGCTAATAGCCTTTGGCTGATAGCTATCAGCTTACTATAAGTGAACGTGACGGCTGTCACAAGCGGCGCGTTCCTTGCCGTCACGCCGGCAAAAGAGAATCGGCCCGCCGACCATGAAGGCCGGCGGGCCGATTTGCGTTCAATGACACACGATCACTATTACTTCAGCAGCTTCCTGACCTCATCTTCGAGCGTGCCGAGCTGGGCGGCCCGGTTGACGACCTTGCCGTCTTTGCCGACGAGGAAGAGTTGCGGCAACATCATTACGCCGTATTCCGTGGCCACCTTGCTCTCCAGACCGCCGGTCTGGTAGAGGTGGATGCCTGGGGGCGCTTGCCGCTGAACGAACGCCTTGGCGTCCTCGGCAGTATTGTCGAGGTTAATGGACAGGAGCGCTAATCCCTTCGAGCCGTAGGTGTCGAGCATCTGCTTCAGCTTGGCGAATTCCGCCACGCTGTCGCCGCCGTTGAGGCTCGACCAATAGTACACGATCACGACCTTGCCGCGGAGCTGATCCACGTCGTAGACCGTGCCCGATTCGCCCAGCATTGGAGCGGCCAGCTTCAAGGTCTTGCCTTCCAGATCAAGGCGGCGCACCGCGCCCGCGCCCTTGGCGCCGGCGTTCTTGTCGGCGAAATCGTGGGCCAGGCGGGCGTACCACTTCTTCGCCTCGATCTCCTTGTCGAGGAATTCGCTGACCATGCCGAGTTGCAGCAGGGCATCCAGCGTATCTTCCGCCTTGGGATAGTCCTGGACAAACTCGGTCAACCGAACCAGCCAGGCTTCCTGGACCTTCTTCACCTCGTTTGTGTTGGTGCCTTGCAGCTTGAGCGTGTAGTCAGTCCACATCTCGCGGTAGGTGACATAGGCGGCCAGCGCGCTGCCGGGGACGGCCTCGGCGGCCGATTTCTCAAGCTTCACCAGCCGTTGGTACGCCGTCTTGTCCGTTGCGGTGCTGCTTTGGGCGGCAGCGCCGAGGCAATCGGCGATCTGGCGAATCCACGGGTCACGCTCGTCCGCCTTGAGGCGGCCGACGACTTTTTCCAGCACATCCGCGCGAGCAAGGTTGTAACGGGCCACGTCCGGGTTCGGCCCGGGAGCATCCGAACCCTTGGGCGCGCGGGCGTCGAGCTCGCCGAGCTGATCGAGGAGCTTCTTGGTCTCCGCGTCGGTGACCGGTTTGCCTTCATCGGCGCCGATGTCGGCCAAGCCGGGGACCGGAGCGTCGATGACGCGCCAGGCCTGGCCGACCTGGATCATTTCACCGGTCTGGATCCAATCGTTCTTGCCGGCGGTTTCGCAAAGAATGGTGCCGCCCTTGTAAAGGACGACGTCGCGCCGACCGTCGACGGGGACGCAGTTCGGCGCGGCGGTTTCGAGGTGCAGCCAGTGGGTTTTGTCGGCGCTGAAGTTGGTAAGCTTGGCGGCCGTGTCCTGGAACTTGGCGGCGGCGTTCTTGCGCAGGGCGCGGATGCGTTCCGCCGTTTCGGCCGGCAGGTCGAGCGTTTTGATGTCCGCGTCGGAGATCATCACCGCGCGGAAGCGGGCAAAATCCTGCTTGAGCAGCGCGGCAACGATTTCCTGGCTGGTTTCCTCGGCGGAGATCGCCTTCCAGGCGTCGATCTTGCCGTCTTCGTTTTCGTCGATGCCCCATTTCATGCCGCCGGCGTTCAGCCAGCGATACTGATCGGGCTTGCCGTTGTGGTCGGTGTCGATTTCGCGATAGACCTCGACGCCGTTGAGGTAATACGACCAGACATCGATGCGGTTGTGAGCGTCTGTGTCGACGAACCGGCGGAGGATCTGGCCGCTTGAGTCGCGAAGGATCCAGCCGATGGTCTTGTCGCCATTCTTGACTGGTTCCACTTTGCAGCCGGCCTCTTCCTGGGCCGTGGGAGATTTGCAGTTCACGCCGTCCTGACGCGGACGGAATTTGAGCATTTGAGCGACGGTGGGGGGTTCCGCCGCCGAGGCCAAGCCGCTCACGAAGAGCAGGCAGCCCGCCAACACCCCCGCCTTAATCCCTGCCTTCACCATCCCTGTCTCCTTTCGGCAGTCAATCACGTGTCGGCCGTCCGCGGGCCGACTCGATGGCAGCCAACTTGATTCCGTGGGACGGATTTCCAATCCGTCCTGCTGCGGGGGGACGGTTTGGAAAACCGTCCTACAGCGCCCGCAATAATTTCGTAATCGTTTGTCGTGACCGCATTCATGCGGTCGCATTCCGTGGCGACCGCATGAATGCGGTCACGACGAACTGTTCCCTCCTCGCGCCGTCGTTCATGCGCAATACTCTTCGGCAACCTGAGGCTTCCGGGTTTACCGCAACGGCCAGAAAAGCGGTGGAACCCGCAATCGTCGCTTCTTCCTATCATCTTCACGAATAACTAAAGTTGGACCGCTCCTCATAGCCCGCCCAGTGCAAAGGGTGGGGTCGGTCCCTCCCAACCCGTTTCACCAGCGCCTAAGGAACGGACTGACAGCCTTGCGTCAGCGGCAAGGCTTGTGCGGGTTGCCGGGACGATCGCGCGGTTTGGGGGCTAACTATTTCGGCTGCCTGAAGATGGGGAAATTCGCCGAAGTCCGCAACAGGCCTTGCCCAACTTGACGGGTTTTTGCCTAACAGCTATAATTTGCGAAGAAAAAACAATAAACAGGGAGAGGGCGGCTGCTTGGTTTTTTCCCTCTGGGCAATTTCGACAGAGAAGGACGGCGCGCCGGGATGCTCGTCGTGACCGAGCACGGTTCGAACGGATTGTCGGGCATGGCCGGGCCGCGTGCCGGAGAAGTCCGGCGTGTGGCATCACTTTCCTGAAGGGGACAGAATGCTGGTGGTTGGGCATGGATGAGGACTCGTCTCCAGGATGGAGACCACCGACGACCCCCTGCCTTGTAGGCTCCGGGCCATGGTCCTGCCAGTAACGCTCGCCATTCTCTAGCAGACTCGACGGAAACAGAATCGGGACGCGGCGCCGGCCTTTGCGGGCGGGGAGTGTCGCCTTTTACCCCACGCGTTCCTTTGGCTTCTGCCTACGGGTGGCCCTTGGCGGACGACGCCGTCATTAAACAGGTCAAGGAGGCCAACGACATTGTTGCCGTCGTTGGCGGATACGTGGCGCTCCGCCCCGCCGGCGGCACCTTCAAGGGCCTGTGTCCCTTCCACAAAGACTCACGCCCTTCCTTCGATGTGGACCCGCGCCGTCAGCGTTTTCGGTGTTGGTCCTGTGGCAAATACGGCGATGTCATCAGTTTTGTTCAAGAATTCGACCGGGTTGATTTTCGGGAAGCGCTGGAACTGTTGGCGCGCCGGGCGGGAATCTCACTGGAAAACGAGAGCGCGTCCCCTCAAGCGAGGGGACGCGCTCTTATGCTTGATACGGTCCGTTGGGCCGCGGAGCGCTACCACCGTTGCTTGCTCGAAGCGCCGCTCGGCGAAACTGCCCGCAAATACGTGGGAGAACGGGGTATTACCGGTGAAACGGTGCGCCGTTTTGGCCTTGGGTTTGCCCCGCCCAGCGGTGATTGGCTGATCCGGGAGGCCGCCCCGGGGAAGATCGATTTCGATCTGCTGGAAAAGGTCGGCCTAATCGCTAAGCGGCAAGAAGGCAACGGCTACTACGACCGATTCCGCGACCGGGTGATGTTTCCCATCCGTGACCGGCGCGGGCAACCGGTTGGTTTCGGCGGGCGGATTCTGCCGACTTCTCCGTTGGCGGAACGCGCGCCCAAGTACTACAACTCGGCCGAGACGGCGTTGTTCAGGAAGAGCGAATGCTTGTACGGTCTTGACGTGGCGCGGCAGCCGGGGACCGCCGCGGGCTACCTGGCGGTGGTGGAAGGCTATACCGACGTGCTCATGGCTCACCAGCTTGGCATTCCGCAGGTCGTCGCACCCATGGGAACGGCCCTGAACGAACGGCACGTTCAACAACTAAGGGCGTTCGTCCCGCGCGTGGTGCTGGTTTTTGACGCGGACGCGGGCGGCGAGACTGGCGCGGACCGCGCCCTACGAATCTTCGCCAGCCAGAACGTCGATCTGGCGGTCGCCACTTTGCCCGAAGGCATGGACCCGTGCGACCTGCTGGTGCAGCGCGGCCCGGAGCCGTTCCTCTCCGCCCTTACCCACGCGGTGGATGCGCTGGAATTCAAGCTGAATCAAGTGCTGGAACGCGAAGGTGCGGGCGGCGTCGAGGGCCGGCGTCGCGCGGTCGATGCAATTCTCAACGTTCTGGCCCTGACGCCAGCGATGCCTGACCAGGACGGCGCGATCAAGCGCGACCTGATCATTTCGCGTATTGCCCAACGATTGGCTTTGCAGGAGGAAAACTTGAGAGGCCGGCTCCGGGAGCTGAGCAGCCAAAGGCGCGACGATGAGCGGCCGCAGCGTCCGCGCGTGGAGGAAACCGCCCAGCCGGAAACGAAGCGGGTCAAACCGCAGCCCGAAGAGTTGCAGTTGCTCCGGCTTCTGCTCGCCGATCCGTCGTTGATTCCGGATGCGGCCGCCGAGGTGACGCTGGACATGCTTCAGCATCCGCGGGTGCGGCAGGTTATCGGCGAGATGTACGCGCTGCATTCCGCGGGCGAATCGTGTAGCGTTGATCAGCTGCGGGTGCGTATCGACGACGCGCACCTGACGGAGATCGTGTTGAAACAGCACGACATCGGGCGAAAGATCACCGATCGCCCGGTGCGAATGCGCGAGTTGCTGGCCGTCTTCCGTGAAAAACACCACATTGAGCCGCGGACGAGAGAAATTAAGAATCAATTGCATGCCGCGGGCGATCACGACCAGGCGGTCGAATTGCTGCGACAGCTCCAAAATCAACGTGTCGGCTTGGAACCCTGACTCCCGCTGTCGCGGGCGTCGGGTCTTGTGGCGAGGAGGGTTTGCATGGAGAAGATCGATGAAGGCCTGAAGGCCCTGCTCGATACGGGCAAGGAAAAGGGGTATCTGACCTTCAGCCAGGTCAACGATTACCTGCCCGACGACGCCGTCAATCCGGAGAAGCTCGACCAGTTGCTCCTTCTCTTGGAGGAACAGGGCATCGAGTTGATTGACGAGGCCGATGCCGAGGAACGCGAAGGTTCGCCCAACGGCGCTCCAGCGGAGGACGAGACCCGCGGCGAACTGGACCTTAGTTTCATGGACGAGGAGGACACCCGGCGCATCGACGATCCCGTCCGGATGTACCTCACGCAGATGGGCGAGATTCCCCTTCTGAAGCGCGAGGAGGAAATCGCCCTGGCCAAGAAGATCGAGGTCACGCGCAAACGCTTCCGCCGCAAGGTCCTCGAATGCGACGGGGCGCTAAGGCAGGTTGTGGACACGCTCAAGCGGGTGCACACCGGCGAGCTTCCTTTCGATCGCACGGTCAAGGTGTCGCTGACAGAAAACCTGGAGAAAGACAAGATTCTCCAGCGCATGCCCCACAATTTGAAGACGCTTGAACACCTGATGGGCCAGAACGAGGAGGACTTTCAGAGGATCATCGACGCACGCGTCTCGGAGGACGAGAAACGCAAGCTCCGGCGCACCCTTCGCCTCCGCCGTCGCAAGGCCGTCACGTTGGTCGAGGAGTTGAGCATCCGCACGCAGCGCGTGCAGCCGCTGATGAAGAAGCTCGACCAGATCGCCGCCCGCATGGACGAACTGGAGAAGCAGATCGAGGACCTCAAGGGCCTGCGCAACGCCAAGGAAGACAGGGCTAATCTGGAGGTCGAGCTCCGCGACCTCATGATTCACACGCTCGAAGAATGCGGCGCGCTGCGCAAACGCTCCGAGATCATCAAGAAGCGCTTTGCCGAATATGAGGAAGCCAAGCGGGCTCTCTCCGGCGGCAACCTCCGGCTCGTCGTCAGCATCGCCAAGAAGTACCGCAACCGTGGCCTGAGTTTCCTGGACTTGATTCAAGAAGGCAACACGGGCCTCATGCGGGCGGTCGACAAGTACGAGTATCGCCGCGGCTACAAGTTCTCGACCTATGCTACGTGGTGGATACGCCAGGCCATCACCCGCGCCATTGCCGACCAGGCCCGCACCATTCGTATTCCGGTGCACATGATCGAGACGATGAGCAAGCTGCGCAACGTCTCGAAGAAGCTGCTCCAGGAAATGGGCCGCGAGCCGACCATCGAGGAGACCGCCAAAGCCGCCGGCATCAGCGTGGAGGAGACGCGACGCGTTTTGAAGATCAGCCGGCACCCGATCAGCCTCGACCGGCCGGTGGGCGAGAGCGAGGACAGCTACTTCGGCGACTTCATCGAGGACGACAGCGTAGAGTCGCCGGTTGCCGCCGCCACGCAGGAGATGCTCAAGGACAAGATCGACCAAGTGCTCAAGACGTTGACGTATCGCGAACGCGAAATCATCAAACTTCGCTACGGCCTGGGGGATGGCTACACCTACACGCTCGAAGAGGTGGGCCGCATCTTCAAGGTCACCCGCGAGCGTGTCCGCCAGATCGAGGCGAAGGCGGTCCGCAAGCTACAACACCCGGTACGCAGTCGCCAGCTCGAGGGATTCCTCGACGGCACCAAGCGTGTCTGATCGAACACCCGCCGGTCCTTTGCGACCGGCTTTTTTTTTGGTGGTGAGGTGGCGAGGTGGTGAGAGATGGCCGAGTCGATTTTCGCCACCCTGCCGGCTAGCTTTGGAGATTAGCGATGTCCGGTCCCGGCCAGTCCCTGCGTGAAGTCCACCGTCTACGCCGTTTCGCCAAGGGTTTGCAAGACGAACTCGATCGCGCGCCCCGGCAGCTCAAGGGCCAGCAGGCCAAAGTGGCCCGGCAGGAGGAGCTCCATCATGGGGCGGAGGAGGAGATCAAGAAACTCAAGGTGTTGATCCACGAAAAGGAGGTGTCGGTCAAGACGAAGCACACGCAGATCGCCAAGCATCAAAAGCAACTCAACGAGTCCACCGGCAAGAAGGAATACGACGCGTTGCAAAGCGAAATCAACGCCGACCGACGAGCGATACTCCAGCTGGAGGAAGAGATACTTACCGCGATGGCGGAAGTAGAGGAGAAGACCGCAAAGCTGCCCGAATTGGACCAGGCCGGCAAAAAGGCGAACGAGGATTTCGCGGCGTTTCAACAGGGCGCCGGCGAACGGCACGCGAGCCTGTCGGAACAGCTTCAGAAGACTCTGAGCGAACTGAAGGAAGTGGAAGCCAAGTTGCCCGACGACATCAGGCCGCTGTATAACCGGATCATTTCGTCCCGAGGCGAGGACGGCCTCTCCCTGGTTGCCGACCGCAATTGCTCGGCCTGCTACACCAGCATCACCGCGCAGAACATGAACGAACTCATGAGGGGCATGTTCGTGGTGTGCAAGTCCTGCGGGCGTATCCTTTATCTTCCGGAGTGATTATTCCGCCGCGACTGCCTTATGCAGCGCGGACTTCCGCGCTCGCCGGCGCAACACCCGGATCAGTACGAAGGCCCCAAGCGACAACAGGACGACGCTCGGGTGGGTGATGAAACGTAGAGCCGTGAGTATGCAGTCGCTGAATCCCGCCTGGCGCGTCAAATCCTCATCGGCCAGCACTACCTCGAAGTAGCCGTTGAACATCTCGTCCCAGCTCTGCGGCCCGGTATGCACCGTGACATTCGGGTCGGGATTGGCGGAGTTATTCTCCGAGTTGTCGTACACCGCGACGCAGTGCATCACGGTCCCTGCGGGCAACCGCTTCGGCTCCGCCAGCACGTACCGGTTCTGCCAGGCGAAATCCCAGCGCGGCACGTCGAGTAGGATCTCCCTCGTTCCATCCGGATATTCCGCTTCGTATCGAAACGATTTGCCGCGTACGTGCATGTGCGGGAAGAACGCGAGCAACAGCACGTCGTCGCTGAACCGCTGGGTTTGCTCGACGCGGTGGTCGGCGACGCGCGGCGGAATACTCAGCTCGGCATCGAGCAGCAGATTGGTCGCCACCTCCTTCTTCACCGCCTTCGCGTCGGCGAGGATCAATCCGATGCTCGTTTGGTCCTCCTGCACTATCCCGATCGGTGTGTAGTGCAGCACGAACACCAGCTTCCACCCCGCCGGGATCCGTTTTGCCATGCCGTCCGGCAACACCATTGGCGGAGTTCCCGGCGCCGCCGCCGCAAAGCATACGGAGCCCAACGTCCCGGGCGCGCCGAAATCGCCCGTGCTGCCCGGCGGCCGGAGAAAGACGTTGCAGTGATGCACCACCGCACGGTTGCTCGGCTTGATCTCCGCGGCCGTGATCCACACATCCTTCTTAAAGCCGGGATCAACCTCGATGAATTGGTAATCGACTACCCCATCGGCCGGGACCGTGAACGGCTCGGGAATGGAAATAACACAGTCAGGCTTCCCGATGGCCCAGTTCTCGGAGAACGTCGGCGGGGCGGGAAGGTCGGCGGGATCGCCTTCCGGTGCGCCGTCCCGCGCCCAGGCGGCGATCAGTTGCTTCTCACGATCGCCCAGGCGTGGGTCGTTGGCGAATTTGCCGTGCCTCGGATCGGCGTGCCACGGCGGCATTCGGCCTTGCCCGACGACTTCATCGATCATCGCCGCCCAGCCCGCCGCTTCCTTGTAGTTGGTTAACGCGAAGGGGCCGATTTGGCCCGGACGATGACAGACCTGGCAGTGTTGTTGCAATATAGGCGCAATGTGCTTCGCGTACGTGATCGATCCCTTCGCGGACTGGGTGCGGACGCGGCTGATAAGGCAGCCCGATGCCTCGGTTTCGGGCGTGCCCACGTCCTTGCCGTCCAGCAACTCTTCGATGGCGATTGCCAGATCGCGGCGCCCCGCCTTCAGCCGATGCACGGAGACGGTGAACTGGTCGTCTATCCGTCCGCGATAGCGCACGAAACGCTTCGGATCGAGCAGAAACACTTCCATCACGCGCGTCGCGCCGAAACGGTCGGCAACTTCATTGCCCACATCCTTGAGAATTGGAAACGAAATCTGATTCGCCTTCGCGTAGCGGTCGATCTCGGTGATCGCATCGTTCTGGTTAGAGTTGATGCCGACGAACTGCACCCCTTGGTTCTCGAATTCACGTGACAACTCGCCGAGGCGCGGCGCGTAGAGCTTGGCCAACGGGCAATCGACGCCGAGGAACACGACTGCCACGAGCTTGGATTCCTTCCAATCGCTCAGTTTCCGGGACGCCCCGCGGTAGTCGCGCAGCTCGAATTCCTCGATCGGATGTCCGACCGACGTACCGAAATACGCCAGACCTGCCAGCCAAAAGCAAATCGACTGCATACATCCTCCCGGTCGCGGACGGGCGTAATCCATGCGCCCTAATTCCTTCTGTAGCATAGCTCGCAAATGAGCGGAAATGGCTCGAAGGGAGCGGCCAGGAAGACCGTTCGCCAGAAGCGAAGTCACGATAGATAGGTTTTTTTCATCACTCGACCGCCACCACACGCTGTTCGCGGGCCGACCGGGCGAGGGCGTCGAGGACGCGCAACGTGCGAACCGCTTCCTCGGCGGGCGGCTGGACGGGTTGTTTCTGGAGAACCGCGTTGCCGAAATCCTCGATCATGTGCACGATCTGGTCGGCCTCGTGCATTGTGACAGCTTCGACCGGTTTCCCGTCACGGTGTATCTCGAAGGTGGCCTGCGGTGGCGGCAGCCACATCTCGGGTACGCGTATCACTCCTTCGCTGCAGGTGATTTCCATCCAGCCGCGCATCGGCACTGTGAAGCCGCAGTCGAACGCCGCCACCCGCCCGTCCGCGAACCAGAGCAGGCCGTTCATTTCCACATCCACGCCATGTAGGTACTTCGCCGTGGCGTAAACGCGGACCGGCTCGTCCCCGAACGCCCAGCGGATGCCGTAGATCGGGTAACAACCGACATCGAGCAGACTGCCTCCCGCCAGGCCGGGTTGCAGGCGGATATTGTCCGAGGATAACGGGAGAAGCGGGAATGTGAAGGCAGCGGCGACACGCTGAACATTGCCGAGATTTCCTGCGTCGAGGAATTGGCGGAGTCGTGCCGTGCGCGGGTGGTGGGGCCACATAAAACCGTCCATGAGTTGGACATCCTTGGACCGGCAGAAGGCGGCCAATTCAACCGCTTCGGCGGCGCTCGGCGTCAGCGGTTTCTCGCACAGCACATGCTTGCCGTGCTCGGCGGCATTGCGCGTCCATTCCGCGTGAAGCGAGTTAGGCAGTGGAATGTATATCGCGTCGATTGTGGGGTCATCCAATAGCGCTTCATAGCTACCGTGGGCGACCGGGATGTGCGCGGCGGCAGCGGCGGCCTTGGCTTTGTCCAGCGACCGGCTGGCTATGGCCCGCAGATCCGCGTTGGCGGCTTTCGCGAACGCCGGCAGCAGCCGCTCATTGATTTTCGCGACGCCCAAGATTCCCCAGCGTATTTGCATGATAAGGTCCACAAACCGAAGGTCCGGAGCAAAATACACGAACAGTACAGGGCTGAATGTACAATAATCCCTTGCTGCGGACCACGGCCTAGGAACGCTGGACGATGTGCCTCCTAGCTCTCTTCTTTCGCGTCGTTCCGGGCGCGCCGGTGATCGTTGCGGCCAACCGCGAGGAGATGTACGCGCGCGTCGGGGAGCCGCCGCGCATCCTCGAGGGGTCGCCGCGCTCCGTAGCCGGGGTCGATCCTGTGGCGGGAGGAACGTGGCTCGGAGTCAATGAGCACGGCGTCATAGTGGCGGTTACGAACCGGCGCAAATCGGAGCCCCCGGCGAAACCACGTAGCCGAGGGTTGCTGGTGCGCGATCTATTGGCTCGCGCGTCCGCATTGGAAGCTGCCGATCAGGCGGCGCGGGAACTGGGGGGAAACGATTACGCAGGCTGTAACTTGGTCTGCGTGGACGAATACCGCGCAATTGTGTTGCACGCGGGGGACTGGCTGCGGGTGCGCCCCCTGCCCTCTGGGATTCACGTTCTAACTTCTCATGACGTCAATGACGCCAGCGATCCGCGTCTGGGGCACGCCCTGAATTGGCTGGCCAGCCGGCGGTATTCCAACTCGGAAGAGTGTGTCTCCGCGCTCCAAGAACTCTGCGGGCAGGCCGGCAACGGCGGGCCGCCGATCTGTTTGCACGGCGAAAAAAGCGGAACGGTTTCCAGCAGCATCGTGGCCCTTAGGAAACCCTTATCGAACAGCGTCTACCGGCACGCCCAGGGCCCGCCCGATCGCGAACCTTACGCCGACGTGTCCCCGTTGCTTCACGCGATCTTCGAGAGAAGCTGACGCATGTATCCCCATCGCATCCGTCTGCGCGGCCCGTGGGAATGTGAACCCTTAGCGCAGGCAAGCACCGTAGGCGACCCGCCGCCGCTGCGCACATTACGAATTTCCCTGCCCTGCCATTGGCGGGATGCGGGACTGGCAGGCTTCACCGGCAGGGTGCGGTTTCGGCGCCGCTTTGGTTATCCGGGACGGATCGACGATTACGAGCGCGTCTGGCTGACTTTTGCCGGGGTGACGAGTTCGGTGGAGTTTCGCCTTAACGATCAACTTCTGGGCCGATTTGAGAACCTGTCAGAGCGGGCGGAATTCGAAGTGACGAACCTGCTGGGAACGCGCAACGAGCTGGTGGTGGAGGCGGAATCGTCCAATGACGAGGGCGGTTTGTGGGGAGAGGTAGCACTGGAAGTGCGCTGTACCGCGTACTTACGTGGCATTCAGGTGCTGCCGGAAAAGGAGTGCGACGACGTTCGCCTGAGGGTTTCAGGGGAGGTGGTCGGTGTTTGTCCGCGGCACCTGGAGCTGTACGTGGTCGCCGGCCGTTCGACAGTCGCCTATTCCACCATCGAGGCGACGCCCAACGGGCGGCCGTTTCAAATCACGACCGAACCTCTCCACGGAACATGGCAAGGCGAGTGCCCCGTCCGAGTGGAGCTGGTGAACGCCGCGAGTGTTTGGTTCGCGTATGAGACACAAGTGTCGATTGCGGGGGAGCGCCCGGAGGAATAGACATCCAGGCGCTACTTCTTATCGTCCGTCCGCCCCTCTTCGCCCAGCGCGTTTTCCAGATCGCGGATTGCGTCTTCCACGCCGTCGAGGTTGGGATTGATGGCATAGGCGCGGCGAAACGCTTTCAGAGCGGCACGCGGTTTGCGCAGGCGCATAAAGCAGCGCGCCAGGCCGGATTGGGCGCCGAAGTGTTGTGGATTGAGTTGGAGGGCTTTTTCACAATCGGAGGCGCACTTGTCGTATTCTTTTTGCTTGAAATAGAGAATGGCGCGCTGATTGTACGCCTCGGCAAAGCCAGGGGCCTTGCGGATCAGCGCGTCGAGGCCGTCGATGGCCTTGTCGGCGTCGCGCAGATGAATCAGGCGCTGGAGCTCTTGATTGTTTTCGTCGGAATCGGCTCGGAACCACACGGCCCAAAGTGCGTCGGCGGCGTGCTCGCGCGCTTCCGGGTCGTCGTCGTGCAAACGGCCGGCCAGGGCTTCGTTCGATGCGATGGTCCCCATAAGTCCCAGCGCCAACACCGCGGCGCGGCGAGTCCGAGAGTTGGGGTTGTCCAGGAGACGCTGGAGGGTCCCTTCGCTATAGCGCGCCTTGACGCGTTTCTTGAATTTCTCCAACCCGGCTTGCATGCGGGCGGCATAGGCCTCGGTATCTATGCCCTCGCGCCGCGCGGGCAACGCTTCGTAGTATTCCACAAGCAGTGCCGTTCCCACGTCCGCACCTCTTGGCTGTACACACAGGGGATCGCGATCGGAGTGGTGGATCGACGCCCACGCTGGAGCCGCCGCCACACAGGTCATCCAAGCCGCAAGCACGGTTCTAAAACGGAAGGACGTCCCGCCCATGTGCCGGATCCTCCAGAATCCCGGGCACCCACGCCCTATCCGCTGCTGGTAACGGAACGGGTAGAGTGTGGGAGCGGCTGCCGCCCGAGGTTATTCCGTCTGTAACGAGTTTATGACTCTTGCGGGCGTCTAGCAACCCAAGAGTCATGAGAAAGGCCCTCCCATAACGGACGGTTATTCCCGGTTCCGACTCGGGGGCTGCGGAAATCGCCAGGATTGGAATGCTAAGCCACAACACAGGATGCGTTACTTTCCAACGGGCATCGGCGGACCCGGAGGAGGCGTCGGTGGACCCGGCGTAACGGGCGTGGCGGGTTTGGCGCCATCGGGCTTGGCGGCGACGGCAGGGTGGGCCTTTTTCCATTCGGCCACATCCTGCTGCACGACCTCGACAGCCTTGTCCAGTTGGACGTCGATCCCCTTGGCAAGTTGGTCGGGCGTGGGTTCCACCGCGACGTCCGGCGCGACGCCTTCCTTTTCCATGTTGACGCCCTTGACGGTATAGACGCCGGTGCGCGGGATGCGGAACATTGAGCCGTCGATCAACGGGACGCTCACCGTGCCGATCACGTGGCCCCCGGTTGATTGGCCAACGAGTTTGCCCAGGCCCAAAGTGCGGAATGCGTTGGGAAAGATCTCGGCGTCGCTGTAGGAGCGGTTGTTGATGAGAAGGACTAGGGGCTTCGACCATTTGCGATCGTTGGAGCGGAGCACCAGGCCCTCGCCGCCGTCGCGCTGGCGGAACACGGTGTGTTCCTTCGCGCCCAGATAGTTGAGGACTTGGTCGTGCGTGAAGCCGCCGCCGTTGTAGCGAACGTCCAGCACGATGGCGTCCTTGTCGAAGTTGTCGGAGTAGAGGGAGCGAACGAAGCGATCGAGGCCGTTCTCGTCCATGCTGGGAATGTGGATGTAGCCGATCTTCCCCTTGCTTAGCTCGGTGACCCGCTTGCCGTTGTTGTCCACCCAGCGTTCATACATCAAGGACTGAATGCGCTCGCGGCCGACCGCGTGAATCTCGACGCGCCGCTTTGCTTTCGGATCCTTGGGATCGGTGGCGCCGGCGGCGAGCAGTTGCAAGGATACCGCCTCATCCACCTTTCCATTAAGAATTTGGCTCAGGTCGGTCTGTTCGGTCAGTTCGGTGTCGTCAATGGCGGTGATGACATCGCCCGGCTTGATGTTCATCCCGCGGCGGTCCGCGGGGCCGCGTTTCAGGACCTCGGCGATCTTCAGGCCGGGACCCTTGTAGCTTTCTTCAAAGATCAGTCCCAGGTCGGCCGTGACTTCCTCGGGCGTGTGGCCAAAGCCGGAAATACCCATGTGCGAGGCGTTCAGTTCGCCCATCATC
>Ga0207095_10147_pt1 | contig 21213 bp, 23 predicted proteins | sample Alteio_BWMinHeat_88_FD_153529 | JGI IMG/M metagenome (GOLD analysis project Ga0207095, IMG submission 153529) | Enriched cells from forest soil in Barre Woods Harvard Forest LTER site, Petersham, Massachusetts, United States -... | ecosystem: Environmental > Terrestrial > Soil > Temperate forest >... | reverse complement strand
CTGGCAGAACTCACCGTGAGCAATCACGGTGACGGCACGTTGCATGGCAACGACTGGGCGCTGTACTTCAATGTCGCCCGCAAGATCCATTCGGATAGTGTCACCGGCGGCGTATGCATTGAACATGTGAATGGTGACCTGTATCGCCTGTTGCCACTGGCCGATTTTGGCAGTCTGACACCCAATGAATCTCGCGTGGTCCGTTATGCAAGCAAGGATTGGGTGATAGCCGAAACCGATGCGCCACTTGGTTTCTATGTCGTGTATCAGCACGGTACCGCGCAAGCCCACGCCGAAGCGCTCGGCGACCCTGAGGTCATACCGTTCACCCGCGCAGAACAGCGCAATCGCGCCGCGCACGATAACGTCCCTGTGATGACGTCTGCATTGCGTTTCAATGAAAATGCAGGGTTGTCGCTGCTGTCGGCAGCGGGCGTCGGACGGATCACGCCTACACCTATCGAAGCAGAATTTACCGGCGGCCGCTATCAAATTTCCGCAAGTACCCTGATCGTCCATGGCACCGATCTCGCCAGTGAAGCGGCATTTTTGCGTACGGCCCTTCATGATGTATCCGGCCTGACGCTTCAGTGCGCGGCTAACGGGCGAGGTATCACACTGCAGTTGGGCACAGTGCCGGTATCCGGCAGCGGCGCACCGGACGAAGCCTACCTACTGGAAATCGGATCCGACGGCATCGCCATTACTGGCGCCAGTGCGCATGGCGTTGCCAACGGTATCCAGACACTGCGCCAATTATTGCCGATAGCCGCATACCACCGCCCCATGTCGACGCTGGACGTGCCGTCGGGACGTGTACTCGATGCGCCGCGTTTCGCCTATCGCGGGATGATGCTGGATGTCGCGCGTAATTTCTCCAGCAAGGAGACCGTGCTGCGGTTACTGGACTGCATGGCGATCTACAAGCTGAACAAACTCCACTTCCATCTCACCGACGACGAGGGCTGGCGTATCGAGATTCAACCCTTGCCGGAATTGACCAGGTTCGGCAGCAAGCGTGGCTTCAGCACCGATGAAGCTACCAACCTGAATCCATGCTTCGGATCAGGCGTGGAATCAGCACATGCACCAGGCACCGGCCACTACAGCCGCGCCGACTTTGTAGAGATACTCAAATTTGCGACGCAACGCCATATCGAAATAATTTCGGAAATCAATTTCCCGGGACATGCGCGTGCGCCGATAAAAGCGATGGAGCGACGTTACCAACGGCTGATGGAAGAAGGCAAACCCGAAGCCGCTGAAGAATACCTGCTCACCGATTTCGACGACCAATCCAGCTACGAATCAGTGCAGCTCTGGCGCGACAACGTCGTGTGCATTGCGAAGGAATCGGTCTATCGTTTTATTGAAACGGTATTGCTGGAAGTACAGTCCATGTATGCCGAAGCAGGAGCGCCGCTCACGACACTGCACACCGGCGGCGATGAGATACCACAGGGCGCATGGGAAGGTTCGCCTTTGTGCCGGGCATTCATGCTTGAGCAAGGCATGAAGTCCACTGCGGAACTGCATGATCATTTTCTTGCACGCTATCGCGACATGCTGAAAAAATACGGCTTGATCTTTGGTGGCTGGGAAGAGATCGCGTTATCGAAGCAGCCAGGAACCGAACCCGCCCGGCTTGTCCCGAATCCTAAATTCGTCAACGCCAATTTCCAGCCTTATGTATGGAACAACGTGTGGGGCAAAGGACAGGAAGACTTCGCCTATCAATTGGCAAACGCCGGCTACAAGGTTGTGCTCTCCAATGTAACCAACCTGTATTTCGACCTCGCCTATGCCAAGGATCCACACGAGCCGGGCTACTACTGGGGTGGATTTATTGAGACGCGGAATACGTACGACTTCTGCCCGCTCGATATCTATACCACTGCCACCGTCGACCTGTTCGGCAATCCGCTCGATCCGGAAGTGCTGCGCAAGATGCATCGCCTAACTGCGGAAGGCACCGGTAATGTGATCGGAATTCAAGGACAGTTGTGGGCAGAAAACGCCCGCAACCAGGCAAGGGTTGAATACTTCATCATGCCGCGCATCATGGCGCTTGCTGAACGCGCGTGGGCCTCAGATCCTGGTTGGACCATGATCATTGAGCAGAGCGCGCGGGATGCCCGGATGAATGAAGACTGGAATGAATTTGCCAACCGTCTCGGCCAACGTGAACTGCCTCGCCTGGATGGCTTCCTGGGTGGATATGGGTATCGTATTCCGCTGCCGGGGGCGAAGGTGGAAGGCGGAAAGCTGAATGCAAATGTGTCTGCGCCGGGTCTGACGATGCGTTATACCGTGAATGGGGATGAGCCGAGCGTGACGTCAGCGCTATATGCCGGACCCGTGCCGGTTGTCGATGGTGCTGTGAAGATTGCGACGTTCAGTAGCACTGGACGCAAGAGCCGGACGGTTGAGGTATAACACCCCCTCCCCCTGTAAGGGTGAGGGCTAGGGAGGGGGGTGTGGCGGGGAATTCAGGCAGCATGCTGCCTGCCTGTGCAACGGTCTGCGCTTACAAGCGCAGATACGTCCTGCAAGGAGTAGGGTCGAGACAGAAAGGTTCTATCTCGAACGCACTACCCCCATCCCAACCTTCCCCCCTGCATGGGGAAGGAGCTTTTGAACATGTAGCTCTTAGCCGCCGGAGGGAGCAATCCCACCAACCAACTCCCCCATCACCTGATCAAACCGCTTGATGATCAGATCATGCCAACCAGAATCCGTCGGCGCGAACGCATTTTTCATTTTCCGACGCACCTGCTCCCGATATTTCCCTGACAGAGACACCGCATTATTGTGATACCACTGGTCAGCGCGCATCGCATTCAACACGCTTAATGCGGAGCGCGTGCCGAACTCCAGTCCAATCGCATAACTCTCACCTGATACCGTACGATCAAACGCCGCAGTCAAGGTTCCGTCTACCGCAGCACTTACCGAACTCCCATCGGCCATCGACTTGAGGCTGCCATGAAACCAACCAGACATACGTCGAAAGTCTACGGAGTCTTCGTGCAAGTAACTGATCAATTCACCCACGCCATACTTACCCAACCCTGAATGCAAATCAAGAAGAAACGCGCGCTTGCGTTGTCCGACGCAGGTGTCAATTATTTTCTCCCATACGACCCGGCTCCTCGCCGGCCCCTGCCCACCGAAAAACAAACCATCTGGATAATCGTACTGCCCCGACGTGATTGCCGCCCGCATAGCCTGCCGCCTCTCACGGCCTAATGCCCCGGACATCAAGCGCACTTCATTCCACAAGCCCACAGGCATCGGCCGATAATTTGAAACAAGCATCGGATGATAGGCACCGTAGCCGCTAGACTGTTTCTTCGCCACCGGAAAATCAACGAAATTACGGTTTAAATCAATACCTTCCTGCGTCACGCGACGATCATTTAAAAACCCCCATGGATTGACCGCATGGACAAGCAGGTACGTGATCCCGGTGTTCGCATAGTTCGCATTGAAGGTTTGCATGAACCGCTGTTGGCAGGCAGCGCCGGCATAGCCTTCGACGCCATGCGTTCCGCTCGCAATCACGATGATGGTATCGGCTTCCACCGGTCCGAAACAGGCTACGTCAGTGGATAGCGCGCTTGCACCGGGTGCCTGTTCTTCATGAGGGAAAGCGTGCAGCTCCGCGCCCAGCTTCTTCGCGAGTGTACAAAAGGTAGTGCGTGATTCAATATATCCGGAAGGCAGCATGGCGTTCAGCTTTGCTATTTATGGGTATTTCAATGTTACGATGAAAAATCATTTCAGGATTTCCCTAAGTCACGCTCAATGCAATCAAGCATGACCCGCTGGAAACAAAGCATCCTGGCAAGCGTCTTATTGTGCAATATAACCGACAAGAGCAAAAAATGAAAAAACAGCCCATCTACAAATCCCTCTATGTACAAGTCCTGATAGCCATTTTCCTCGGCGTCACGCTAGGATATTTCTATCCTGAAACGGCAGCATCGATGAAACCCCTGGGCGATGGATTCATTCGCCTCATCAAAATGCTCATCGCACCGATCATTTTCTGTACTGTCGTTGTCGGCATCGCCGGCATGGAAGACATGAAAAAAGTGGGAAAGACCGGTGGCCTGGCTTTGCTTTATTTTGAAATCGTCAGCTCCATCGCCCTGTTTGTCGGCTTGGTCATGGTAAACGTATTGCAACCAGGTGCAGGCATGAATGTCGACGCAAAATCACTCGACACCAAGGGGATTTCAGATTTTACCGACGCAGGAAAGCATCAATCAGTAATAGAGTATTTGATGAATATTATTCCGAACACTGCGATCGATGCTTTCGCAAAAGGCGACATACTTCAAGTACTTTTATTCGCAATGCTGTTTGGTTTCGCGTTGCACAAGCTTGGAGGCAAGGAAACGCTGGTCTTCAATTTCATCGAAAAAATTTCCCATGTCCTGTTCGGAATCGTCGGCATCGTCATGAGGCTTGCGCCGATCGGTGCGTTTGGCGCAATGGCATTTACCATCGGTAAATATGGCGTCGGAACATTATTGTCCCTCGGTAAATTGATGGGCACCTTCTACCTCACCTGCCTGGTATTCATATTCATCGTGCTCGGCTTGATCGCCCGATTCCATGGATTCAGCATCTTGAAATTCGTCAAGTACATCAAGGAAGAATTATTCATCGTACTGGGCACTTCATCCTCTGAATCAGTGCTGCCTCGCATGATGCTGAAAATGGAAAATCTCGGCATACAAAAGTCCGTAGTAGGGTTGGTCATTCCAACCGGTTATTCATTCAACCTGGATGGCACCGCGATTTATCTCACCATGGCCGCCGTGTTCATTGCCCAAGCGACCAACACCCCCATGTCGCTAACCCAGCAACTGACCTTGCTGGCGGTCTTATTGGTAACGTCCAAGGGTGCTGCGGGGGTAACCGGTAGCGGCTTCATCGTGCTCGCGGCGACTCTGTCGGCCGTCGGCGGCGTACCTGTCGCCGGTTTGGCGTTGATACTCGGCGTGGATAGGTTCATGTCGGAGGCTCGCGCACTGACCAACCTGATCGGCAATGGTGTCGCGACAATCGTAGTCGCAAAATGGGTCAAGGAAATCGATGTCGGAACCCTGCACAAACACCTGAATGCCGAGACTGCAGAAGAAGCTGAACATCCGGAAAGCGTTATGGAGAAAAATCCGTAGACTCGGAAAATCAAACGGAAACGTCGATTCCAACAAATGCCAATAGGGCTAGCCATCAAAATGGTAAAGTGGCGCTTTTCATTCATCCAGAGAAAAACATGAGCCTGCAAGCCCAATTTGAACTAGCCCTGACTGAGTCCAAAAATCTTCCGGACCGCCCTGACAATATGACGCTGCTCAAAATGTATGCGCTCTACAAGCAGGCGAGCATTGGCGACGCTGTAGGCGAACGTCCGGGCATGACCGATATGATCGGCCGTGCCAAGTGGGATGCGTGGGATGGGTTGAAAGGTACGCCGAAAGAAACCGCGATGCAGCAGTATGTTGATCTGATTGAAGAGTTGAAGTAACGAGACCCAGGAAAGTTTTTGGCTCTGCTCTCCACGCAATCTCAAGTAATTTTTTTCGCTCTGCGTTGATTTGCATGGTCATGGTCGTGTATGAGAAATCTTGCCCATCCATTCGAAACATTTTTGGAACCTCACCGATCTTGGCGAACTTCAGGTATTCAATGAAGGCATCGAAATCGATCGTTTCAAGAGTTTCGATCGATGAAGTAATTTTTGACTGTGTGTTTGCATTTAGTCGCTATCTATCGAGCAGTGGCATCAATATCCGCCAAACTCTCCGTCCCTCTTTGCGTCATCTCGTATCCATCCCCAGCAGCATTCCGCGCAATATGCCCCTTTTTGCCCAGAAAGGTAGCAACATCAGCCGCAAGCGGCGCGAATGGATTTGTCGAAATCGCCCGCAGTCCGTCAATACACCTTTTAAGAAATAACGTCTGCTGCCCTTTCTCGGTCAACGCGAGGCTTCCATCCTTGCCATAAGCGAGAAATTTGAGCCCCGTCAGGCGCTTTGAATTTCTTGCCACGCACGCCGATGCCCTTCCCGGTTTTGATCCACTGTTAATTTCATCAAGCGCGTCGTATTCGTCTTTCGTCAAACCATCGTTCATTGCGACTTCCTGTAAAAGAATTTCATTTTTGTTTCTCGGGCTCATGGTACGCGCTCCACCTCCACGGCGGCAAGCCGCTTGATGAATCGAATGGGAAAGCGAGTCCTCGGACACCTCTCGAATGGGAATCAGCTAGCTCCCAAAGCAATCGACTTACTCCTGTCGGTGGTGTATCCTGCGGCAATCACCCCAGCGCAAAAATTATCCGTCAAGCAACTTCAATTGTCTTGTATCGACAGCAACTTTAACGCCAGCATTCCCCGGATCGCATGAAAGACCATTACGCTCTTCTTGGTATCGACAGTGATGCGTCCATCACCACTATAAAAAATGCCTATCGCAAGAAGGCATCGGAGTTTCACCCCGATAGGAATTCATCTCCCGATGCACCCGCGAGGTTCCGGGAAATTCAGGAGGCATACGACCTTCTGTCAGACACAACGAAGCGACTGGCTTACGATGAAACAAGGCGCCGTAGTCTGGTAGAAAAACCGATAGCAACAGCAGAAGAAATCTGGAAAGCATATATGAACAAAGTGTTGCAATGAGACTCTCATACTTTTTTGAAGACCTGACCAAGGCGTACCAGGCAGAACTCGAAGACCTGCAAAGCGACTCCGAGGGAAAAAATGTATTGGCTGCGAGATTGAAGGAAAAACGCACGCAATTTCCCATGCTAATGTCGATGATCGAAACCGATCCTGAAATGGTGGCCGTTGCATTTCATGGTGGAATGACTTTTGCCAATCCGCATGCGATGTCCTTGTTGTCGAGCAGTGAACCGGATGAGTTTCCTTCGTGGGAAGAGTTGGCAGAAGCGGTGCACTTTGATTCTTCCTCGCAAAAACTGGCCGACAGTGTTTTGCTGGAAAGCGGTGGAGAACGTTTTCTGATTACGACTGTTTGCCTGGAATATTTATACGGCAAGAGCATGGGTGTATCGGATGACGTGCGTGCGGATGATGAAGACAAACCTGAACCAAGTGAAGATGAAGAACAGGATCTTGAAGAAGCGGGCGCTGATTGGCTGGCCGAGCAGGGGTTCGATCGTCGCGGCTGATCAACTTGATTTACGCACATTCGTACAATCAAAACAAGAGAGAACATGGTCCACGAAAGACAAGAAAACAAACAATCGAAAGGATTGCTTCATGAGATTTTTTCGTGCCTTTCGTGTCTTTCGTGGACAGTATCCAAGTTTTATTATTGATTCGTTTTTTTATTAATCACCTATGACAAACGCGCTAATAATCAAAGCAGCAAGCCTCATCAATTCCGGCGATATCGCAGGCGCAGAATATGCACTCGCATCGTTGGTGGAGACCGAGGGCGATCACGCACTGGTAGCGGTACTGGACGACATGCCGCCTAGGGATCTTCTCGCGGTGATACGCGAATTCGACTCGTCGAAGGAATCGGTCGTCAACCTGCTCGTGACGCCGGAGCAGTTTGCCCGCGCGGTGGTGATGGAGCGGCTCTACGGCGATCATACGCACGCCTATCTACGCGGCATGGTCAATTCAGTGATCTTCCGTGACGACACTAAGACCGGTGAATTCATTGCCGCAATCGGCGAAGTCGACGGCGGGTGCGAAGCCTTGATTGACTACTTGTCCGACCGGGACGAAGAAGTCATCCATTTCTCAAAATTCAGCACCTTCAATTATCACCACAACGAAGAAAACGATGCGGTAGACAAGTCGGAAGCAAGCGATCACGACTGGCGAGAATTGACCTGGTTCCTCAAGTATGAGCATCCCGACATGTTTGAACAAATCCTGCCAGTACTGAAAAGCCGCATGGTGCAACGCTTGCGCCGGGAAGCGGAACTGGAACGCGAGGAGCAGCAAAAGCTCGATCCGGATTATCGCGAGCCTAGCGCTGCCGCAGCAAGCGGAGGCAAGGATGCCCCGCTCGACTCGATCGAAGAATCTGCGCTGTAATTCTGTATTGTTTTCATCGCGAGCGCATCGCAGCGACCATGCGCTCGCCGGAATCTATTTCAGCGATCCTGTCTTCCGCCCAAGAATGACGTTCGCCAATGCCAAAGTCTGAAACCGTCTAAACCCTCGCTATCACTCATGGTCGACCATAACCGCAGCATTGCAACAATCGATAAACGGCCCTACTTTGAAAAAGCGCTGTGTTTCGGCGTACAGAAGGGCATCATCGATACCACGGTATGCAATGCGATCATCGCTGACGGCGCAAAGGGCACGGTGCAGGTCGCCGACCATTTTGGCACCAGCCATCTCCATACTGATCTGGACAATGCACGCAAGCGCATCGTCAATCTGGTCAGCCTTTACCTCGAAGAAAATACAAACGGCGACCTGGAAAAGGCCGCGATATCCCTACGCGACAATTCATTCCTTTCGCATTCGCGCGGCGGCAATGAAATGCTGAAGAAGCTGCACGCGATGCCGGAGTGCACGGTCTATAGTGGCATCAAGGGGCAGGATGTCAAGGATTTCCAGAACGAGCGGACGCTGTTAAAACCATACTCACTCACCGCATATCGGAAAGAGCGGCAAAAACGCCAGGACACTGCAACAGTTATTGCAGCATCGTTGTGGTTCTCGGATGAAATCGGCGTGTCGCGGTCTTCGCTTGAATTCATCTCGGTCGAAACCGTCATCCGCACCGCGATACTCATGCGTTTGAGCGAAGACGAAAAATGCCCGAACCGCAGCGAATTCGCGCGCCTGATTAATGTCATTCGGACGAAGGCCGCTGCCAAGGGTAGCCTGCGCATTCCGAAAACGATACTGGACGACGTCCCCGATACCTTCCACGGTATTGCCGAAAGTGTACGCCGCGAAATCGAAAAGCACGACATTCCGTTGATCTTGAATTCCGCCGTTGCGCTTGATGCAGTGCTGAATATTTTCGAGTCGCGCTATTTCGTGCGCGAAAGCGGCCTGGAGGATGTGGACAATTTCGACGAATTTGTATCGAAAGAATGGCACGCAGCGACCAAGGGCAAGGAAGACCCCTACTCCCGTCTCACGCTGTTCATGTGTCTTGCGTCAGGACTCAAACCGAAAACGACGATCACCGATGTTGAAGCACGCTCGATGATCCGAACGCTGCGCAAGGAAGGGTTTAATTGTGTAGCGGTTTCGACATTCATCAGCACGTCGGCACCATTCGAAATCAAGGACAATCTATTGTCTTTATGGGAAGAAGAATTTCTGCCGGAAGCGAGAGAACGTCTGCTCGACGATTCGGATACGAAATACAGTCGCGCGATGAAATTTCTAAGCGAGAACTGCAACGTAACGATCAAGAAAAAAACCGCAGAAAAAAATAGCGTCAAGTGAATATACGCGAACACGGGGCTTGCGTAGGGTGCGCCTCGCGCTCCGGTGCTAGTGATGCAAGTGTGATGCTGGTGCGCGAGGCGCACCCACCCTTCTGGTATTGCTTAAGCCCTAATTTCCTGCAAGAAGATATCGTGAGGACTATTTCTTGTTGCCGACCGCAGGCTTTGCTCCCTTGCCCCCGGCTGCGGCCAGAGTCACGAGGTTACGTCCACCGTGCTTCGATTCATACAATGCACTATCCACGCGCTGGATAAACTCAGTCGCTGACTCGCCCGGACAATACGCCGCTACGCCGAGTGAGACCGTGACCCGCGCAATTTCCTCGTTGGTTTCCGTACGCCGGATGCGGCTACGCTCAATTGTCGAACGAATTTTTTCAGCGAGAGACTTTGCACCCTCGATCGGTGTGTCCGGCAAGAGAATGACGAACTCCTCGCCGCCGTAACGAGCCGCAGTATCTTTTCCTTTTACATTGTCTTTCAGGATCTGGGACACTGCCTTGATGACCTTGTCGCCAAACAAATGGCCGTAGGTATCGTTGACGAGTTTGAAATGATCAATGTCCGTCATCAGCAGGCTTGGACCTCTCTGGTCCGGATCACACGAAGAAAGACATGCATCCAGCGCCAGATCGAAACCCTTGCGATTAACCAAGCCGGTTAGTCCGTCTGCCAGCGCATCCTCGCGCGCACGGTCGACTTCGATTCGTAGTTGTTCGATTTTTTGTTGGCTATCATCAAGTTGCTTGTTCAGCGAACTGATCGCACCCTGCATTTGGCGGGTATTACCAAGAAGTTTGTCCAACCCTCCAACCAATCCGCCGATTGGAGCAGCACCCATGTCTTCCGTCCACTGCTCCAACGCGCTACCGAATTGGCTAGCCTGGCTTCCCGCCTCGGCGGCTGACTGGGACATCCCAGCCAAAACTTCTTGAAAGCCGGCGCGAACACGCGTCGCGGTTTCTTCATCCAGCTCGGAGATGAATTTCTGGTAAAGGCTGACAACCGTCGCTTCGTTCAGTACCGCACCGTTTGCCGTCTGCTCGTCGACAGCCGCTTTCAACGGTCGATTGATACCGGCCACGTATTCATACCAGATGGCGTAACTCAGCGGATGGAACGCTGCCGCCTGCTTGGTCATCAAGGGCAACGCCAGTCTCAGATATTCAGCGCTTTGAGTAACGCTTTCTTTATATTTAATCATTTTGATTACCCATTTGGTTAGTCCATCATTAACGGGTTGATACAGCGCGATGTAAAACCTAGTCCCCCAAGACTCATATTTACGCGCGGAAATATGAATTGATTGTATATCCTTTCAGAAATAATACCGGTAAATAACGCAGGCGAAATGTCATTCATTGATAAATATATTTACGGGTCACTCCTGGTCACGCCGTAACTTGTAACTGTTAAAAACCGTCCGCCAAATCCCGCGCACGGTACTTATCCGATTTTGTCGCCGAAAGCGGGGCTGCTGACGCATTTAGCCATGTTTGGGATTCCGTTTTATGACATCGGGTATCAAAAACGATCCCTTTGAACCTGTACACATTTAACTATTTGTCATCGTAGCAAAGTACAATTCAGACGGTAAACTGTGCGTCAGACCGTTGCGTCGGCGACACGTGGAGGCCGCGAAATATTGATGGCCTCGTTTCCTCTCCCTGGTTGCTTCATATGCCACCAACAATGGGCTACTGAAATGCAAAACGAATCCTTACCCCCATCAGTGCGCCCCTATATTCCGGCCGACGCGATACTGCCTGAGTTCACTTTCCGTGCACTCGTCATGGGTGTATTGCTGGGCATGGTGTTCGGCGCATCGTCGCTCTATTTGGTCCTGAAAGTCGGCCTCACCGTCAGCGCATCGATCCCGGTCGCCGTCATCGCGATTGCCTTGTTCCGACTGACGCACAAGCTGGGCGGCCGGGACTCGTCCATCCTAGAAAACAATATCACGCAGACGGCCGGTTCGGCAGGTGAGTCGATAGCCTTTGGACTGGGCGTCACTATGCCGGCGATCCTGATTCTCGGCTTCGACCTGGAAATTTCACGCGTGATACTGGTGGCAGTATTGGGTGGCCTTCTTGGCATCTTGCTGATGATTCCGATGCGACGGACCATGATCGTCCTGCAGCACAATGAATTGAAATATCCTGAAGGCACAGCCTGCGCCGAGGTATTAAAGGCTGCCGCCAACGATGCATCGCGTGCCGCCGCCGGCGAAGGCAGTCGGGCATCTGAGCCTGATGACGCCGGCAAACGTGCGTCGGTCATCTTTGGCGGATTCGGCATCGGCCTGCTTTACAAAGTGCTCAACATTTCATTCAAGGGCTGGAAAGACACGCCCGGAATGGTCTTCGGTGCCCCCCTCAAGGCGGGCTCAATCGGCGCTGAAATCTCCCCCGAATTATTGGGCGTCGGCTACATCATCGGACCACGCATTGCATCGGTCATGGCGGCCGGCGGCGTGATGTCGTTCCTGTTGCTGATACCGTTCATCAAATTTTTTGGTGAAGGCCTGGGCGTTCCGCTCGCGCCGGGCACCAAGCTGATCAGTGCAATGACCCCCAACGAAATTCGCGGCGCGTATGTGCTCTACATCGGTGCGGGCGCGGTCGCGACCGGCGGCTTGATCAGCCTCGTACGCGCATTGCCGACGATATGGAAGAGCCTGACCGCCGGCCTCGCGGGATTCGGCAATAGCGTCGCCAACGGCGTTGCTGCAGCGGGAACCTTGCGCACCGATCAGGACATCCCTTTAAAGTGGGTAGTCATAGGTTCATTTGCACTCCTCGCCATCATCACGGTATCGACGCCACTGCATATGAACCTGCTCGGCGCATTGCTGATTCTAGTATTCGGCTTCCTGTTTGCCACGGTTTCGTCGCGACTGACCGGTGAGATCGGCTCTTCGTCAAATCCGATTTCCGGTATGACAGTGGCAACACTCCTTTTCACCTGCCTGATTTTTCTGCTGATCGGTTGGACCGGCGGTCAGTATTACGTGACTGCGCTATCAGTCGGGGCGATCGTCTGTATCGCTTCCAGCAACGCAGGGACCATTTCACAGGATCTCAAGACAGGCTTCCTGGTCGGCGCAACGCCCCGCCTGCAGCAGTACGCGATACTCGCGGGTGCGCTCGCATCAGCGTTGATCCTCGGCCCTATCCTGCTGCAACTCAACGATGTTGGTACGGTCTATGTTCCTGTCGAACAAGTTGCGCCCGGCCTCACCACGGATGCAAGCAAACTGACCGACACCGCAGCGCTGCAAGGTCCGCAAGCGGCTCAGGATTCCAATACCTATCGTGTATGGCACAAGACCGATATTGCAGGTGGACCTGCAGGAAAATATCTGGTGAATGATGCCGGGTCGGTCGTCTACCTGGTGGATCCAGGTATCAACGGCGCTTATACAAAGCGGCCGGACGGCACCGAGGTCAAGAAGTTCGACGCACCAAAGGCGGTGCTCATGTCCTACATCATCAAGGGCATACTCGACCGGCAATTGCCGTGGTCGCTCGTGCTGTTTGGCATGATGATCGCGGTGGTACTGGAGATGTCGGGCATTCCATCCCTGCCCTTCGCGGTCGGCGTATATCTACCCCTGTCGTCGTCGGCACCGCTATTTGTCGGCGGCATGGTGCGATGGCTGGTCGATCGCCGCAACGGCAAGCTGCTTCAAAATGCGCACCTGTCGGAACAGGAGAAACAAGCCGCAGGCGATCGCAGCTCAGGTGTGCTGCTGGCATCGGGATATATCGCCGGTGGTGCGCTCGCCGGCATCATCATTGCGTTCACCGCGGGGATACTCACCAATTTCGACAGGGCGATAGGCGAGTGGTCAGCGACCAACAATCCGTTCTTTGAAGGTGCCAATGCCGATGCCTTGTCAATGCTGCCGTATGCATTGCTGGTCGTCCTGCTGTACTTCGTCGGTCGTACAAAGGAACATGCTGCGGCCACGAAGTAACGCCCAACTCTTGGCGTTTGCGGGCGCAATTATTATTTAGGACTTACGCAAACTGGCCAAAAAATCACCGCGGAACGACGAATTTATATAGCAGGCGTAAGTCTAGATTATTTCAAATTCATGAAGAAATTTTCTCTTGCGATCTGAAATCCGCGGTCACATCAGGAAGCGACCTGCTTTTGCCTGCAGTAGCTTCACAAGCTCAGGCTGCATGTATTCATAGTCATCCGGGATGTCGAGACAGATAACCCGCTTCCCATTCAAATGCGCCTTGAACTTTGCCGACAGCTTGTTTCGATGCGCCTTCTCCATCACGAAGATGATATTTGCCCATTCGAGTTGTTCCGGAGATAGAGGAACGGAAGCGTCATTGCCCAAACCAGCCGAATCAGTTTCGACCCCGGGCCAGGACGCAAAGACGTCTTCAGCCGTCGGGCTCCTCAGTCGGTTTTGCGTGCAGATGAACAAAGCTCTTTTCATTGTAACTTGTCAGGGACTACAAATTTATCGACGTTATTTAGAGCGTCTAACAAAATGCCGCCGGCAAGGCGCGCCGACGCAACCAGTACGAGCGGTACGGCAAGGAGAGGCAACGCCGCAAGCGGCATTTTGTTAGGCGCTCTTAGCAGATGACGCCGGCAGCCGCTTCACATTCGGCAGCGCCTCGTATTCAACCCACCGCCTGAATTTAATCATCTCTGGCAGAGCCAATCGCTTGTTCGTCCGTAATGCCAATAATCGCAACAAGCCCGTCTGGGTATATCCGTGAATTTTTTGTCCTGGAATAATTGCATGGTCGCCGGCTAACAAACGAAGTTCTTTGGAATCAGGCGCCGGCAGCAACAGATGCTTGATGTCGGCGGCTGCGATCCAGATTATGTCGTCTACCAAGTAGAAACGAATGTGATTTCCCTCGTACGCGTAGTAGCGCCCATTCCAAGACTCATGCGCCGAACGGTGAGCGTGTCGTCTGATGGCAGGAATAATCTCGATCAAATATTTGGTGAAATTCTGCGCCCACAATGGTGAAGTAAAAAGAAACGTTAATGGCAATCTGAAAGTGGCCATATCATGGCTGAGATGCCCCAGAAAAAAATACGCCAGGAATGAGACCGTTGAACACCAGAGTACGCGTAGGAAAAAATCTTGCATGCTATCCCATGTCCAAAATTGGATGACCGAACGCTATGACATCAATGACATCAATGACATCAATGACATCAATGACATCAATGACATCAATGTCATTGTTCCAGAACCAGTTTTTGATCCTTCAGACACCTATTCATTACAGCGACATCCAACTACGGCGCATATCGGAAAGATTAAAAATCACTTTCGTAACTTTCCCATAGACTTCGTATTCATCCAGAAATCCCCACACACGCGAGTCCACCGAGTTGTCCCGATTGTCCCCCATCATCAAATATTTCCCCTCCGGGACTTTGCATTGCCAATCTTGCGAGGAAATCACGACGCAATTTTTTGCATAGCGCTCCATCCATGCAATTGGGGTAATTCTTTCACCAGGCATGGCTACGTTTAATTTGATGATTCTCTTTTGATTACCGGCCGTCTCATCAACAAAGATTTGTCCACGATCTTCCGCTTTCGGAACGACCGCGCTATCCACTTTCACATCGAACGGCTGGTCGTTGATGCGCACGACACCTCGGCTATACGTTACCAAATCATTCGGCAAGCCGACCAATCGTTTTACGTAGAATTCGGACACATTACCCGGATAGCGAAAAACAACCACATCACCACGCTCCGGCTGACCCAATTTTATTGCGGTATTCGTAAATGGCAAACGCGGGCCATATGCCAGCTTGTTCACCAGAATTCTGTCGCCCACGCGCAGCGTCGGCTCCATGGATCCCGATGGTACGTGCTGCCAATCGGCCAGCGCAACACGGCAAAACAGCACCAAGGCAATAACGCCAAACAATTCGGCACAGGACTTGATCAACCATGCGACGCCACCCTTTTTCCCGTCAACGGATTTGCGCGTTCTCACTATGAGCCAGCAAGTCCCGGTCACTAAAGTTGCGATGGACATGTACTCCATCATGCTGAAACTGATTTGCATGAAAATTCCTATCAATCTAATTGCAATGACTATTGAAAATCAATGTCTTCGTTTGCATACATGCTGCCTGCAACACGCATCACGGAATTTCCGCAAGGAGCTTTCTGGTTGACGCATGCATGAGGCAAAAAAGCGATACGGCCTGAATTAAAACACTCATCGAAAAAAAGAACGCCAGATCGGTAAACAGATAAACCGAAAAGAAATCCTGAAGCGTTCTGAATAGACCGACAAAGACGCATATATACAACACAGCGACTGTTCCGAAAACTTCAAATTTACGTGCAAGGGGACCCAATGCGTCATCAACAGGTTGCTTTTTTCGCCGTAGCGCATACAGCATTGAGAATGTTCCGATCGCCACAGCAATCGACATTCCCACCATTCGCGCTATGAACAAATTCTTTTCAATCACGCCGCGAACCAAGCCGGAAATATACATGCCTGCAACGAGGCAGAAGAATACATAACAAATGTAGACCCAAGAAGGGTTTAAAAAATCTTTGAGAGCACGCCGCTCCAAAGAAGTACTACGTTTGACGGGCAAAGGTATTTTTTTATAAACGCGATAATACTCAATTCCCATATAGCCGAACTGGATGAGCATCAAAGGCAATATCGGCACACTCAGCGATGCAGTCATTCCACTATCTGAACCGCTGAAAAAGAATACATATATCAGCGCACCTAACCAGCCGAAGCCCGTCACGTAGCAAATCCAAATCGAGTATTTCGGTGTGGCGTATCGCTGGCGAAACGCAGGATTGGCGTCTACCCATTCCCGATTCTTGTTCAGCATCGCGTGGTATACGAGGCGAAAACTTGCTGGTGCGGCCAGCCAGTACAACACCACGATCTGACTAAAAGCCACCGCATAAATTAACCATGAATACATAATTCCCCCTAGCTATTTGTCAGCCACACCTGCGACTATCATTGACAAGATACGCATGCGTTCTATGTCCGTTTTATCGCAAGTGCAGTCTTGAAAACTGCTTCTATCTGCACCTTGGACAATCCCTTTTCAAAAAGCGCAGTGACAAGTTCATTCATCTGGTAAGCCGCATCGTGGCTATTGCGGCTGTGAATATGCGAAGACGCATCACCGTGGATAAACGTGCCCTTTCGACCTGCCGTACGTATGACTCGATTCGTCTCAAGAATCTTGTACGCCCTGGCCACAGTGTTGTGATTCAAATCCAGATCGTCAGCCAACTGCCTGATCGACGGCAGCGCCGTACCAGGTGCAAGCGTCCCCTGTTGCACGCCTTGTTGTATCTGGCGAACGATCTGTTCGTACACTGCTTCCAGACTGGAAACGTCGATTTCGAGATCCATGATTTTATAAACCACTTTGTACTATTTAATGACAGTACAATAATGCAATGTAACGCAAAGCGATGCAAGCGTTTTTTTGAGAATGAAACGGCGCCGGCCAGATCGAATTGAATCTGCGTCTGCCGTTATTTAAACGGCTACGAACATCAACCTTTACATGCAGGTATTTGCCTGCATATAATACAGCCATGCAGATACCTGTCTGTTGACCAGTTAATTGCATCGAGGCACAGCGATGAAAGAGATAGATAAAGTTTTCAAGGCGTTGGCCGATCCCAGCCGCCGAGAAATGCTCGACCGCCTGCACGCCAAGAACGGGCAGACGCTTAACGAATTATGCAAGGGGATGGAAATGGCACGCCAGTCGCTCACTCAGCATCTCGGCTTGCTCGAAGACGCCAATCTCATCTCCGTACAGTGGCAAGGACGCGAAAAATTGCACTACCTCAATCCAGTACCGATAAATGAAATCTACATGCGTTGGATCGGCAAGTTCGAGCAGAGCCGACTACAAGCACTTCACAACCTTAAACAGGCTTTACAGGAGAAAGACCATGAATAATCCCGACTTCGTCTATACCACTTACATTCAAACCACACCGGAAAAGCTGTGGTCCGCTATTACCAATCCGGAATTCAGCCGCCAATATTGGGTACCCGGAATCGTTTCCGATTGGAAGAAAGGCTCGAAGTGGCAACACGTGCCAGAAGATAGCAAGCAGCCCGTCATGCTGGCGGGTGAAGTATTGGAAAGCGACCCGCCAAAATACCTCGCATTGACATGGGGTGATCCGGCAAATCCAACAGACGATTCAAAAGTGACATTTACGATAGACGTTGTCGAAGACCTGGTGCGTTTGATTGTCGTGCACGGTAGCTTCAAACCCGATTCAAAAATTGCCGGCAGAGTGGCGACCGGTTGGCCGCGCGTACTCTCCAGCCTGAAATCCCTCCTTGAAACAGGCACCGCACTCAACACCTGGGCCGGACACCAGAACAGCTGTGCAACGCCTTCAACAATAGGAAAAGCAGCCTGAGCTCGCTTACGTGCCCATCGTGATCATTCCGTGTATCCCTGCTCATTTGTTGAGCAGGTGATTCAATCATGCGGGTCAAATTTGGATGATAATTATTGTCCCAAGTGGGGCAATTTTGGACGATCATCAATAAGCAGGAGTATCCACAAGTGAATCACCGATTCCAGCTAGTCGATGTGTTTGCCGATCGGCCATACTCTGGAAATCCATTGGCCGTAGTCTTCGACGCCGATAACCTGGCCACCGAGGCAATGCAGCAAATTGCTCGGTGGTTGAACCTCTCTGAAACGGCGTTCCTTGTCTCACCCAGCAGGCTTGATGCCGACTACCGGGTGCGGATATTCACGCTGGATCGTGAGATGCCATTCGCAGGACATCCGACACTGGGAAGTTGTCACGCATGGCTCTCGGATGGTGGCCAGCCACGCGACGAGTCCGAGGTCATCCAGGAGTGTGGTGCCGGTCTCATCTCAATCCGGCGAAGCGATACTACCCTTGACGGCACCGCCGAGCATGGAGTGCATGCTGCCCCAACCATGATCCGAACCATTGATGTTTCCACTAAGCATACGGCCGAAATCCGACGCCGTGAATGTGGTGACATTGTATGCACCCCCAGTTCTACCGTGGCGGTGTAAAAAGCGGACATGGCATCGGCAACGTTCTGGAGCAGGCCAGGATGAACTGACAGTAAACCATACAGCGCGCGTCAAAGCCGGGCTCGTCAAACAAATGGTTCAGATCGTGTCTGCACACGATCTAACCCTACTCGTTAGACCTACTGCACACTCTTCGACCCGGAATCAACCTCACGGGTTATAAACAGATACACACCAGGGCCTTTCGGATAAGCGTGAATTAATGTAATACGCATTTGCTCTTCGCCCATCGAAACTTTCCATTCAAGAGTCTTCAATTTCCCCGTTGGAGCTATGGTTTCTCTATCAGGATTGTTCAAGTGCATCTTCGTCGTGATGTCATTTAACATTTCGGTGCCCAAGGCATCAGGTGCGCCAATTCCGCAACTTGACACAACCCTTTCCCCATTCACGGCCTCGGCCGCAGTGAGCTCGTAAGTCCCGGTTTTATCACCGACAAACCAGCCTTTGGAACGGGCAGATTGGCCTTGCGGTAGTGTGGGGTGGATATCTTTTTTTACCGCGAGGTTCAGGCTTTTGGCTGTCTGATCTATTTGGTCAAAGTCCGGAATCTTGAGCGTACAAAAAAACAGGAAGTCGTTCGACAAGGCAAGGCTTCGATCGTCTGCGATTGCTGGCTGCGAAGCGAAGATGAGGACAACGGTACAAAGTAGCAGCGTGATATGTCTCATAGGTCTAACTTTTTAGTTGTTCGGCAGCCGGAGGCGCGTAGCCGCGCAGCGGTGTCAACGTCAAATTGATTTGGTGCCGATGAAATTCATTGCGGCATTGAGCTTATTTCGGCTTGGCAACCCATGCTATGCAATAGCCGGTCGGCGAGATTTCTGTGTCGCCCTGAAATAATTTGCACCCGCCAAGAGCCTTAGCCGTCTTGCCGGGAATAAATTGCGCGCACCCTGAACAGGACTTGCCGTCGCTGGGCTTGTCCTGATACTTCATTGCGCTACGCATCGCCGCATTGGTTGCCGCAACTGCTCGATTGCTCAAGCACATCAGCGAAGCTGCAGCCATTGCCACCCCACCTAGCTTGATGAATTCACGCCGCGTCGCTGTAAGTTTATTTTTCATGAGTAATTCCGTTCTGGTAAGGGTAAGGGTCATCGCACATTATTTTGCGACCTTCAAGTTTGAACGTCGATAGTCGCACGAATGCACATTAAGGACGACACTAATAGGGCAACGTATGGGTACGAGCAATCAGGATATCGACTACGTCAGCCCGTTTCGCCACGTTTTCTCAACTTGCTTCGTTTGTCGTGCAGTTATTCGAAGATCGAAATACCAATTCTCTTGTTCCAAAATATACGCGGACATGTCTTTTTCTTTCGGTCATCCATGTTACCGATAACGTGATTCCGAAATAGACGATAAAAGGAAGATCAATATACAGCTTGCTCCAGTGCCATAAATGGAGCTCGTTTAAAGCGATATATGTGCCCAAAATAAAAGCTGCCACCACATACCTTGCTACGACTTTCCACAAGGGATCTCGTATCGATTCTAAGGACCAGATGTCACGAGAAACCTTTGCAGCAAAAATTGCGCCGCCGACCATGTAAGCGACAAGAACCCAAGCATTCGGATTGGGCATCCTATTGTCGCAAGTATGTATAAACGCAAGAAAAATCATCATGAAGGCCAAACCGAAATGAACCCATCGAAGGCGGCGAACTTCTGAAATCGCTCCTGACGTGTTTGCCATCTGTTTCCTATCCAATGTTGTCGCAACTGACGGAGGAGTTGAATCTCCACTAATCAAGCAGACTCGCATGAGCGCCTGAATACTCACATGACTAGCCGCTATTGAGAAAATGTTTCACCGTCTGCTGGGTGCCGATAGTGGCCGTTCTCCGACTCGATGTCAACGGCCGCTCCCGCTGCTTTCTCGCCTGTCGTGACCGGCAACAAAAGACTGATAACTGCCGGTCAGTTTTTGACGCGACGGGCTGTACCCACCCCAATCCAGCCTGTCGCGCTTCGCAAATGCAGACGCTCAATGTTGTGTTGTGTGGCATGCCGTGCGCCACACATAACCCGTTCACACCACCTAAAAAATTAGATTCCGTGCACCACTATCTCGAAAGGAACAGCGCAATCAAAGGTACCAAGTTCAGCAGGATGATCCCAATTTTGTAGATTGACATGGCCAAATAGTGGAAGGAGTCAAAGGACTCGACCGAGAGCTTGAACCATCGCGTATGCAACCGATACATCCAGTCGTGTGCAAAGACGAATAATCCAAACCAGACGACAAGCGCCCCATAGTTAATCCCGACGCACCAGAGTAGAACTTCCTTGATTTCATTCGAAGTCATTACATTGTCCCGATTGACTCCGAGCTGACAGGCGCGAAGCGACCGTGTTCAGCACTGCGTTAAAAAGAGGATTCAATTCCATAATGGCTAAGCCTTAACTCGAAAATGCACGTCAATCGTTGCCCAAATTACTTCGTTTGATTTTTGATTGTACTTAAATTATCTATGCGCTTTTTCCCCATATCTCGATATTCATTCAGTTTCGAATCAAGTAGGACGCGATAGGCAATCTCTGCATTCTCGTAGTCTCCCATTTTAAAATATGAGTCGCCAACAACCGCATACGATCTTAAGTGCAGGTCATTATGAGCAGGTTTA
>Ga0207095_10146_pt1 | contig 21378 bp, 10 predicted proteins | sample Alteio_BWMinHeat_88_FD_153529 | JGI IMG/M metagenome (GOLD analysis project Ga0207095, IMG submission 153529) | Enriched cells from forest soil in Barre Woods Harvard Forest LTER site, Petersham, Massachusetts, United States -... | ecosystem: Environmental > Terrestrial > Soil > Temperate forest >... | reverse complement strand
ACGGACTGCAGGACCAGCACAAGATAAACCCACTGCCTCGAACTCCACCAGGATGGTGCCATGCGCCTACGATCTGCCCGATTGCCTGACTTCAGAATTCATGCACGATGCTGAGGCCTGTTCGTCAACCAGCTCGCGCAATATCCGCCCGTAAATGTTGCAATACTTCCAAAGACAACGTACCAAGTAAACGGAAGGCTGGTAAATCGCCACAGGTACAGGTTCAATCCGAACCCGAATACCATGCCGGCCATTGCGCCGATTTCTGACGCAGTCCTGGAGAGAACTCCCAGAAGGAAGACTCCGAGGAGCGACCCATAAGCAACCGAAGCAATTGACAAGCCCATTTCGAGCACCCGGCCTCCCCGGCGAGCCAGCAGGGCGAGTGCAAAGAGAAGCACCGCCCACGCGGCAGTCACATTGCGAGACAGGCGGACCCGCCGCTCTTCCGTGGCTTTAGGCGCCATGCGTGCATAAAAGTCCACAATGACCGTCGAGGAGAGCGAATTAAGCGCAGCGCTGAGATTTGACATCGCGGCGGCCAAGATTGCGGCAATCAAGAGGCCGCTCAAGCCATGCGGCATCTGCGTCGAGATGAATGTGGGGAAGATCGCGTCTGAGCGAGTGAACCCAACCTGTGGCGGAAATTTTGAATAAAACACGAACAGCATGGCGCCGATCAAGAGGAAAAGAGTGAACTGAAGCAGGACTGCAAAACCGCTGGACACCAGTGCCCACTTGGCCTGGGCCTCGCTGCGCGCCGAGAGCAGGCGTTGCACGATCAGCTGATCCGTGCCGTGACTTGCGGTGGTGAAGAACGCGCCTCCGATTACACCGGATCCCAATGTGTAAGTTGCAGAAAGGCTCAAGGAAGTATCGAGGATACGAAACTTGCCGGCAGCGCCGGCCACGGAGCGAATGGTCTCCCATCCTCCCGGAACTGAGTGCAGGAGAGCGAATACAGCCAGCAAAGCGCCCCCGATGCAGAGGGCCAACTGAACCACGTCAGTCCAGATCACGGCGGTCATTCCGCCTTCAAATGTGTAAACCAAAGTCAGGACTGTGACGATGGAGAGGGCCGCAACGTCGCGGCCATAGTCACTCATTCCCGACAAGAAGCTTCCGAGCGCGATCCTCACCACGATGGCAACGGCAAACACGCGTACGCCTTCGGCCGCCGCACGCGTGACCAGGAACAATCCGGCGGTAAGGGACCGCAGCCTGTTTCCGAACCGGCATTCGATCAGTTGATAGGCAGTGATCAGTTCCCCGCGCCAGTAGTGTGGGACGAAAAGAAAAGCGACAACGATGCGCCCGATCACGTATCCGAAGATAAATTGCAGAAAACGAAAATCCTTGTCGCAGGCCAATCCCGGGACACTGATGATCGTGAGAGTGCTGGTTTCCGCAGCCACAATCGACAGCGAGATCGCCCACCATGGGATCTCGTTGCCGGCAAGGAAGTAGTCTTTGAGGTTGGCTCGACGGCGGCGAAAGCGCAAGCCGAACAGCGTAATTGCGACGAGGTACGCGACAATCACAGCAAAATCCAGCGTGTTGAGCCCCACGAATCGCTCCTCGCCTGCGGGTTCAGATTCCAGCTTAGTATCTCCGCCTGCCATTCTGCACGACATCAGAGCCCGGCAGGTTGCGTGCCGCCACACCCGCAAGCGAGAATTCTAGCGGGGGCCGCGTTGCAACACTTCCACCACAAATGTTTGGCTCTAGGCGTGGCGATAACGATCGCCTGTTCGAGTCTGACCGCTCTTTCGCAGGCTGATCCAAGACAGTCGGCTATTTCTCTCGAGCAACAAGGAAAAAACGCTGAATCCGAACTGGCCTGGAAAACCGTCTCGAAGCAGCAACCGTCCAACCCCGAGCCGTACGCTCATCTCGGCTTGCTCGAAGCGCGCCAGGAACACTATCCGGAAGCGATCGGCTATTACCGGAAAGCGTTGGCGCTTGCGCCTGCGATGCCGGGATTGCGGTTGAACCTGGGCCTCGCGCATTTCAAGAACGGCGACTACAAACAGGCAATCGCGATCTTTGAGCCAGAACTTAAACAGAAGCCGGATGATCAGCAGCTGAATATTCTTATCGGCATGTCGCATTACGGCCTGGCGCAATATGCGACCGCGTCCCCTTATCTCAAGCGGGCTGCGAAAAGCGATCCTCAAAATCTCGCATTGCTGCTCACGTTGGCGCATAGCTGCCTGTTTTCGGGTCAGTATCCATGCGTGCTCGATTCATTTCACCAGATTGTGGCGCTGAACGCCGAATCCGCCGAAGCTTACATGCTGATGGGCGAAGCTCTCGACGAAATGAAAGATCACGAAGGCGCTGTACGCGAGTTTCGTGCCGCCGAGAAGGTCAACCCCAAAGAGTTGAATGTTCACTTCGGGCTGGGGTATCTCTTGTGGACCAAGGGGCAGTACCCTGACGCAGCCGCGGAGTTTCAGGCCGAAATCGACAACGACCCGCAGCACCTGCAGGCGATGCTCTACCTGGGCGATTCAGAAATACAGATGGGCCGGCCTGACGATGCGCTCCCGCTCCTGGAAAAAGTAGCGTTTCTGAGCCCGGCGAGCGGGATGGCGCATCGCGACCTGGCCATCATCTATGCCGACCAGGACCGCAAACAGGATGCGCTGGCCGAGTTCCAGGCGGCCATCAAGATTGCACCCAATGACGTAAATGCTCACTACAGGCTGGCGCGGCTTTATCGTGTGATGGGCAAGACGGCAGAGGCCAAAGCCGAGTTCGACAAGGCAGCCAGCCTGAACAAGGCCGAGGACGAGCGACTGCTGAAGGTCATGTCAACGATTCCGACGCGCGATCAAAATATCCCTGCGAGCCCAAATGCCCCCAAAAAGCAATAGCGGCGCGCACGAAAGGAGGGCCGAGGCTTTCGCCCCGGCCCTTAGAGTCACCGCAATGAATCCACCTAGAAGATGAGCTTTGCACCGATCTGAATTCTGCGCGGCGAGTGCCCGGCCGTGATTTGGCCAAACGACGAGTCGGCGAGATTGTTGTCGACGCCGCTTGCGGATGATGCGTTACCACCACCCGAACCGAAGCTCTCGTGGTTCCAGGCGTTGAAGAATTCGCCGCGAAGCTGCAAGTTCAGCCGTTCGACGATCTTCGTGTTCTTGATAGCCGCCAAGTCCCAGTTATTAAACCCGGGGCCGAGCAAACTGCCCGCGCCTTCACTGCCCCAATGATTCACAGCCTTGGCGAAGGAATTGGGGCTGAACCAGGCATCGACTGTCTTTGTCATGTGGACCGGAGCGATCTGGTCAGGACGCGTTCCGCTGGTTCCCGTGCCGACGTGGATTCCGTTGGGATCCCACGGGTCGCGGGGCTGACTAGCGGAAAAATTTTGCCCGGAAAGGAACTGGGTAATGCCTGAAACCTCCCATCCGCCCGCGATCTTGCCTACGAATCCCTGCTGGCCCTTGTACCAGGGAAGGTCGTAAACATAGCTGGCGGTGAACGTCTGGGGCTGGTTGTAGCTCGCAGGACCGTAGTCCATCTTGAAGTTGTACTGGTAGGTGGACAGGCCGCCGCGATCTGTGGATTGAGTGGTCATGTCTTTGGACCAGGTGTAGGCCACGCCCACCTGCAATCCGTGGGAGTGGTGGTTGAGGCTGGCCTGCAACGCATTGTAGTTGTTGGTGAAGATGGGACCACGCACCGTGATCCCGCCGTATCCAGGGAACGGACGCAGCGCGTTGGTCTGGACGGTGGGAGCGGCTATCACAGCGCCGATCGTGGGCTGATTCTCGTTGTAGGCCCCGAGCAGATGGCGGGCCTCGTTGCCCACGTACGCCACTTCAAGCACGGTGCTGGGCATAAGCTCGCGCTGCACGCTTAGGTTGTAGTTGGCGTAGTTGGGCACCTTGAAGGCCGGGTTGCCGGTAGCGGTGAGGCCATTCGGACCGTAGGAGACAGAGGTGCTGCCGCTTTTGATGTTGTCAAAAGTGCCGTTGTTGATGCTCGTGGCATGCGCCAGCGGCGGGTTGGAGAAAGCATTTTGTTCAAAGATGCCGTTGAGCAGGCGGTCATAGAAGATGCCGAAGCCGCCGCGCACGACCGTCTTGCCGTTGCCAAACACGTCGTAAGCAAAGCCGAGACGGGGAGCGAAGTTGGCGTTGTAGTTGGGAGTCACATAGGCGCCGTATGGCGAGCACGTTACGAAGGGCGAGATGGCTTGCGCCTGGCTGCACGCGGCGCCCTTGGGGAAGATCAGGCCGTTGGTGTAAGTGGCCGGCTGCAGCAGGGTTCCGTTCACGTATTGGTCTGCTACGAAGTTGCCTGTGGCTGGATCGATTTTCGGCGCCAGTTGTTGGCTGTAGAAATTTGGATCGAAGTTCGACAGCGTGTTCTTGACATCGGTGACAGAAGGCAGGCGGCTCCAGCGAAGGCCCAGGTTGATGGTAAGGCGCGGCGAGATCTTCCAGTCATCCTGAACAAAGGCTTCGATGTTGAGGAAGTGCAGGTCGGGAATGATGTCCGGGAGGGTCTGCGCAAAGCTGGAGACGTTGCCGACGAGGAAGTCGGCCCAGGAGTTGAAGCTGAAGTTCGGCTCGCCATTTACCGCGTTTTCGGTCTTGATCATCTGCTGGATCTGGAAGCCGGTGCGGAGGGTGTGCTTGCCGAGACTGTAGGAGAGGTTATCGAAGTAGGTGCGGTCGAGGTTGCGCTCATGCCACGGAGCCGACCCGGCATTGAAACCTGTCACGCCGGTGATGGTGATCGCGGGCACTTTGCCATACGGATCGGGCGACCATTGGTTCGTAAGCTGGCCATTGATTGCAGACGAGGTGGCGAATTGGCCGCTATTGATATTCGAGAAGTAGGTGCCTTGAGAATAGGCAAACTCGAATTCGTTGACGACCTTCGGGTTGATGGTCCAGGTCAGATTACCCACGGCGTTTTTACCGGGGGAGTTTACCAGGGTGTTGACGAGGCCCGGATAGTTGGAGCCGGCCCACAGGCCCTCGGGATTGGCTACCGGCATATCGTCGTTCAGGTACCGGGCGTAGAAATGAAGCTTGTCGCTGAAGTAATGGTCGACGCGCACGATGTCGTCGCGGAAGTTATTCTGCGCCGAGTAAGAGAAGCTGTAGTTGCTGCCGTTGTTGGCCGGATACTTGTCGAACACATTCGTGAGGTAGACCTTGGAATTGGAGCTGTAGCAACTGGGCGAGATCGTGGTCGAATCGGTAGAAGCGTCGTATGTGGCGCAGCCCGCGGGAGCGCCCGTGAAGTTGCCGGAAACGATACCGTTCAACATCGGCTGGGTAGCCGCCGGCATATTGTCGCCGCCGGGCGAGCTGATCTTGCGCCATTCCTCGGCCCAGAAGAAGAAGGTCTTTCTCTTGTCTACGTTGTAGGCCTTCGGAATAAAGACCGGGCCGCCGATAGTGAAGCCATAGACGTTGTGATGGTTGACAGGATTCTTATTGGGTTCGTCGTTGATCGCCTGGGTGCGCTTGTTGAACCACTCGTTGGCATCAAGGGCGGTGTTCCGGAGAAACTCGTACGCATCGCCATGGAACGTGCTGGTGCCGGATTTCGTGGCCACCACCACTTGGCCGCCGCCTGAGCGTCCATAGCCGGCGTCGTAGTTGCCGCGCGCCAGCGTGAACTCCTGAATGGCGTCGACGTTGGGCGCGTTGATCACCGTGCCGTTGGAGCCGGAGTCATTGATATCTGACCCGTCAATGGTCCAGTTGTTGGCGGTAGCGCGGGCTCCGTTTATTGACATTTGGGTGGCGCCGGCGCCAGTTTCGTCGCCCATCTGGCTGACCACACCGGGCTGGAGGGTGACGAGCTGCTGGAAGTTGCGGCCCGCCAGTTCAAGCTCGCGAATCTGCACGCCCGAGATGGTGCCCGCCTGGGCGCTCGACTCCGTGTCGACGGCGACGCTCGCGGCTTCCACAGTCACCGTGGTGCTGGTGGCCCCGGCCTTGAGCTGAATGTTGAGGCCGCGCTTTTCGGCGACGTTGAGAACCACGTTCTTCGCGAGGTACATCTCAAAACCAGAGGATGACACGCTCACCGTATAGGTACCGGCCTGCAGGCTGGTGACGGAGTAGTTGCCCGACGCATCGGACTGCACGGTGCGGGCAGCGTTGGTGCTGGTCTGAGTGACAGTGATGTTCGCGTTGGGAATTACGGCCCCGCTGCTGTCTGTCACGGTGCCGGTGAGGGTTGCGGTGAGCTGCTGTGCGCGCGAAACCACCGGGCACAACAGGAACAGGATTGTCACTAGCCAAAAGAGGACCCGAGGTCCGCTGGGAGCGGAGCCTTCGAATCCATCAAATGAACGCCGGCGATTGGAAACCCGCTTTGCGTCAGTCATTGCTATCGCACCTTTCTAATGTGAAGTCCTGCGATTTTCGTATGAGGGCGTTTTTGCCACCGGTGAGCCTTGTCGGGAATCACGCAGGGCGGTTCGGTAGAGCGGCGGAGCAAACGAGCCGATCGGGATGGACGCGCTTCAGAACTCGAGAGGGCATTCCAGTTCAGGAGCCTCTTGCCTGCTCGTGACTCCTACAGCAAGGCCTCTCTAGGGGAGAGAAGTTTCGGTTTTTTAGCTGCGCATTCAGGAATCCCTTTGAGAACTCCGCGAACGAAATTGCGGCTAAGGCAGATCAATTCTTTGACAAGAACAATAGGACGGATTCAAAAATTTTACAAGTGAAAAATGAACATTTAAGGTCTAAATGATCAAATAATCCGGAATTTTGGTGGCGTTCAGTCCAGACTTGGGCCCCTAGACGACAAGTTGATGGGATATAAGCAATGTTAGATCAGTCAGTTGGCGCCATCAAGCGCGGCGCATCCTTTTGGTCAGCGTGTTCTGGAAAAACGACGCACGCATCGATTAAATGCGGCTCCAGGTGAACAGGGATTGTGCGTTCGAGAGCGGTCTTTTACCCCTCAGGCGCGAATAATCCGAATGCCCTGCCGTTCGAAGGACGCCAGAGTGTCAGGGCTGGCACCGTGATTGGTAATGAGGGTGTGGACTTCGTTCAGCGGACAAATGAAGGCGGGACCGACCTTGCCCAGTTTGCTCGAATCGGCGACGACGATCACCTGCTTGGCCTGCTTGACCATCTTGCGGTACACCAGAGCCTCGTCGGTCTCCAGCGAAGTCACTCCCCGTTCGGCCTCGAGACCAGTCACACTCAGGAAAACCTTGTCCATGTAGACATCGTCGAGGAACGTGAGCGCCGCATTGCCGGTTAGTGAAAATGACCAGGCCCACGGGATCACGCCGCCCGTCATGTAGGTTCGGATTCCGGGCTGATTGCACAACTCCATGCCAATATTGATGGCATTGGTGATGACCTTGATCTTCTCGCGATGGCGAAGGCTTCGGCCGACGTGCGTTGTGGTCGTTCCCGCAGTGAGACCGATGGTTTCGTTTTCATGGACTAATTCCGCCGCTGCGAGTCCAATCCGCCGCTTTTCCTCCGCGTGGCGTTGTTCGCGCGCAAGAAAGGAACTGTCGTAACGAAATGGCTCGTACAGCAGCGGTTCCACGAGGGTGGCGCCACCGTGCGTACGCCGGATCAGACCCCGGTTTTCGAGCCGTGCCAGGTCACGACGAATACTGGGTGCCGAGGAACCAGCCTCAGCCAGAATCTCCTCGATGGTGGCAGTGCCAGTCCGCAGAAGGAATTTGACGATCCGCTCGGAGCGAAGACTTAGTGTGTCGGCCATGTCGGAACGATTCTACATGGGGTGTGTAAATTTCGGCGCCATTCGCGCAAACATTCCTGAATGCTGGCCCAATCGCCATCCCATGTCTGCTGCTTTGATCAAATTAGACGCAAGTGATCATAACATCCTTTTCAGTCAATGCCAACTGCATAGGCCCACTACCAACATTCGGCTAGCCTTTTTAGTTCAATCCGCCATTTTCCCCGATTGGCCGATGGCATGAGCAAGGCTCGGACGTGTTGCCATCCCCATCCTGCCTGATATATCACCGGTGCGTGACTCCTCAAGTGAATTTCGCAAAGCTGGTGCTTGCGATCGCGACTGGCGCTGTGCTCTCTCTCTCCGCCGATCATCCGCCGGGTTCAACTTTGGACCCTTTGTTGCACGCGAGATGGATCGAGGCCGCCAAAACGAATGCAGAGGGGGCCACCATGGACGAATGTCTGTCCGCGGGGTGCAACTCCATGCCGCTGCTCCGCAAGGAATTCAGCGTGGAAGGGGGCGTCACGCGGGCCTCTCTGTTCGTCTCCGGATTGGGTCAGTACGAGTTCCGTATCAACGGCGCCAAAGTGGGTGATCGCGAGCTTACGCCGGGGTGGAGCGATTACCGCAAGACCATCTTCTACGACCGTTACGATGTGACTTCCATGCTGCGCGGAGGAACCAATGCGCTGGGCATCATGCTGGGCAACGGCATGTACCGAGTTCTCAGGACGGGAGAACGCTACACCAAGTTCACCGGCACTTTTGGCCCCCCAAAGTGCATTGCGCAACTGCGACTTGAACTGGCAAACGGCAAGAATGTCGAAATCGCCACGGATGAAACCTGGAAAACGCATTCCGGCCCGATCACGTTCTCTTCCACCTACGGCGGCGAAGATTACGATGCGCGGCAGGAGCAAGACGGATGGGATCGCGCCGGGTTCGACGATTCGCAATGGAGGCCGGTGATAGTGACGGACGGCCCGGGCGGCGTGCTGCGGCCGGAACTGGCGCCTCCCATCCGCATCATGCAGACGTACACGCCGGTGCGTCGCAGTGAACCCACACCCGGAATCCTTGTCTACGACCTGGGTCAGAACTTCGCCGGATGGCCGCAAATCGAGGTGAGCGGATTGGCGGGAGCAACGCTGAAGTTGGTCCCTGGCGAATTGCTGAATGCCGACGGAACAGTATCGCAGCGGAGCTCCGGAGGACCGCAATGGTTCTCATACACGCTGAAAGGCGGTGAGCATGAGTCCTGGCATCCTCGCTTCAGCTATTACGGGTTTCGCTACGTGCAGGTGGAGGACGCTACGGCACCCGCCGGCCGAAACAGCGGAAGACCGCAGATCATTTCGCTCACCGGAAAGGCCGTCCACACGTCGTCGGAAGTGATCGGGACCTTCAAGTCTTCCGACGATCTGCTCAACCGCATTCATACCTTGATCGTGCGCGCCATTGAAAACAACGCCGTAAGCCTATTTACTGACTGTCCGCACCGCGAAAAGCTGGGTTGGCTTGAAGAAGCGCATCTGCTGGCGCCATCCATGTTGTACGACTTCGATTTCAGCGGACTCTACGCCGCCACTGCGCGCAACATAGCCGACACACAGAAGCAGGACGAGCCGAACGCTGGCAGGGTGCCGGAGATAGCGCCGCAGTATGTTGTATTCGGCGTAGATGGAGGCATCTTCGACGACTCGCCCGAATGGGGCAGCACAGCGGTGTTGGCGCCCTGGTATGTGTACGAGCGTGACGGCAATCTTCCCGCGCTTCTGTCGCACATCGAGGTGATGCGGCGTTATGTGGATTACCTGTCCACCCGCGCCGATCACAACATCGTGGCGTACGGCCTGGGCGACTGGTACGACATCGGACCTGGCGAGCCGGGCGTATCAAAGCTGACCACATCCGGAGTGACGGCCACGGCCATCTACTATCAGGATCTGCGCGTGCTTGAAAAGACACTGGCTCTCGCAGGACGAAACGACGAAAGCCAAACCTACGCTCAAAAAGCCGACGCCGTCCGCAAGGACTTCAACGCGCGCTTCTTCGACGTCGCGAAACATCGCTACGACAAGGGCAGCCAGACCGCACAGGCTATGCCGCTCGTAGTCGGATTGGCGCCTGAAGACGAACGCGAAAATGTTCTCATTGCGCTCGTCGACGACATCCGCGCGCACGACAACCATGTCACCGCGGGAGATGTCGGATTCCATTACGTGGTCGATGCATTGCTCGACGGCGGCCGCTCCGATGTTCTCTACGACATGCTGGAGCGCACCGACACTCCCAGCTACGGCTATCAACTTGCGCAGGGCGCAACCGCGTTAACCGAGGCATGGGATGCCAACCCCAACAGTTCGCAGGATCATTTCATGCTCGGTCATGCGGAAGAATGGTTCTATCGCGGATTGGGCGGAATCAATGTGGACCTCTCGGTGAAGGAGCCACTGCAACTCATACTGCGTCCCCAATTGGTCGGAAAACTCACTTCAGTGCAGACTCGATATGTGTCTGCCCTAGGGCCCGTCGAAAGCAATTGGAAACGCGGTCCTGCGCAAACCGAATATACGTTCACGATTCCGGGCAACGCCGCGGCGACGGTGCAGCTGAGGAGTTCGTCTCCAGAGGCGCTGAGGATTGACGGAAGAGCCCCGGACAAAGCTGCTGGAGTGGTCAGCGCCAGGAGCAAATCGGATCGCATCGAGCTCGTCCTTCGCTCCGGTCAGTACCACATTTCCGCCCCGAATCCGAAAGGCCCGCGATAAGCGTCGGCCCATCATGGGATCAACGATTGGGGCACGCGCACCCGCGAAACCTGGGCGGAATCCCCTTTGACAACCCCTGCGTGCATTGCATAAGGTTTTCAAGCCGTAAATTGTTTCATTTGGGGAGCAGTCTCTGCTCGTTCTCCCGTCCATTTCTACGCAGCGGGGTGGCTGATGAAGAGAACGCGAATCGTTTCGGTCTGGCTGGCAGCGGCGACGATGCTGGCTTCGGTTGGCGTTTTTAGCACGGCACAATCGGCGTCGAGATTAGAGGATCAGTTCAAGAATCCGCCGGACAGTGCCAAGCCGCGCGCCTGGTGGCACTGGATGAGCGGCAATGTGACCGAGCCCGGCATTACGGCCGACCTGGAGTGGATGCACCGCGTAGGCATCGCGGGCATGCAGATGTTCGACGGGGACATGGGAGCACCGCTGTTCGTCGACAAGCCGGTGATCTGGATGTCGCCGGAGTGGAAGTCGGCATGGCGCCACGCCGCGGCAGAAGCCGATCGCCTGCACATGGAAATGTCGATGGCGGCCTCCGGCGGATGGAGCGAGACCGCCGGCCCATGGGTCAAGCCGGAACAGGGCATGAAGAAGTATTCGTGGAGTGAGACGGTCGTCGAAGGTCCGGGCCGCTTCAACGGAACGCTGCGCAAACCCCCTTCCACAGTCGGCAAGTTTCAGGACCTCGCCGCCGCGCCGCCGCGTGAGATGCATCCCGATTTGACTTTGCCCGGCGCCAAACCGCAGCCGCCGCTTCCTAAGCAGGCGCCGATGCTCGAGTTGTACGAGGACGCCGCAGTTGTCGCATTCCCCGCACCTCCACAGGAAACGAGCGCAGAAAAGCCGGCGATCACCTGCAGCTGCGGAACCATCGATGGAGCCGCTCTCACCGACGGATCATTTGCCGGGATCCTGCAGGTGCCGTATTCACAGGACGACCACGCGGCCTGGGTGCAGTTTGCCTATGCCGAGCCAAAGACAGTGCAGGCGATCGTATTCGGAGCCGCCGCAGCGGTCCAATTCAGCGGGCCGGCAATCCCCTCGGGAAAAATCGAGGCGAGCGACGATGGGCAAAGCTGGCGGACCCTGGCGGAATTGCCGGGCCCGCGCGGCTCAGGCTCAGTCAACTTCGCGGTGCGGACATATTCCGTTGAACCAGTGAAGGCGCGTTATTATCGTCTTTACTTCAACGCGCCACAACAGGATCCGTTGCGTCCTCCGCCCGCCGGCGTGGCATGGCCGCCGCCGGTGCGGCTCACTGAGGTCGAGTTCCTCTCCAGCCCCCGCGTGCAGCACTGGGAAGACAAGGCGAGCTTCGGGATCTACACTCCGACGCAGGAACTTCAAGGCGCCGAAGTGCAAACCGGCGACGCCATCGATCCGGACAAAGTCGTTGACCTTACCGGCAAGATGAGGCCCGATGGAACGCTGGATTGGGACGCTCCCGCCGGCAAGTGGATCGTGCTGCGGCTAGGCTACTCGCTCACAGGCGAAGAGAATCACCCCGCGACGCCAGCGGCTACCGGTCTCGAAGTCGACAAACTCAGCAGCAAGGATGTGCAGGCGTACGTTGAGGAGTACGTAAAGATGATCTCCTCCGCGGCCGGACCATACTTCGGCAAGAGTTTCCGATACTTCCTGATGGATAGCTGGGAAGCTGGACAGGAAAACTGGACCGACGAAATGATGCCGGAGTTTGCGCGCAGGCGTGGGTACGCGATGACGAAGTTCCTGCCCGTTCTCACCGGAAGAATTGTCGGCAGCCGCGCGCATTCGGAAGCGTTCCTCTGGGACTTTCGCCGCACGCAAGCCGACATGCTGGCCGAAAATCACTACGCGATCGCAACGAAGTGTTTCGCAAAATTCGGCGTGGGCCTGTATGCGGAAGCCATGGGAACCAACATGCCGACCACCGGCGACGGTCTGCTCAACAAGGGACAAGTGACGATCCCGATGGGCGAGTTCTGGACGCCTCTGCCCAATCAGAAAGACACGCCTGCCCACATTGCCGACGTGATGGAAGCAGCATCGGCGGCACACATCTATGGCAAGCCGATCGCGGCTACCGAGTCATTCACGACCAGGCCGAACGTGACCCCCTGGGGACAAAGTCCGTTCTACCTCAAGTCGATGGCCGACCAGGATTTTGTGCGGGGCATCAACCGCATCGTGTTTCACACCAGCGATCTTCAGCCGTTCGTTGACGACGCGCATCGACCGGGAATGACGCTCGGCCCATTCGGCCAGGATTACACCCGCAACATCACGTGGGCGGAACAGGCCAAGGCGTGGAACATGTATCTGGCGCGCTGTTCCTTCCTGCTCCAGCAGGGCAAGCCGGTCAGCGACGTAGCTTATTTCTATGGGGAAGACGCACCGGCGACGGTTCCATACTGGAAGAAGGACGATCCGGCGCTGCCCACCCATTATGGATTCGACTTTGTGAATGCGGATGTGCTGTTACATGGCGCAACAGCGACTTCGGGGCAGTTGCATCTTGCGAGTGGCGTTGCCTATCGTTTACTGGTCCTGCCCAGCGATCAGCGCCTGATCTCGGTGCCGCTGCTGCGCAGCATTCACTCACTCGTAGAGCGAGGTGCGATATTGCTGGGGCCGAAGCCAGTCGGGTCTCCGAGTCTAGGCGATGGGTCGGGTGCGCAAGCTGAGGTTGCCAAGCTTGCTGCGGACCTGTGGGGACAGGGAGATGAAGCCGCGCAGGGCCACGCCTTTGGGAAAGGGAAAGTGTATTCCGGAAAGAAGATTGAAGAGGTCCTCGTTTCAGAAAATGCAGGGCAGGATTTTTCCTGGACCGCGCCCGAGAATGTCGGAGAGGACGTTCCGTACGCTCTGCCCGGAGCCGACTCGGACGAAGACCTCCTCTTCATTCATCGTCGCGACGGCGACCGCGACATTTACTTCGTCTCGACGCAGAAGCACCATGGCTTCGATGTGAAGTCCGCGTTCCACGTCGCCGGCAAGACCCCGCGGCTTTGGCATCCGGAGAGTGGCGAAGTGGAACCTGTGAGCTATACAACCGAGCAGGGTCGGACGGTTGTGCCGCTCCATTTCGACGCGCAGGGGTCGGTGTTCGTGGTATTCGAGGGATCCGGCGCCACTCCTTCGCGCACCATTGCGCCACCACAGCAAACCAAGATCGGTTCAATCGACGGTCCGTGGAAATTGACGTTTCCACCCAAACTCGGGGCGCCAGTGGAGGCCGAATTCCCTGCTCTCGCGTCATGGACCACAAGCGGCGATGCAGGCGTAAAATATTTCTCCGGCACCGCTACGTATCACCGGCAGCTGGACGCTGCCAAGGACTGGTTCAAGCCCGGAGCCAAGGTAATGCTCGATCTCGGCACGGTTAAGGACTTCGCGGAAGTCGAAATCAATGGCAAGCCCGTTGGTGAAGTCCTCTGGAAGCCTCCGTTTGTCATCGACGTTACGCGGGCTCTGAAGCCTGGCAGCAACGAAATCAGGGTGAAGGTAACGAATCTCTGGCCGAACCGTATGATTGGCGACCTGCAGTCGGGGGTTGCGCAGACCTATACGTGGACTGACTTTCGGCCGTTCAAGGCGGATTCACCATTACTTGAATCAGGGCTTCTCGGGCCAGTGACATTGTGGACCAGCGAGGCCGTGGGCCATTAACTCGCAATTGATCGCGAGCACTTAGGACGATTTCGGATCGAGGAAGAACATGAGAAGGAATTTCGTGCTCGGAACGGTGTTGAGCATGACATTGAGTGCTGTGGGCTGGGCGCAGTCGCCACAAGGTCAGCTGGCGCGCGGACCAGTCGAGTTGCGCGTTGACAACCTCAAAACACCGCTCGGCATCGACGACCCGGCTCCGCGCTTTTCCTGGCAACTGCGCGACTTCTCGCGGGGCGCGCGGCAATCGGCATATGAGGTAATGGTGGCCTCAACCAGCGCAGCGCTGATGCAAGGCAAAGGCGATGTCTGGACAAGTGGACGCATCGACTCTTCGCAATCGATGAACATCGCGTACAAGGGCCCGGCGCAGGCGCCAGCCAAGCGTTATTACTGGCGCGTAAAAGTGTGGGATGCAGCGGGTAAATTGGATCCCGAAAGCGAAATCAGTTGGTGGGAAACCGGGCTTCTGGACCACGACCCTTGGCACGCGGAGTGGATTGGGTACGAGACGCAGGAAGAAGCCGCCGTGCGCCACGCGCCGGCACAATGGATCGCGAGCCCTGACTTCAAGGACTTGGCCGCTGAGAAAGCTCCCGAGCAGCACTTCGCTTATCGTGGGAAGGACACGCTCGACAAGCCCGTGCGCGATGCCACGCTTTATGCAACCTGCCAGGACACGGTCTCTGCGTGGATCAATGGAACTCAGGTATTGCTGGCCGATCCTTTGCCTCCCTACAAGCAGATGCCGTGGAAGAAGTATGTGCATTTTAGTGTGGCGAAGCAGCTGAACAAAGGTGTCAACGCCATCGCTGTGGAGTGCGTTCACTATGTCGAGAATCCCAACGGCATGGCGACCCACGATGCGCCGCCATTGAGCGCCACTCTCTATGTGGAGTATGAAGACGGCACCAACACCACATTCGCCAGCAGCCCGGCGTGGAAGACGCAGGTCCACCCCTCGGGCGACTGGCGGCTGACGGACTTTGACGATTCGGGCTGGAAGAAAGCGGTCGCGTGGGCGCCGGCGCCGGATGCCGAGCCGCTGGGGCATCCCTGGATTCCCGATTCCGTGAAAGCGCTGCGGCATACGTTCTACGTAGGCAAACAAATCAAGTCGGCGCGTCTCTATGCAACGGCGCTGGGCGCATATGAGCTGTTCCTGAACGGCAAGCGTGTCAGTGAAGATGTACTCGCCCCGGGCTGGACCGACTACCGCGAGCGCGTGTTGTATCAGACCTACGATGTGACGGCCATGCTGGGAAGTGGCAAGAACGCGATCGCGGCACTGCTTGCCCCGGGATGGTACTCCACACCGCTGGAGTGGTTTCAGCAGCCCAACAACTACGGCGACACACCTCCGGCTCTCCGGACGCAGCTCCGCATCGAGCACACCGACGGCAGCGTGACATGGGTAAACTCAGGCCCTGATTGGCAGGCCACCACGTCGCAAATCATCAAGTCCGAAATCTACGATGGCGAAACTCAAGATGCGCGCCTTGCGCAATCAGGCTGGAATCTGGCCCAGTTCACCGCAAGCAAATGGAAGAACGCTATCGTCATTCAGCCGAAGACAGTCCCCATCCTGGCACAGGACTTTCCTCCCATTCGGATGGAGAGGACGGTGACGGCCAGGTCTGTCTCGGAACCGAAGCCCGGCGTCTATGTCTATGATTTCGGACAGAACCTGGCAGGCGTTGAACGGGTTCGCCTCCAGGGGCCGGCGGGAACCAACGTGCGTCTGCGTTTCGCCGAAATCGTGAATGATGACGGCACCATCTACACCGATAATCTGCGCACCGCAAAAGTTACCGATCACTTCATTCTGGCTGGCAAAGGCGGGGAAGAATTCACTCCGCAATTCACCTTTCATGGATTCCGTTACGCCGAAATCACGGGGCTTCCGACCGCGCCCGCCAAGGACGCCATCGTAGCTATCGTCATCCACACCGACGCGCCCTTTGATGCCAGGCTGAAGACCGGCAACCCCATGATCGACAAGCTGTGGAGCAACATTCTGTGGGGTCAGCGATCGAATTTCGTCGGCGTGCCCACGGACTGCCCCCAGCGCGACGAGCGGCTGGGTTGGATGGCCGATGCGCAGGTCTTCTGGAGAACCGCAACGTACAACATGGACCTCGCCGCGTTTTCCCGCAAGTACGCGGGCGACATGCGCGGAACACAGGCCGGGACTCCCATTTATGGAATCTATGCGCCGGGCACGGTGGCGAGCGCGTCGGGCTCCGGCTCCGGATGGAGCGATGCCGGCGTGATCATTCCCTGGACATCGTGGCTGCAGACCGGCGACACGAGCATGATCGAGCAGAACTGGGATGCGATGCAGAAGTACCTCAACGCCATCGAGGCTGCTAATCCTGACGGACTGTGGAAGGTACATTCAGGCACGCCCTTCGGCGACTGGCTCTCCCCCGAAGGCAAGACAGACCAGGTGCTGGTTTCTACCGCGTACTGGGCTTACGACGTGACCCTGATGCGGGAGATGGCCCATGCTCTCTCGGACGCCCCCGACGAACAGCGCTATGCGCAGCTATTCGACAAGATTCGCGTCGCCTTTCAAAAGCAGTTCGTGCATGACGATGGATTCGTGGCGGGAGCGGATAACAGCCCCTCTCCATTTGGGCAGATCAACAATCCAAACGCGAAAAGCAAAGGGGGCGACACGCAGACCGGCTACGTGCTGGCTCTGCACATGAACCTGGTTCCCGATGCACTGCGCGCGGCGGCAGTCCAGAAGCTCGTGGCCAAGATCGAGGCAAATAACGGCCTTCTGGCGACCGGGTTTCTTGGAACCCCCTATCTGCTTGAGGAACTCACCAAGGCGGGTCACGCCGACCTGGCTTACAAACTCCTGCTCAATACGCAGTATCCCTCATGGGGATACCTCGTCGAGCACGGTGCCACGACCATGTGGGAGCGGTGGAACGGCGATCAGATGAAAGACGATCCGAGCATGAATTCCTATAACCACTACGCGTACGGCGCAGTGGCCGACTGGCTCTATCGCTACTCCGCGGGAGTGGATGCTACACCGCTCGATGCAGGTTTCCACACGATCGTGCTGCATCCTGTTTTCGACGCGCGCCTCGGTTCCATCGTCTTCGATTATGACTCGGCCTATGGCCCAGTTCATTCCGACTGGACGGTCACAGGCAAGACGGCGGCCTGGCATGTGAGCATTCCCGCGAACACGACCGGATGGCTCGCGACCGACACGACCCGATACAAGCTCGACGGCGTCTCGCTCAACGACAACCAACAGATCAAAGCGTCAACTCGTGATGGACAATCCGGCTTCGAGCTTCCCGCAGGCAGCTACGATTTTCAGGTTGACCTGCAGTAGGTCTCTAACATCAGTTTTTCTACGGAGCGTGTGGCTGGGTTCGATTTGAGACCTGCGGCGTGAATCCGAGACACGCAATCATGCTGTGAGGGACCGGGAAGGGAGCCATCAGCTTGGGCGCAAATCCGCTGTTGGGAGTTTTTCTGCACTGGCTGGGCGGGCTCGCTTCAGCAAGCTTCTACGTTCCTTATCGGCAGGTGCGCGGCTGGTCGTGGGAGACCTATTGGCTTGCGGGCGGAGTGGTGAGCTGGATCGTCATGCCCTGGTTGCTGGCCAGCCTCCTGACCCGCGATCTTCTGCCCGTACTTCACGGCGCGCCTTCTTCCGCAATCTTTTGGGCTTATGTCTTTGGCGTGTTGTGGGGCCTGGGCGGACTCACATTCGGGCTTACGATGCGCTACCTCGGTCTGTCGCTGGGCATGGCTGTGGCGCTTGGATATACGGCGGTCTTTGGCACGCTCGTCCCGCCCATCTTTCACGGGCAGTTCATGCAATTGCTCACCCAACGCTCCGGGGGCATCATCCTCGTCGGAGTAGGGATATGCGTTCTCGGCATTCTGTTTGCCGGCGCGGCCGGCATCTCCAAGGAGAATGAGCTTTCGCACGAACAGAAGCAGGCCAGCATCAAGGAGTTCAACCTGAAACTCGGCCTCGGTGTGGCGACGTTCTGCGGGGTGATGAGCTCGTGCTTCGCCTTTGGACTCGATGCCGGCAACCCGATCAAGGCGCTCACCCTTGCCCATGGAACCAGCACGATGTGGCAGGGGCTCCCGGTACTCGTGGTTGTGCTGGCGGGAGGCTTCACCACCAATTTCATCTGGTGCGCCATCCTCAACACGCGCAACCGCAGCTACGGCGAGTATCTGCGTATCCCGCCGGGTGCAACAAGCCGCGCCGAAGCCGAGCATCCGCCCCTCGAGAATCCGACCGACGCCGCCTCGACTGAAATGGCTCTCGAATACCAGGCCCGCCCGCACCATCCGCCTTCGCTCACCTGGAACTACCTTTTCTCTGCGTTGGCCGGCGCCACGTGGTACATGCAGTTCTTCTTCTACACCATGGGCGAAACGCAGATGGGCCGCTACAAGTTCTCCAGTTGGACCCTGCACATGGCGAGCATCATCATCTTCAGCACGCTGTGGGGAATCGCCTTGAAGGAGTGGCGCGGCGTGAGCCGCCGGACGAAGACGCTCGTCTTTCTCACGTTGCTCACTCTGATCGGATCTACCGTGATCGTGGGCTACGGCAACTACCTCGCCATCCATCCATGAGGTTTGGCGTTCGACCCGGCACTACGAGACGCGTCCATCATTCGCGGCCAGCGATTCCGCGGTGACGACGTGATGGCGCACATAGTTATACGGCGGAACAATGTGGCCCCGGAGCAGCGCGATTCCGAGTTGAATCAAACGGGGACCGTAGGTTTCCGCGCCGTGCGAGATTGAACCGATAATCGCGCTCGATTCTTTTCGCAGCTCATCCAGAACCTCGGGGATGCAATCCTGCCCGGCGATGGCAAAATCCGCCTCCCGGCCGGATTGACGCGCCGCGTCGAGCACTCCTAGTGCGCTGGAGTCTGTGGACGCGGCAACCAGAATGCGCTGGCCTTTGCGGTGGTTGCGGAGAAAGTCGGAGACCGCCAGGAAACTGGGTTGCCGCATTCCACGGCCCTCCAGGCGAAGGAAGTGATCGGAGGGTATCTGATCCAGCCGGGCACGAATCCCTTCGAAGGCGCCGGCGATCCGGCTCTGCACAAAACTGCCCGCCTCGGAAAACCCGATACCCAGTACCCAGTCCGCCTTTCCCTTCCATTTACCGGTGGCAAACTGGCCGAGGAGAACACCCGCTTCGTAGCCCACTTCGAAATTGTCGACACCGAAGTAGGTGGCGTTGGGATGCGGAACATCGATGGCGACCAGGGGAATATCGGCTTTTTTGAAAATGTGGGCGACGTGAGGCGCCACATGCTCCTCTACCTGGAACTCCAGCACCAGGTCAACACGCTGGCGCACAAACTCCTCGGCATTCTTGATTGCGACGTCGGGGTCATAGCGGTTATCCAGTTGCAGCAACTCAACCCCGGCCGCCGCGGCAGCCGCAGTAATGCTGGCTCCCACGGCTACAGAGAAAGGCATTTCCGCACTCTGCGCCGCGAAGCCGAAGCGCAATCGGCGAGGCCGCGACACCAGGCGATATTGCCCGCTCTGTCCTTGGGCGACGTAGCCGCGGTGCACCAGAGTTTTCAGAATCCGATAGACGCTGGTCTTGGAAATATTGGTCTGCTGATACACGTCTTCCAGCGCGATGGGACCGTTGGTCTGCTCCAGCAGCTCCAGCACATCCAGGGCCTTCGAGAGGATCGGAATGAGATAGAGCCGTTTGATCCTGGGTTTTGTCAACCTCCGGTTCCTCCGTGCGATGGCAGCTGCGTCTGAAATGATTCAGACAACCATCCTAAGCGTAGGAGGTTGCAGGTGCCAACTTACTTCCGCGCTCCGCGGTAATGCGCTGCACATAACCGCCTTCAGCAAGCGCAAGCAGAGGATCCTCGGGAAGACCCCGCGCACGGCGCCATTCCTTGACCAGCGGCCGGACATCCATCCAGAACGTGCCGCGGAACAGCTCTTCGGCCGCCACCAATTCGCATTTGTTCTGCAGGAAATCCAACTGATCCCGATCCACAAGGGCTGCCTTGAGCCATAGCTCCTGTCCGGCGCCAACGGTCTGCACCATGGCTTCCATCTTTCCTTTCAGGTTGTGGCTCTGGTCGATCATAAACGCGATCTGGGCCAGGCTCTCGCTCCCCGCGAGGTGAATCTCGTGGAAGATACGAAAGATTTGATAGGGATCGATGGATCCAAGCGTCAGGTCATCGTCGGCGTACCGGCGATCGTTGAAATGAAATCCGCCCAGCATGTCGATATGCAAAAGCCAGGCCACGATCTGCTCGATGTTCTGAGCGGCATAGTGGTGCCCCGTGTCCACGAGCACGCGCGCCTTCGGTCCCGCACTACGGGCGAGGTGCGCGGACATGCCCCAGTCGGCAATGTCGGTGTGGTAGAAGGCAGGTTCGAAGGGCTTGTATTCAACCAGGAGGCGCTGATTAGGCCCGAGTTCGTCGTGGGTGCGCCGCAGGGCGTCTTCCAGCCATTGGATACGTTTCCGAATACTCTGCGTACCGGGATAATTCGATCCATCCGGCAGCCAGAGCGAGACATCTTGCGAACCAAGTTTGCGCGCAATGGCAACGGAATCGAGCATGTGAGCGATGGCGCGTTCGCGGATCTCGGCCGACGGATTGCACAGGGAACCAAACTTGAATTCCTGGTCCTGGAACAGATTGGGATTGATCGATCCGGCCGTGACACCGTATTGACTCTCAAGGCTGCGCACGGCATCTGCATCGGAGATTCCATTGGGCAGGTCCCACAAAACGTGCAAAGCCAGGGTGGGCGTGACGCCCGTAAGTTTGTGCACCTGGCCTGCATCACTGAACTTCTCCTCAAGCGTCGAGGCTGCCGCTGCCTGAACAAATTTCCCGAACCTGGTGCCCGTATTTGCAAACCCCCAGGAGGGGATTTCAATCTGGAAGGAATCGAGAGCCTGAAACGCCAATTCCTGGAGAGCTGATTCTGATTTCATCTCTGTACCTGCCTCGTCTCGTTATTCAAAATCCACAAGCAAAGTTCAAACCACGCTGGCTGCGGGCACGATAACGTATCCGACAACGGGCTCACCAAGAGCCGTATCGCCATGCCTAACAACGCGGGGCAATGCTTCCAGTATCCGCTAATGTTCCAAATTCCGCAGCGGCGACGCTCTTGTCATGCCTCCGTCGCTTGCTGAAACCTGCCGGCTTCGTGGGACTCAGTG
>Ga0207095_10145_pt1 | contig 21383 bp, 17 predicted proteins | sample Alteio_BWMinHeat_88_FD_153529 | JGI IMG/M metagenome (GOLD analysis project Ga0207095, IMG submission 153529) | Enriched cells from forest soil in Barre Woods Harvard Forest LTER site, Petersham, Massachusetts, United States -... | ecosystem: Environmental > Terrestrial > Soil > Temperate forest >... | reverse complement strand
AAGCGCGTAAGGAGGAGGAGTGAACGGCTGTTGGGGCTTCCCAGTGGCATCGACGCCCTCCCCGTGCTCAACTCCCCTTCGTCGGATAACGTCGGCTGGGCTCATGAAAAAAGGTGTGCCTGTTTCGCCCGGTGTGGCCGTCGCCCACGCATACTGCGTGGATGAGGTCCTGGCACGCCGGGAACCCAACCAACTCGACGTCGCCGCCCTTTCGAGTGAGATCAACCGCTTCGATCGCGCCTGCGCCGCGGCGGCCGAGGAACTGGACGCCATTGTCGCCCGCGTTTCCCGTCAAGTCGGCGAGGAAGAAGCCGCCATCTTCCGCGCCCACCGCCTTTTGCTCCGCGACCCCGCCCTTGTCGGCAAGGTCAAGACCGCCATTCTCAATCGGCACGTCGACGCCGCCACCGCTCTGCACGATGCTCTCGACGAGTACACCACGCTCTTCAGCAAGATCGAGGATGAGTATCTCAAGGAGCGCATGAGCGACCTGCGCGATATCGTCAGTCGCATTATGGCCCAGCTCGCCCTGCAAAAATGCGACGAGCCGCTCAACGTCGGCGAGCCGGTCATCCTCGTTGCCCCGGAAATCCTGCCGTCGCAGGCCTTGAGTTTCGACCGCTTGCAGGTCGCGGGCATCATCACCGAAACCGGCGGCGCCACCGGCCATGCCGCCATCCTAGCACGCTCCCTGGGCATCCCCGCCGTCTCCGGAATGCGCGGCATCCTGCGCGAGGTCCGCACGGGCGACCTGATCGCCCTCGACGGCCGCGAAGGCCATGTCTACCTTCGCCCCGGACCCGAGGTTGAAAGTGCCTACCGCAAACTCCAGCGCGAATACGTCGATCTCCGCGACCGTTTGATCGAAAACCGCGATCAAGAACCTGTCACTGCCGACGGAGTCCGCATCGAACTCTTGGCCAACGTGAACAACACCGCCGACTCCGTCATGGCGGCTCGCGCCGGCGCAAGCGGCGTCGGACTGTACCGCACCGAATACCTCTTCCTCTCTCACCCCACGGTTCCAGATGAGGAAGAGCAACTCGCCGCCTACCGGGCGATTATCGAGGCAGCGCCCAATCAAAGCGTCACCATCCGCACGCTCGACCTCGGCGGCGACAAGAACGTGCCCTATCTCGGCCAGCAGCGCGAGGCCAACCCTTTCATGGGTTGGCGCAGCATTCGCCTGAGTTCCGCATACCCCGAGTTCTTCCAGACGCAACTCCGAGCGATTCTCCGCGCCGGCAAGTTCGGCAACGTGAGTTTGCTCTTTCCTATGATCAGCACGCTCGAGGAGGTTCAACGCCTCAAGCGCATGGTGGAACGCACCCGCGTCGCCCTGTCGCGCGACGGAGGAGACGCCGGCGCTCACATTCCGGTTGGGGTCATGCTTGAAGTGCCCGCCGCCGCCTTGTGCATCGAAGCAATGCTTGACGAGGTCGATTTTGTCAGCATCGGCTCGAACGATTTGATTCAGTATCTGATGGCCGCCGACCGGGACAATCCGAAGGTGGCGCACCTCTGTGAGCCGTTCAGCCCGGCGCTCATGCGCTTGCTCAACGAGATCATTCAGGCCTGCAATGAACGCGGTACGCCGGTGACGTTGTGCGGCGAGATGGCCGGGCGGCCGCGCTGCGTCCTACCGTTGCTCGGCATGGGACTGCGCCGCATGAGCATGAGCCCGGCGTTCGTCCCGTCGATCAAGGAATTGGTCCGTCTCACCACGCTCCCGCGCGCCCGCGACGTGGCCGAACGCATTCTCCAAATGAGAACCGTCGGCGAAATCCGCGGATACCTCACCCGCAAAGTCCGGCAAATCTGGCCGAACGTGTCAATCCTGGACACGAATAAGTAGACTTGGACCCCTCGTTTCGTTGAATCCGGAGCCAACGGCGACGGTGTTCGCCGCTACGCCCAGACCCCCCCATCACTTCTTCTCCTCACCCTTCTGCGCCTCCTGAAGGTACTTCCGAAACGCCTCCATCTGATACGAGGCGAACAAGAACGCGTGATGCAGCGCCAGGTACGTAAGGTCCTCGGGATCGTCCGCGTAGTCCTTGCGCAGTTCGTAAAGCTTGGCGAGAAGCTGTTCGGCGGTCGGCATGATCCTCGGCTCCAATGCATGGTCCGGTGGGAGATATGTCGAGTAGGTTAGTGTAGAGGCACGCGAGTGACAGGACAGCGGCTGGCCGTATCGTGTGCATATTTCACCTGAAGTGCCTCGGAAACCCTGATCTGCGGGAGTACCGGGATGCCATGAAACAGATCTTTGTTGATCATGATGATATCCTTTCGATTCTCGTAAATCTCGTGTCTCACGCGACCGTGAGACACGAGGTTCTACTGAGCTCATCTTATTGGCACGTATAGAGTTATGCACTGGGGCGTGCCTATGTACTCTAGTGAGACACGACGAGAACGATGTCAGTTGCACGTTTACTAAATCCTCGCAAAGAACAACTCGCCCGTTTCACAGAATTGCGGCTGACTGCTGGTGAATGGACGCGTCCCGCTTGACACCATCTAGCCCCCCATGTTACAAGCCTTGTGCTGTCTTCCCATACTCCCCAAGGACGGGGACCGATTCCGCACCCCAGGGATGGGGAAACGCGATGATCAAACGCCGCAGTCAAATCCTGTGTGCTTGGTTCCTGCTCTGGGACCTGCTCATCACTGGCTCGGCTTGGATCGGCGCTTATTATCTTCGCTTTGAATTCGGCCTCATTCCCATCACCAAATCGCCACCCGCGATTTCACTTTGCTGGAAGAATCTGCCGCTGGTCCTTCTGCTGGCGGCGGTTGCCTATCACCTTGCGGGCCAGTACGTCATTCATCGCTTGCGCCGATTCCGCGAGGAAGTCGTTGGCGTCGTCAAGGGGACGGCCCTCCTGTCGCTCATGGTCATGGCGACAGTCTTTTACACCCACGATCCCTACGAATCGCGGACCGCCATGGTCCTCTTCTCCGCAATGACGGCGGCCGGCGTCCTGTTGACACGGCGGCTGAGCTGGGCGGCCATTCGCTATCTCCGCAGCCAGGGCTTCAACCAGATGAACGCCGTTATCGTCGGCACCGGTCGCGTTGCGCGCAAGACCGCCTGGGCCATTCGCCACGCCAACTGGATGGGCATCAAGACAATCGGCTTCATCGAGGACCAACCCAACCGCTGGACCGGCGACCTCGACATCCTCGGCACTTTTGACGATCTACCCACCCTCATCTCCAAATATAACATCGGCCAGGTTTTCATCGCCCTTCCCTTGAGTCGCTATGATGACGTCCGTCGTGTTTTCGACGTTCTCTCGCAAACCGTCGTGGACGTCCGCCTCGTCGCTGACGTCCCCAACTTGTCCGGCCTGACGCTGACCACCGCCAATCTCGACGGTTTGCCGGTCTTGGGTCTCCGCGAAAGTCCACACTTCGGCCTGAACATTGTCGTCAAGCGGGCGATGGACGTTGTCCTGTCACTCATCGCCTTGGTGGTGCTTTCTCCGCTGCTGGCGCTAATCGCGCTACTGGTCAAGCTGACCAGTCCGGGTCCCATCTTTTACCGCCAGGAACGTTGTGGGCTCAACGGCGAGACCTTTCCGATGCTCAAGTTCCGCAGCATGGCCGTCAACGCCGAACAGCAGACCGGCGCCGTCTGGGCCCGCAAGGACGACCCACGCCGCACCCGATTCGGCACCTTCCTGAGGCAAACCAGCATTGATGAGCTGCCGCAGTTGTTCAACGTGCTTATGGGCGACATGAGCCTCGTCGGTCCGCGCCCGGAACGCCCGGTCTTCATTCAACAATTCCGTAAGACCATCCCTAGTTACAACGCCCGCCATTGCGTCAAGGCCGGCATCACCGGCTGGGCCCAGGTTCACGGCTGGCGCGGCAACACGTCTCTTCGTAAACGCGTCCAGTACGACCTGTACTACATCACCCACTGGACCCCCTGGCTCGACCTCCACATCATGTGGATGACGGTGTTCCGCGGACTGGTCCATCGCAACGCGTACTAGAGATGCGTTACGCCTGGACCGAGGTAGCGGAATTCGCCAGAATTCCGGGGCGCACCGGAATTCTGGCGAATTCCGCTACGAGGTCATCCATCGCTGGCTTGGTGACGGTGCACTAGCCGTCATGGCTCAGTGGCTAGGTACATTGCCAATTCTGTATCATGTCTTCATACGCTACGAGACCGCAACACCTGACCCCTGATCCGTGCTCATGTTTGTCGATCGCGTTACCATCTTCGTGAAAGGCGGCGATGGCGGCCGGGGCTGCTGTAGCTTTCGGCGCGAGAAGTACATTCCGCGCGGTGGGCCTGACGGCGGCGACGGCGGCGACGGGGGATCGGTTATTATCCGCGCCGTCGCGGGCACCGACAACCTCGCGGAAATCGTCAACCGCAAGTTCTGGCGCGCCGAGTCCGGCGGCGCAGGGGGCAGCGCTAATTGTCACGGCCGCAAGGCGGAGAACCTGATCATTCACGTGCCGCCGGGGACCCTCATTCTCGATCGCGACCGCCTCAACATCCTCCGCGACCTCACGGAACACGGCCAGGAGGTCAACGTCGCGCGCGGCGGCGGGGGCGGACGCGGCAACCTCACCTTCGCCACGTCCACCAACCGCGCCCCACGCGAAACAAAGCCCGAAACGCCCGGCGAGGAACGCTGGCTCGTTCTGGAGCTGAAAGTCATCGCCGACGCCGGCCTGATCGGCCTGCCCAATGCCGGGAAGTCCACTCTCCTCAGCCGACTGTCGCAGGCCCAGCCTGAAATCGCCGATTATCCGTTCACGACGAAACACCCCAATCTCGGCATCGTCTCCCTTGGTGGCGAACGAATCTGCGTGCTCGCCGACCTGCCGGGTTTAATCGAAGGGGCTCACAGCGGCGTCGGCCTCGGTCACGAATTTCTCCGCCACGTGGAACGGACGCGTGTTCTCGTTCACCTCGTAGAGCCGCTCCCTTCCGATGACAGCGATCCCATCAAGAACTACTGGGTCGTTCGCCGGGAATTGGAGATGCATGGCAGCGACCTGGCATCCAAGCCAGAAATCGTGGCGGTCAGCAAGGCCGAGTTAACCGGCAGCGAAGACGTTCGGGTACGACTACAGCAGGAGCTGGGGCGCACGGTATTGGCCGTTTCCGCCGTCACGGGGCGTGGGCTGGCGGACCTCGTCCGCGCTTTGGTCGATCAACTTGCCAAGGTAACCGTCGAGTCCACGACATGAAGACTTCCGTAGTGGTGGACGTCGGCAACACCCGCATCAAGTGGGGTCTCGTCACGTCGTGCGGCATCGGCGCGGCGGCGGCCCTGGCGTCCGACGATGAAACCTCATGGCGAAGTCAACTGGCGGAATGGCATCTCGACGGTGCGCAAAACTGGGTTGTCACCGGTGTGCATCCCGAACGCCGCAACCGGCTCGTTGCCTGGCTGCGTCAGCAGGGACACCAGGCGACCGTGCTTGATGACTGGCGAAAACTTCCACTGACGATCCAACTCGAACGGCCCGAAACGGCGGGAATAGACCGTCTCCTCACTGCGGTGGCGGCCAACCATCGACGCGAACTCGCCACGCCGGCCGTGATCGTCAATGCCGGCACCGCGGTCACGGTGGATTGGCTGGACGAAAACGGCGTCTTCCGCGGCGGGGCCATTCTGCCGGGGCTGCGCTTGATGACCCGCGCCTTGCACGAACACACCGCCTTGTTGCCGCCCGTCGAACTGCCGCGCACACCCCCTGCCGTGCCCGGCGTGTCTACCCCCGCGGCGATCCAGGCCGGCGTGTTCTGGGCCGTCGCCGGCGGCATTCAGGCGATCACCGGCCAGTTGGCGCGCCGTGGCGGCCCTCCAGCGCAGCTATTTCTCACCGGCGGAGATGCCTCCCTCTTGGAAAGAGCCTTGAGCGAGACCGACGGCAATTCGCGGCAGGTCCCGTCGGTCTGGCCGTGGATGACGCTGGAAGGCATTCGCCTGACCGCCGAGAGGTTACCGTGAGCCCAACCGCGCAATCTGTCGATACAGTGATCGCACGCTTGACTCCTCCAGGCACCGGCGCGATCGCCGTTCTAGCGGTTCACGGACCGGACGCGCGGACCGTGCTAACGAAGCTCTTTCGCCGTCGGTCTCAAGAAACACCGGGGCTGCCGGACCCACCGACGCCTGGGCGATTCTGGTTGGGAAAGCTGAGCGAAGGAGCAACCGACGAGGTTGTTCTGGTTCTGAAGCAGCTTCAGCCCACGCCCTGGCTCGAACTTCACGTTCACGGCGGGCAGGAGGTCGTCCGCTGGCTGTTCGAGATGTTTGCAGCGAAAGGGATCCGCGCTTGTAGCGCGTCGGATTTCCTTCTCCGCACAACACCTGACGCGCTTCAAGCGTTGGCCTGGACTGCCCTCGCGGAGGCGCCGACCGCTCGCACCGCTTCGATCCTTCTCGACCAGGCCCACGGTGTGTTCAGCCGTGCCCTCGCATCGCTTCACGATGCCATTGCGCGGAATGCATGCGCCGAGGCTGCCTCCAACCTGGCCGAAATGATGCGCTTCGCGCCGCTCGGCCGGCATCTTACGTCGCCGTGGCAAGTCGTGATTGCCGGCGCACCCAATGTGGGCAAGAGCAGCTTGATCAACGCCTTGGCGGGATTTCAACGCAGCATTGTTGCGCCCACTCCTGGAACCACGCGCGATGTGGTGCGAACAAGTCTCGCCATCAACGGCTGGCCCGTAGAAATCGCCGACACCGCGGGTCTCCGCTCCACCGCGGAGGATCTTGAAGGCGCCGGCGTCGGCTTGGCGCGAAACGCGGTCGCCGCCGCGGACCTTTGTATCTGGGTGCTCGACGCCGCTTCGGACCCTGTCAGGCCCGACTTCCCCGCGACCCCTCTGTTATGGGTTGTGAACAAGATCGACCTGCCGCCAGTCTGGGATGTCGGAGGCGTTGAAGGTGCAATTCCCGTCTCCGCCAAAACGGGTGCGGGATTGACGGAACTTTGCGAAGCGATCACGCGCCGTTTGGTGGCCGACGTTCCAGCCCCGGGCGCGCCCCTTCCCTTCGTCGCCGAATTGTGTGATACATTGCACGACGTTCAACAAACTCTGACCGCCGGAAACTCCGCGAAGGCGTCGCAACTGCTGGCGGCCATGCGACGCGCATCGCTTGATCCCCCCAAAGAATGAGGGACGCAGGCGGTCGTTCCGAATAGATTACCGGCCAAGTGTTCTTACCCCGATCGCGATCGGGCGACTCAGTAACGGAGTCTCATCTTGCAATTATGTAAGGCAAGGCTGGCGACGGGTGAAGTCGTGGTCGGTCTGCTCCAAGGAGATCGCATCGCGCTATTGGATGTGGACAATCCGTACGGCGCGAAGACTCTAAGCGACCTGCTGCACGCGCCCGACCTGAATCGGCTCGCGTCCGACCTTCCGCGGCACTGCCAAAGGAGCGTGGCGCCCACGGAGGCAACGCTCCTCGCGCCGCTCGACCAGCAGGAGGTCTGGGCCGCCGGCGTCACTTACAAACGCAGCCAGGAAGCCCGCGAGCGTGAATCGGTCGGAGCGGCGCGCTTTTACGATCTCGTCTACACGGCCCAGCGCCCGGAACTCTTCTTCAAGGCCACACCCAGCCGCGTTGTGGGTCCGGGCGACGCCGTCGTCATTCGCCGCGACAGCCGCTGGAGCGTGCCGGAGCCGGAGTTGGCCCTCGTTCTTTCTCCTTTGTTGCAACTCGTCGGCTACACCATCGGCAATGACATGAGTGCCCGCGACATCGAGGGTGAAAATCCCCTCTATTTGCCGCAAGCCAAAGTCTATGCGGGCTGCTGTGCGCTGGGCCCGTGCGTCACGCTCGCCGCGGCTCTGCCGCCGCTTGACCAGGTCGTCATTCGTTTGCTCATCGAACGCGAGGGAAAAACCGTCTTCAGCGGTACTACCCGTCTCTCGGCCATGGCTCGCTCTTTCGCCGATTTGATCGCGTGGTTGGGCCGCGAGAACCAGTTTCCGCACGGTGTCATCCTGTTGACGGGGACCGGCATCGTCCCACCGGACGATTTCACCCTGGCGAACGGCGACTTCGTTTCCATCGAAATCACCGGCATCGGCCGGCTTACCAACCGCGTCCAACAGAGCATGCCGGCGTAGTGAATTCGCTCGGCAACTCGATCCCTGCATCAACGACCCAAACGTCAAACCCACTATCCATCTTTCCCTTTTCTCCTTCCTCCCGCCTCCTCCTGAGCGCCGCGCGAAGACGGATAAACTTTTCCGGATATTCCATTCACCCTCCTTCGCGGTTAGTTGGCACAGCCCCGGAACAGTTCGACTCCGTCTCCCAGATTGCCGAAACAGGAAGATGGCACACCCCAAACATCAATCCCACGGCTGGGTGCCGTGCGCACGTTTCCACCATTGGGGTGGTCCAAGTCGGGAATGACGCCGAAGTAGGAAGATAGGCATCAAGTAAATCCGCCTTCCAGGTCCACGGAGGGGCCGCTTATGAGTGGCATTCATCATCGCAGCCTCGTCCTGGCAGCGTTGGTCCTGCTCGCGCCCAATCTTCGCGCCGCCGATGGACCCTTGGCAAGCACTCCCTCCCTTCCTGGCGCAGAGTCGAATCAGAATAAGGAAATCGCGGCGCCGGTGACTCTGGGCCTCCCTGTTACTTTGTTGAAGCCCAAGCCGCTGGGCAATGGCTTGCCGGTCTCAACCCAGGGCGACATTCAACCGGCTTCCTTCAACCCGCTCGCCGATACGCCTCCCAGTGTCGTACGGGGCCAAAGCGCGGACGAAACTCATTCGACCACACCCAGGAAGCCGTCGATCTGGGGCGAGCCGGTGAATGCGTTTCCGCCGGGAACGATCGTGTCGGAATCGGTACCTGTGATTGGCCGTGCCAGCGCAAAGACGATCAGTGCGGTCCCGCCGCCGACTCCGGTGGCGACTCCGGTAGATACAACCGTCACCCCGGTCCTCTCCGATGCCTGCTGGGATTCGTCGTGCGGCTTCCTGTCCCGCTGGGGCGCTCACTTGTTTGGGTGTTGCGAACCGGGCTGCTGTCCGGAGCCTGATAATTGTCTTTATCTCAATACGGAATATTTGTACTGGTGGATAAGGGGCACGAAGCCTCCGCCCCTCATCACAGCGGGCGGCGCCAACAATCAATTCCCCGGGGCTTTGGGTCAACCGGGAACTACCGTTTTGTTCGGCGGCCGGCCTCTTCAGGAAGACCCCTTCTCCGGTGCGCGCGTTACCCTCGGTTTGTGGTGCGACGAATGTCACAATTTCGGCATTGAGGGCAGTTTCTTTTCCCTCTTTCAGCAATCCGCGCGTTTCTCGGCGACTTCTGGCGGCACGCCGGTCTTGGCTCGTCCGTTCTTCAATGCCGGCACGGGGAACGAGGACGCCGAACTGATTGCCTTCCCCAACCTGCTCGCGGGCACAGGAAGTGCCTCGCTTACGACCCGCTTGCTCGGCGCGGAGGCGAACTTACGCGCCAACTTGTGCAAGGGCTGCTGCTACCGCGTCGACTTCCTGGCGGGCTTCCGCTTCCTGGGCCTGGACGAAAACCTGAATATCAATGAATCGCTCCAAACGCTTCAGGTCCCCGGTGGCGGCTTCCGCGTGTGGGACGGCTTCGGCGCCAGCAATCGCTTTTACGGCGGCCAGGTTGGGTTGGACACGGAACTCCGCCGCGGCCGGTGGTTCCTTGACCTGAAGGGAAAGATCGCCCTGGGCAGCAACAACCAAGTCGTGAACATCAACGGCAACACGATCATCACCGATCCACGGACCGGAACTTCCGCGCTCTCCGGCGGTCTGCTCGCGCTATCGACCAACAGCGGCCGCTTCACCCGTGAGATGTTCGCTGTGGCGCCTGAGGGGACCATCAACATCGGTTATCAGATTTGCGAAAACGTACGGGCGTACGTCGGCTACAACTTCCTCTACATCAGTGACGTCGCCCGGCCCGCCAACCAGATCGACCGCGCCGTGAATACCAGTTTCCTGCCGCCGGCCACGCCCAGCTTGCCGGTTCGCCCTGCCTTCGTTTTCAAAGGAACCGATTTCTGGGCCCAAGGCCTCAACTTTGGTCTGGAATTTCGTTACTAAAGTTCGCGGATAGAACCGGCAAACGGGGGCGCAAGCCCTTTGGTCACAGCCAGTCACGGGGGTTTAGCTCCCGCGCTTGCCGCCTGAGGATCACCCGCACACTTGCGGAGAGGGGGATAGGATGACCGTTTTTTCGTTCTTTCGTTGCTCGAAGGGTCAAGGGGACGCCCGCCGCCGTTCTCTTTCCCGGGTGGTTAAGGTCAAACCGGCTGTCGAGGCGCTGGAAGATCGCCAACTTCTCAGCACGGCGACCATCGCCGGCTTTGTTTTCTACGACGCCAATAACAACGGACTGTTCGATCCGGGTGAACTTCCCATCGCCAACAGCCAGATCGTTCTGAAGAACGCTGCCGGTGTCATCATCGGCACAACGACCAGCGACGCGAGCGGACACTACCAATTCACCGTCGACCAGAGCGTGAATACGGCCCCGGCCACGCTGACGGAGCAGGCGAATTTCAGCAATTCACGCACCGACTGGACCCAAACCCGCTCGCTCGCGCAGTTCGACCCGTCCCTCGGCCAACTGACGAGCGTGGACATCATCAACGCGGGCTCCTTGACCAGCCAGATCAAGGTCGAGAACCTGGACAGCGCTCCTGCGACGATCACCGGCACCGTCGCCGGAAACCTCGCGTTGACCGGTCCGGGGTCGATTTCCCTGGTCACACTCGCCAACTCGGTAAACGAGTCGTTCCAGGCCGGCGCTTTCGACGGCTTGATTGACTTCGCGGGCGCGAGCGGCCACGACTTTGGCCAAAAATCAACCGGCGGTTCCAAGTCGATTTCCCTGACCAGCGCCGCCGATCTGGCGCGCTTTACAGGCACGGGCAGCGTCAGCTTTTCGGAAGACGCGCACGCCACGTCGATGGCCACCGGCGCAGGCAACCTGCTCACGCAAATCAACAGCACCGCCCGCGCCGGCGTTACGGTCGTTTATCACTACATCCCCAGCAATGCCTTGAAGCCCGGCAACTACACCGTCGTGCAGCCCACCGAGCCGGCCGGCTTCATCGACGGCAAGGAATCGCGCGACGGCGTAGTTCTTCCCAATAGCATCGGGACAGACTCCATCGCGGTGGTACTTAGTCAGACCTCTCCGGGAGTCGGCACGCTGGTGGACGGCATGCAATCGCTCAACAACGATTTTGGCGAAGTGAAGCCTGCGTCGGTCAGTGGGTTCGTCTACATCGATCTCAACAACAACGGTGTGAGAAACCCGGGAGAAGCGGGAATCCCCGGATCGACCATCACGCTCACCGGCACGGACGACCGCGGCATCGCGATCAGTCTCAGCGCCCTAACAGCCTCCGACGGCTCGTATCACTTCAACAGCCTGCGTCCGGGGAGTTACACGGTCAGCGAGACGCAACCGGCCGGCTTTCTCGATGGCCAGGACACACTCGGTAGCCTGGGCGGAACCAAGGCGAACGACAAGTTCTTCCTGACTCTCGGCTCAAACGACCAGGGGACCGATTACAACTTCGGCGAATTGCCCCAACCCACGGTGAGCATGCTCGGCAATCCCGTCCCGCCCGACTTGCCGCCGTTGAGCAAACGGATGTTCCTGGCGTCGACGTTCAGGCAGTTCTGATCTCGCGCAATTCGATTGATCTTTCGACCAGCCCGCGGCGCAGGCCAAATTAACGCCGGTGCCGCGGGCTGATTTCGTTGGCGGCTTCTCGCCGTCGCGCTGTTGGTGATGACGGAAGACCTGCTGTAATCGACACCATCCGTTTAGCTGCGCGTTTCGAAGAACCGCGTTACCTCGCCCGCTCGGGCGCATCCCCGGTCTTGCGCGCCTACTGGGTTGTTTCCTGAGCCCAGCACGCCATGGACGCCGTTGCCTGACAATAGCGGACTTTGCACGCCCATGCATGCCGTTGATTGCCGATGGATGTCCCCTGCGAACGCCGCCGCAGACCCTGTCGCGACCCTCTTGACCCAGGTGACCAACCCTCTTGACCAAGTGCCGACCCTTCTGCCCACTGACATTTGGCCAAGAGGGTCAGGAGGGTCATGGGATCCGAAACCTGGGCCAGTCCGCTCGCGGCATGGCTGCCCTGGCAATGGTCACTCGAGCCGCGCAATAACGCAGATCCACCCCACCCCGCACCAGGCCGGGTCTTGCCGCGGTTCTGTGGCAGACTCGCGGGCTTGCCCGCGTGGTAATAATACTGACGCCTATGCACGAAATGCGGGGGATAGGCGGCAGGCGACAGCCTTCACCACTCTCTACCCCTGTTGCGACCGGCCGATTCGATCCGAACTAAACCGAAGGCGGGTATCCGTTCCGTCGCGCCCGGACGGCGGCGGGCGATCTCGTTTGCCAGGGAGGGCTAAGCGATGCGATTGCCATGGGCTGTTAGTCTTGGCGTGGCTGTCATCTTGCCGGCCGCGATGGCTCTTGCCCAAGAAACCGACTGGCGTCCGGTGATCGCGCAGACGCCAGTCCCTCCGGCGTCAACTTCAGGGAATTCGGCTGCTAACAGCGGCGTGACCCTTTGCCGGCCGGTTCCGCTCGGCGCGGCGCCCATCGCGAAAACGCCCGACTCCGTTACTCCCGTCTCGGCCCGCATCGAGCCGCCCACCGTTCCGGAATCCGTGGTCCGCGCTCAAGCTCCGGACGTCCCGCCATCGGGTTCGGCCCTGCCCCCGCCTCCGCCCGGCAGCGCGCCGGTGATTATTGGCGACCCCGGAAGCGGCCCGGGGCTGCCTCCCCCTCCAGGCGACAGTTGGTGGGGCCAAACGAAACACGCGTTGGGTATCGATGGCGGTCCCCTCACCAGTTGCGGCGGCCAGCGCAGTCCGTTCCAGAGCGACCACGCGTTTGACCAAATCTTCATCTCGCCCGTCACCAATCCGTTCAATTTCGTCGATCCTCGCGCCCTCACGCAGGTGCGCCCGATATTCTTCTGGCAGACCGCCCCAAGCAAGAATTGGGTCTTCCGGGGGGGCAACTCGGAATTCTTCGGTTTGCAGGCCAGCGTCGCTTTTACCGAACGATGGTCGTTCGTGATGAATAAGCTCGGATGGGTCGCGCTTCAGCCAAACGGCAACGACCTGGCCGGAGAATTCAGCAATCACGTCGGCTTCGCGGAGATTGACCTCGGCCCACAGTACACGTTCTACCGCGACGAACAGACCGGCACCATCGGCGCGCTGGGTTTGACGTTTCAGGTTCCCGCCGGCTCGGGCAAGGTCTTCCAGGACACCGGCTCGCTCTCCCTTGTCCCGTACATCACGATGGGCCAGTCATTCGGCCATTCGCAATACGGCAGCTTCAATGCCCTGGGCCACTTCGGCTATGCGTTCGCCACGGACAGCAAGCGCAGCCAGTATCTCAACACCAGCCTGCATCTCGACTACGACGTATTGAATCTGCACCGCATTTACCCGCTCATCGAGATGAACTGGTTTTGTTACACTCAATCCGGCAACGTGCGCAATCTCGGTTTCGAGGGCGAGGACCTGGTCAATTTCGGATCGACGCATGTCTCCGCACACAATTTCGCCGATTTGGCGATCGGCGCGCGGTTCAAATGCTCCGAAGCCTGGCAATTTGGCGTGGCCACCGAGTGGCCCATTACCGGCCCCAAAGACATCAACAACTTTCGGCTCACGTTTGATATGATTTTCCGGTACTAAGACAGCCGCAGAGTGAGTTCGCGTCCGAGCCCGCGCCACAAGCAAGGATCCCTTGCTCGCGCTGCGGGCTCGCACGTTTCAAGTCCAGGCGCTGCCCGAGGATTTGGCGTTCAGATCGCGTGAAGAGTTGGGCTCAAAATCGAGCCGTTGCACGAATTGGCGGGCCTCCTCCGCGCCGGCGTCGCGGTCCATGAGTCCGTCCTTGAATTCGACCGACAGCGGCCCCGCGTAACCGATTTCGTGAAGCGCGCGGATCACGTTTTCCCAGTCGATGCCTCCGCGGCCAGGAGCGCGAAAGTCCCAGCCGCGGCGCGGATCACCTGCCGGTAGATAGGAATTGAGTATGCCCGAGCGACCGTTGAGAGTGAGCATTACGTCCTTGACGTGTACGTGAAAGATCCGATCGGGGAAGCGGCGGATAAACTCCACCGGATCGATCCCCTGCCAATGCAAGTGGCTGGGGTCGAGCGTAAAGCCGAACTCCTCGCGACCGCGCAGGGCGTCGAGGGCCATTTCCGCGCTGTAGTAATCGAAAACAATCTGGCCGGGATGCACTTCCAAAGCGTAACGGACGCCGCATTCTGCGCACACATCGAGCAGCGGGTCCCATCGCCGGGCGAACTCTGCAAGCCCTTTCGCGACGACTTCAAGAGTCGGACCCGGATACCCCGCGACGTACGACCAAATCGGCGAGCCGCTGAATCCGCTGACCACGCCGACGCCCAGCTTTTGCGCGACACGAATCGTCGCGGCCATTTCCTCGCTGGCCCGAAGTTGAACGCCGTCGGGATCGCCATCACCCCAGACATAATCGGGCAGCAACCGCTGATGCCGCGCATCAATCACGTCGCAGACCGCCTGGCCCACACGATGATTGCTGAGAACGGTGAGAGACAACTCATGGCGTGCCAGCAATTCGAGCCTGGTGCGGCAGTAATCCGGCTCGGCGAGGGCGCGCTGGACTTCGAGATGATTGCCCCAGCAGCACAACTCCACGCCCTGGTAACCCCATTCGGAAGTGCGCTGAGCAAGTTCCTCCAGGGGCAAATCGGACCATGTGCCACTGAAGAGAATAATCGGCCGGGGCATACACGTCGTCCTTGTCAGTAGCCGCCCACGGAGACCTACACGTCTTTCACTGCGAGCCTATCCCTGTCCTAACCCTCCGGCCCGATTGATGTCGGAGCGTCGTTCCCGCCGCTTCCCGTTGCAGGCGCAGATTCCGTCTTTTGGGGCTCGGGCGGCGTGGCTGGCGCCGGGGGCGGAGTCGGTCGCAGAGCCGGCGGCTCGACCATGGTAAGCGACGGCCCCGGCGTCGGCGCGGACGGCGTCCCCGTCGGCGTCGGTGGGGTGTAACTCATTTCTTGATCGTCCTCTTCGAGATAAATCTCGTCCATCTCCGCGTCGTCCACTTTGCGGCGCATCAGGAGGTAGATGATCGTGCTGGAGCTCCAGAAGTAGCTATAGCCGAAGCCGATGACCAGCAAGAAAATCAGAGTCATCCAGAATCCTGAGACCACGCCGGCGCTGAGATAGTCCCACCAATGCCATTTCCACGGGGACGCATCGGAACTGAAGTATTCGTCGTAGGCAACCTGGTTAATCTTGCCGTCGGTGACGAGGTAGGCGCCCTTTTCGTTCTTGGTCCCTTGAAGCAGCAACTCGCGCCACCCGAACGAGGTCGGCGAATAGACAAACAGATAGGCAGGATCGCGGTTGCCCACCTGCAAGCACGGGTTCTCGCTGACCCCCCATTTGGCCAAGAAGATCATCAACGAGCCCATCAGTCCCACAAAGAAGATCAAAACCGCCCCGTAGGCCAGGGCGACGAGGTTGTACCAAATGAAATGCCAGGGGGCCTGTATCAGATAACTGTAGGACCGGCTAACGGCTTCCCAACTGTCGGTGCCCTCGGTGCTGACCGCGGCCGACATCATCGGCCAACTGACCAGACCAACGAGCAACACGGCCATGATCAGGCCGAGGATGACCATTACCCACCAGAACAAGATGTCCAGAATATCGCCGAGAATCGGAATCCAGTGAAGAAGACCGAAGAGGATCATCACCAGCACGATGACGAGCATGAATCCCATGGGAAACAGCGGCGCTGTCATGTACGACAGAAAGCGCTTGCAGGTGAAGCGAACGGCTTCCATCAAGCCGATCTTCTCTTGGCGCGTCACTTGGACGGCGGCAATGCGCGTGATAGCGCCGCCGAAAAAGCTCCAGGTCAGCAGGGTCCAAATGGTGACCAAGAGGAAGTAGAACTTGTTCATAGGGCCGGCGTCCGCCTTGAAGAAATAGCGAATCGGCAGAAGCAGTTTCACGAGCGGCTCGATCATCACAGGGATTTGTTTCGTGATCAGCCAATCGAGAAAATGCCCAGACTCCCAGGGGACGCCTGCCTGGTTGGTGACGAGCAAGAACGGGTTGGGCCCGCGATCCTCATACCACGGCCAGGTGCACAGGCGACCGGCGGGTTTTTTCAAGCCCAGTTTGTTGGTCTTGCTGCCGTCGTTGGCGACTTGGCCGGGTTCACGGAATCCGGTCGCGCTCCAACTCTCTTTGAGTTTCCTATATTCCTTGTCGAGTTCCTCGTATTCTGTCGGGTCGTCCGCTAGGTCCGCGGGTTCAATGACTTGGACTTTCTTCGGGTCGTCCGAGGCGGAACCGGCGGTTTCGTGAAGGAGGTTCCAGTGGCGCCGATCTTCCTTGAACTCCGCCCATTTCGCGGTTTTGTTGGATTCATCGGGGTTGTATCCTGACCATTCCGGTTTCTTGAGGTCCTGGTTGAAGATGACGGCGAGCAGCCACCAGCCGAACGCCATGACTAGAATGCCGGCGGCCGCCAGCAGGAGCTTGTTCAGGTCCATGGCGACGCGGAATCCCTGGAACAGATCGACCCAGGGCAGGAGGTGCTTCCAATTCACCTCGCGCGGTTCAGCCTTGTCCTCGACCATATGCGCTCCTTTGAAGAACCGCTTCCCCACGGCAGCCGGGGGGTGCGGGCCTCGGGGTCTGTTGCGCCCGGTTCAAAGGGAGCATTATAGGAGCATTGGGAGGGAATGCAAAGCACCAACAGCCAACGCCCGACCGCTTTTCGCCGCGACGAGAAGTCCGTTCTCGTCTTGGCTTTGCGCGATCGGGCGTCGGCCGGGGACTGTAGTGATTCCGAGCCCACGGTGCGAGCCAGGGGCTGGACCGGATTATTAGAACACGAATCCTATGCTCGCCTGGATGCCGTCGAAGAAGCGAATGAACTCGTGGTTGAACGCCGGGTCGATGCCGCCCCAGTCAAACGTGACGGGCTTCGATGAGGCTTTCGTGTTGAAATACGCCATCACGTCATAGCCCAACCGGATCTGAATCGCCTCGATGGGATTGTATGAGAGATTCAACGTGCCCTGTAACTCGGGGACCACCGTATAGTCGGTGATCGACCGCTTGCTCTGCGGAGGGGTGTCCTTGACGCCAAGTTCGTAGGTGGCGCGTTCCTTGACAATGTCGAGCAGCAGAGCCGACCGCAAGTCAAGGCTGATCGAGAAGCCGTGGCCGAGCCACCAATCCTGGCCGATACCGACGAAGCCGCCGTACATTCGGTTCGACACGATGTTGGTGTAGATGGCCACGTCTTGAGGGCCCGCGTCTCCGTTGACGTCCGTACTGACCGTGCGCCAGCGGAATCGTTCCCAGATCCAGGCAAAGCGCGGGCCGACCAAGCCGTACATCCGATAGTCATCGACCTCGCAGATCGGCTGGCGGTAGGTGATGTCGCCCTGGGAATAGCGCTGGATGAGGTCGATGCTCATGAGCGTGGCGCCGTTCCATATGCCATAGACCGCAAAGGGGTTTCCAAGCGGGACCGTATCGCCGGCCGCGTTGATTCTGGACACTTTATTTGCCGGGCCCGCAAAGGCGTTCGGAAAGTTGAACACCGGGGCGGTCAGGAAACTGTCCGCCAAGTCGGCCCCAAAATGAAACTGGGGCGGAACAAACGTCGCGGTGTGGTTGTAGTGGGTGTTGAACATCTGCGTCCAATCGAATTCGACCGCGGAGCCATCGCGGAAACGCCAGCCAAGCCCTACCCTCCAGCCGGGGGTGTACGTTCCAGGACCTCCCAACTGGTTGACGTCGAGCGCCTGAGTGCCGGTACCGACGAATGCGCCTTGTTGACCGGTGCCTCGGATGGGCGTTCCGTCCGGGCGTTGGAGGGCGGTGACGCTGCCGTCTGCGTCGACAAATCCCCGCCGCGCGAGGAGTTGGCCGCTAAGGGGGTTCGACTGGCGGTACATCACCCATCCGAAGTTAACGAATAGGCCGCCTTCCTCATAGCGGTCGTGGCCGAGTGGAATAGGTATCTCGGGATCGTTACGGCCCATGTCCATCTGTCCGCGGAACAGTGTGGGGGCCAGCTCGGGGTGCGCGTTCCCCAATTCGAAGGGGAATACCACGCTGGGGGCCGGATCGACCCGCAGAGTCGGCGCCTGGGCTCGGACCGCGCTGGGAGCCAGAGTCGTTGCCGCGAGGCCCGCCGTCGCCAGCAATGCCAGCCATAAGCTTCTTGTGCGCATAAGCCCCATCTCCTCCGTGACAGAGGTGCTTCGCCCGACCCCGCGCAGCCACAGTCCCCCCTGGGCTGCCGCTCGTCCGCCGAGAGGGCAGGCAATGCCGGCCCATCACGCGGTCCGTAATCTGTCGGCTCTATGTGGACGGAAGGCGGGACTATAGCGACGCGCTGGGGCATGTCAAGCGGGATTTCTCCAGTGCGAATCGAGGTTTCAACCCGATTTCTGGAATTCTGGGGAAAATGTTCGGGTTAGGAAGGAAGTTATGCAAAGGCCAACCTTGTCGCCATCTCGGTGGATGGTACGACAGATGGACCGTTTCCTAGCGAGGCCTTGGCGCCGCGCTTGTGTGGCGCTGGGCAGGGGTGCCGCCTGATTCACGGGGCAAACTGTATGGATTCCGTAAAAAGGATGCAGCGCGCCGGACAAGGGGATTGGCGCGGGACTGCCGAACGCCGCAAGAAACTTCTCCTGCCATCAGGCCAGCCCCCATTTGACACGCGCGGGGTCATGGGGAATGGTTGACTGTCGTTCCCCATGCCTTCAACGTCAGGAGGATGATCCCGTGCTACTCCGATCCCGCTATCTCCTTGCCGGCGCCCTGGGGTTGTGGCTCGTTGGCCCTTCCTTGGGGCAGGAGCCGGCCCGGCTCGGTCTGGATCGCGCTGCGGTCCCGGCCGTGTCCACGAATCAAAAGACGGCCGACGCGATCGCCGACAACCTGCGTGAAAGCGGGCAGCTACACCGCTACACCATCGAGGTGTCTTTTGATCGCGGCACCGCCGAACTGAGCGGCATCGTGGCCGACCAACTCCAGAGCGACGAAGCGGTACACGTGGTTCAAGGGGTGCCGGGCGTCGAGCGCGTGGTCAACCATCTGACGTTGGCGAACAAGAATCCGATTCGGCGGGTGCAAGCGGGAGAGGCCCCGCCCCCGGCGCCGGTCGCTGAGGACGCGCCGAAGCCTCCGCCGGGTGCCGGCATACCGGAGGCGCGGCCGGTCTTCGCCCCGCCCCCGCCTGGACCGAACGATCTGAACCCACCCAAGATGCCGCCTTACGCCTGGCCGACCTACGCGCCTTACAACAACTATTCACGCGTGGCTTACCCGCAGATCTATCCTTATCAGCAGTTTCCGTTCATCGGCCCGTGCTACCCCTTCCCCAAGGTGCCGCTCGGCTGGCGCTCCGTGAAGCTCGAATTTGAAGACGGCCACTGGTGGTTCGGCAAGACGGCCAACATGCACGACTACTGGCGAATCCGCTACTGGTAAGCTCTGGGTCGTCCGGCTGTGGGCCTCGGGTAGGCGCGAACCCCGCGCCGGCCCGAGGCTCGTGGCTTTCCACGAGTCGCCAACTCACGCAGTTTTCCCAAATCCAATACGCTGTCCCCCGCGATCACGCAGCAGCGATACTCGCGCCAGCGCGGATCATTCGTCACGTCCATGCCAGAGGCGTCGGGAGTAAACGCGGGAAGTATCAGGCGATGAGAGGCAACCAGATAGCACGGTCCGGCCCTATGCCGCGACCAACGAAGCATCGGGTGAATGTGCCCCTGCACGACGCTTCCCGCCGGTAATCGCTTGTCGCCATGCACCACTCGCCAGGCGCCCAACGACAGACCGTTTGCGAAAACCAGCGCTCCGTTCAACCTTATACCTTCATCGTGATTGCCGGGAACGATGCCGATCAGTTCCACCTGGGCTTCTGCCAACCATTCAAGGAGCCGGGGAACCGCTTCGCCACATCGCGAGTCTTCCACGAGATCGCCGGCCACGGCGAGCCGGCGAATTCCGTGGTGCAAGATGACTTGGCGCAGGGGGGCGAGCTGCTCCTCAAGCGTTGCAATGGGCACGGCGTCCCCCGCGCGAATGCGCGCCTGGTCATAGCCCAGATGGAGGTCGGCTGCGACGGCGGTCCCGGTCGGCAGGTGAATCCCGACGCGTTCCGGCGTGAGCAACCACTCAGTGTGAATTTGCAGACACGTTCTCATACGGCCCTCTTCGTGGTCAGAAGCGCGTGCAACTTTACCAGGGCGTCCTCTGGCGTGTCGATCTCCTCGATCGTTCCCTCTTCCCGCTGGGTCCAGTGCCGCGCGAACGGTGATGTGTCATTCAAGACGCGGAGATGAATCTCGCACCGCGGCAATTCGCCGAGGTAGGCGCGAGCCGCGACCGCATCGCAGCGCTCGCTGCCCACTTCCCGAAGTGCTTGCCGAAGCAGGAGGAATTCTGGATCGGCAGCGCGGACCCTGTCGAACAAGCGTCGTTCGGCCCAGGTCCGGCCGCCAACGCGGCGTCGGCCGCCGACCGGGTTTCGCAACAGCATCAGGCCCGTTTGAGCCACCTGCTGAAAACGCTCTCGCAGCAGTTCGCTGTCTGCAAGCACCCGGTCGAGATCGGCGTCGAAGTCCTCCGCGCGGAGGAGGATTCTCCAGTCTTCGGGCGGCCAGGCGCGGGTGCTGTCCAAGGTAACCGCGAAACCGAGGTCCGCAACGACGGTTTGGCACGGCAAGTCGTGATCGCGCGCGAGCCGAGCCGCGACGACGCGCGCCAGCGCGTCATTGCCCAGCCGATTCAACGGCGTGTGGATGAAATGTTCTGTCCCCGTTTCGCCCGGCACGGCTTCGATCAGGCAGATCGTCGCGTCGGGGATTTCACTCATGCTCTCCTGGCGGTGGAAGTACTCCGCGAGAAGTTGGACTGCGGCGCGGCCGAGGCCGTATTCCCACCGCAGCAGTTCCGCCAGCGTTGCCGGTCCATCGCGCAGGGCATCGGCGGCGCGCGCACGCAACAGGAATAACCGGCGCGCTAATTCCGCCGACAGCGGCCACCCCGCCCCGCCCCACAACGGCGTCATGGGCCAGCCTGCAACCTCGTCCACGAGAAGATCACGCCCCTCGGTGCGGCGGTACTCCAGGCAACAGCGATCCAGGAGGAAACGGTCACCCGGCCGCAATCGTTCGGCGAAGGGATCATCCACCTCGCCGACCAATGACCGCTTCCCATACCTGCTGTCCACACCGCGCAGCCGAACGCGGCGTGGCTCCTCGCTCAAGATGCTGCCAAGGTTGCG
>Ga0207095_10144_pt1 | contig 21409 bp, 11 predicted proteins | sample Alteio_BWMinHeat_88_FD_153529 | JGI IMG/M metagenome (GOLD analysis project Ga0207095, IMG submission 153529) | Enriched cells from forest soil in Barre Woods Harvard Forest LTER site, Petersham, Massachusetts, United States -... | ecosystem: Environmental > Terrestrial > Soil > Temperate forest >... | reverse complement strand
ATCATTGGCAATATCGCGAACTATCGCGAGCCCCAAACCGCTACCGGGATTGTTGTCGTTCAATCGATAAAAACGGTTAAAAATCATTTCCCGTTCTGACGTCGGTATTCCCGGCCCCGAGTCCACGACACGCAGTATCGCGTACATATCGTCGCTATAAGTGCTTACCGTGACTGATCCTTTTCCCGGCGAGTAACGTATGGCGTTATCGAGTAGGTTGTCCACCAAATCGCGCAGTAAAAAGCGGTTACCCAGAATCCCTGCCGGCTGCAGATCGAAGCCAAGGTCGATCTCTTTTTTATCTGCTTCCTCAACAAAATACTGGATCGACTCTTCCACCAGTTTGCCAAGCTCAACCGGATCCATGCGTTTTTTCTCAAACTGCGCCGGCTCCGCCCGCGCGAGCGCCAACAACTGATTTGTTTGTCGAATCATGCGCTCGACCGACGACATCATCAAGCCGGCGGAATGTGCTGTCTCAAATTCGGTGGCATGGCGCATTTGCATCCACTCGAGCTGTGTTTTTAGTCCGGACAAAGGCGTCCGTAACTGATGGGCTACATTTGCCAGGAAATCCTGGCGCACAGCCGAACCTATCTGGACCTTTTGCAGCAAACCGTTAATGGCACCCGTGACAGGCAGCAACTCCAAGGGCACACCTATCTGATCCACCGGCGCGAGGTCATCGAAGCTGCGCAAATTCAAATCACTCTGCATTTTTTTTAGCGGAGATAATCCTTTTGCAATGGCGAATAATACTATCCCAAGCGATACCGCCGTCAAAGTTCCCTCAAGTAAAAATAGAGTAAGGATAATCTTGGCGCGTATGTGGGATCGCTTCCTTAACGTCTCTGCTACGCCGATGGAGACGAATTCAGCTCCGACTGCAGCCTTCAGCGTAATAATGCGGACATCCTCGCCTCGCATCGCGCCATCGTAGGTCAAGGGCTCGTCTATCTGGCTGGACACATGCAAGTCGGGGAAGTCGTTGTCGCCTGCAATTGTCCTACCTTCTGCATTACGGACGACGAAATAAATTGCATCGGTGTGATCGACACGAAGAATTTGCTCGGCTTGTTGTGATAAATCGATTCCCGCTCGACCCGACCGCAAATGCAAATGTGGAATCAGTGCCCACGCAGTATCCGCGAGACTTTCATCGAACGCGATCTGTGCCGGCGACCACGCCAGCCAGTAGGTCATACCGACCGCGACTAAATTGATAAGCAGTAGCGGCGCAATCAACCATTTCAGGAGATTGCGACGTATGCTGGGAGTCACTGCTCGACCTTTTCGAGCATATAGCCGAAGCCACGAATCGTACGTATGACAATGCCGCTGCCGACTATCTTCAAACGCACTCGCGAGACGTAAACTTCTACAGCGTTCGCAGTGAGCTCTTCGCCCCAAGACAGAATTGCATCAATGATCTGCTGCTTTGAGACGACCCGCGCGGTTTGTTGAACCAGATATTCAAGTACTGCCCACTCGCGTGCAGAGAGGTCTATGAACTTGTCGTTAATCTTGGCGCGTTTTGAAAATGGGTCCATGGACAGACCACCGATTGTAAACTCGCCAACCTGCGGCGTACTGCGCCGGACCAATGCTTTCAAACGAGCGACCAATTCCTGCGTCGCAAATGGCTTGACCAGATAATCGTCGGCGCCCATTTCAAGACCATGCACCCGATCCTGAATTGCATCGCGGGCCGTCAGTAACAAAACAGGTAATCGGCTACCTCTGGCGCGCAGGCGACGTACTACTTCAAAGCCATCAATACCGGGTACACCTATGTCCAGGACAACCGCTGCCACCTCGCTGCGAAGCAGCATAGCGTCCGCGTCGTTACCGTTACCCACCACGTCGACCGCCATGCCGTGCCCTTTAAGAAGGCGCGCAACACCGTCAGCAAGTACCGTGTCGTCTTCCACTAAAAGTATGTGCATATTCGAATATTTCTTTAAGGAATTATCAAAAGCGATCTACGCCCGCCCTATCCTGCGTGAAAGAAGATACGACAAGAAACTGTCGCAAGTCTGAGGCAATGCTGACAAATTGCTGACATGCCGATGGTTTGGTGTTGAATATTTTGAAGTACTTATCCGGTCGGGATACGTATTATCTCAGGGCATAGCCTTCGTACTGGAGAAATTTTCTGTGCTCGTTGATGCCGGCTCAAGTTGCATATCCAGGCGAAACGCCTCGCTCTCCTGCCAGCAAGTGTATTTACCGCCGATATCGTTCCGCCGTTCCGACGCTCAGCAATTCGTCGAGAATCTGACGAGTATTGTTTGGACGCAATCGCCATATTTGATCCCCCTCATGTTTATAGGCACTTTCTTTCATGTGATCATCTCAACGTGGTATATCTTCGCTTCGCAAGCTTCTTACGTTGAAATACGAATAGGAGTATGGTGGCGAAAGTACACGCTTCCGGTCTGCCGTCTCGACAGAATCAAGCAAAATGAACAGGTCGCTCGATTCTTATAATGACTGATGAAAATCAAACCCTAGCCCTGGTCGATACGCCATCAGTTAGAAATAGCGACGAGAAGTTGGAAATGCATGCGCAAGAAACAACGCAACTCCGGCACAAGATCGCCAATCTTCTGCAGCAGGTAGATCTGGAAGCGGAGCAATTCAGACACAAAATATCCAATCTTCTTACGCAGGTACGAACGCTCCGCGAATCTTCCAAAAATAACGATGCTCTCGAAGACCTTGTCCTGCAGTTGCGCGAAGCAAACCAGAACCTGGTCATAGCGACGCTCGGTGCGCAGGACATGCAAGGTAAGGCCGAGGCCGTCAATCGCCAACAAGATGAATTTCTATCCATGCTGGCGCATGAGTTGCGCAACCCGCTGGCACCCATAGCGATGGCCTGCGAGCTACTCGGAAAGATTACGACCGCTCACCCGCAACTGCCAAAGCTGCATGGAATCATGTGTCGCCAGACCAGTCACCTGACACATCTGGTGGATGACCTGGTGGATGCGTCGCGTCTGAGTAGCGGGAAAATTCGACTTCAAAAGCGCATGCTGCTGCTTTCAGAGATTATTGAAAGTGCCGTCGAAACCAGCCAGCCATTCATCGACAAGCGCAATCAGCGCTTAACCATCAACCTGCCGGTGGATACAGTCATAGATGGCGATCTTGTAAGGCTTGCGCAGGTCTTTTCCAACCTGCTGATCAATGCTGCAAAATTTACGCCGGAACACGAGGAAATCACGATATCGTCACGCAGGAATGCGCATGCAGTCACGGTGTCGGTAAAAGATAACGGCATTGGAATTGACCGGGAAATCCAACCTTACATTTTCGACCTGTTCAGGCAGGGTTATCGTTCTCTGGATCGCTCCCAGGGAGGGCTTGGTATCGGGCTATCGCTGGTTCGTACCATCCTGGAAATGCATGGCGGCACCGTCAAGGTTCACAGCGACGGCGTCGGCTTTGGCAGTGAATTTATAGTATCGCTGCCGACATCCGCCGAGTCGTTGCCGAACGATAGTAGTCCTCCTTCGAAAATATTCCCGGCCCGCTATTGTCGAATATTGCTGATCGAGGATAATGTCGATTCAAACGAAACGCTGAAAGATTTGCTGGAGCTGGAAGGCCATACGGTAACGTCGACATTTGACGGGACGAATGGACTCGCGAAGGCCAAAGAAAACAATTACGACGTCATCGTTTGCGATATCGGATTGCCTGGCATGGACGGCTACGAAGTCGTAAAACAGCTACGTAGCCACGCATTAAGACCCGTGCCGTGTGTCATTGCCCTCACCGGCTATAATCAAACGGAAAACCGGGACCGTGCCGTGGAAGCAGGTTTTGATCACTATCTGGTGAAACCGATTTCGGTCGATATGCTGGTGACCCTCATTGCGACAAGCGTGCCGAAGTAATGAATTGTGCTGCAAAATTCGTTGTTAAATTTAGTGGCATAGGTCGGAAAGGCGCTGCGCTTTTCCGATTTACGCAATCCCATTCCCCGCGAATTGGCAATCTTCAATATTGTAGTTGTACCGCGATCACACATTAAGTTATGACAACAATCAATGCCCAACAGCATAGGATGATCAGAAGAGCCGTTATGCAACGGCCGGACGCTATCGTAGACGGCACCATTCATCTTTGGGAACAACTGGCTGCAGCACTTGTTTCCATCATCGGTGAAGGCGGTTTTCAGTCGCTCTATTCAAGAAGCGTTCATCTTACCAGCGCGACTTTCCCCTGGATGGCGCCCAATCCTGCTTCGCAACCAACCAATTCTCGATTCGCGAGTTTAAAAATGAGTCTTGAAGGACGTGATTCTACCGAGGCCAGTGAGGCAAGCATTACACTACTGTGCACTTTCATCGACATACTAACTTTGTTAATTGGCGAGTTCTTGACGACCAGCATTTTACGTACTGCCTGGGGTGATGACGCGTTGGATACAGCTGTAAAGGAGCTTCGGTAATGAATGACAAAGTAAAGATCAAGAGTCTTGCAACAGGCGTTTCCGGTCTGGACGATCTGCTGGGCGGAGGCCTTCCGGAATTTTCGTTTAACCTGATTGCGGGCACACCAGGAAGCGGCAAAACCACGCTGGCGCATCAAATGATGTTCTCGCTGGCAGGTCCAGAACGTAAAGCGCTGTTCTTTACCGTGTTGGGAGAATCGCCATTGAAGATGCTGCGCTATCAGCAGCAGTTCCCCTTCTTTGATATCAAGAAAGTCAACGACTCGATCAAGTTCGTCAACCTCGCCGCGGATCTCCTTGACGGCGACTTTGACCGCGTATTGGCACGCATCAGCGAAGAGGTACAAAAGTTTTCGCCTAGCCTTGTATTCGTCGATTCGTTTCGATCGGTTGCACAGTCGGCAAGAGCAAGCGACCCGGGCGTGTCCGGTCTGCAGCATTTCGTGCAGCAGCTGGGCATGCAGATGACGAGCTGGCAGGCAACCACATTTCTGATCGGTGAATATCTGGCGCCCGAAGCAGAATCGAGTCCTGTCTTCACGGTCGCGGACGGCATCATATGGATGTCTCAGTTAGTGCATCGCGACGCCATGATACGCAAGATACAAGTCGTTAAAATGCGCGGTCAGGCACAGAGCGTAGGCGTGCATACCTTCCGCATCAATAATGACGGCGTACAGGTTTTTCCCCGTGCGATTATCAAATCCAGTGCAACCGGAGATGTCAAGATATCCGGCGATCAACGTCTGTCGATGGGCGTGCCTATGCTGGACGAGATGATGGGCGGTGGATTGCCCGCCGGGTATTCCTTGCTGCTGGTAGGTCCGTCGGGTTCGGGCAAAACCGTACTGGCGACTCAGTTTTTGGCTGAAGGCGTACGTGTCGGCGAACCAGGCGTCATCGCGGCATTTGAAAAAAGCCCGAACCAGTTGCTCAGCCAAAAGCTGGACAAGCTGGTCAAGAGTGGACAAGTCGGCGTAATCGATACGCGTACCCTGGATTTGTCGATAGATGAAATCCTGCATGATCTGGTCGGGATGATTACCCGCATGAAGGCAAAGCGGGTAGTGATCGACTCATTGTCTGGTTTCGAGCTTGCACTGGCTTCGGTATTTCGCGAAGACTTTCGCGAGGCACTCTACCGGTTGGTTGCCGTGCTGACCGGTATGGGCGTGACCGTATTGATGACTTCCGAGCTGGAAGACCAATATACATTTTTACGGTTTAGTTCATATGGGAACGCATTTCTCGCAGATGCCATTCTCATGCAACGCTATGTCGAAATTGCCGGACAGTTCAAGCGTATACTCTCAGTCGTAAAAGTACGCGCCAGTGCACATAGCAAGGATATTCGATTCTTCGACATTGAAGAAGACAAGCTCGTCATCGGTGAACCGTTGATGCACTATCAAGGCATTCTGTCTGGGCAACTGACAGACACCATCAAGCTAAGCCCGAATGATCAAGGAAATCCGAATAAAGGGCGATGACGGCCTCTTCAAGATTGGAAGAAAAACGTACTTTTATTGTCGACTGCGGTCGAATGACATTACGATCAGGATCACCTAAAGGCTACCAATGTCATCCAATGACATCATGCGTTTGTCTGACTTTATCCTCACACATATTGAACCCATCGTGCAGGAATGGGAAGATTTTGCGCGAGCGATTGAACCTCCTGATGCACCGACGGATAGCAAGACATTGAGGGATCATGCGGCACGCATGCTGACGGCCATCGCCGCCGACCTCGACACACCTCAGACGAAACAAGAGCAGTCTGAAAAATCCAAAGGGCGCGGGCCACGCAGTAGCGAAGATACCGCTGCCGAAACACATGCGGTGGAACGCCTGCTATCCGGTTTTTCGATCGAACAACTGGTTGCCGAATACCGCGCCTTGCGTGCAAGCGTGCTGCATCTGTGGGCTGGCGAATCCAAAAAAGGATTTCTCACCGATACGCATGACATCATCCGGTTTAACGAAGCGATCGACCAAGCAGTGAACGAATCGATTGCGCGCTACGCAAAACTGGTCAAGCAGTCGCAGAACCTGTTCCTCGCCATTTTGGGTCACGATCTACGTAACCCTCTTGGCACGACGATCAATGGTGCGAATCTCATCATGCGCACGAATGAGATCGATAGCAAAAATGCGGCCATCGCGACGCGTATTTATAACAGCGGAAAGCGCATGGGCCGGCTCGTCGACGACCTGATCGATTACACACGCACGCATCTGGGCTCAGGCTTGCCGATCACGCCCAAGCCTGCGGATTTCGCACTCGTTTGCCAAAACGTTGTCGATGAAATGCGGATACTGTACCCAGAGCGAACGATAGCATTTGATGCGCCAGATAAGCTTGACGGCAGTTGGGATGGGGACAGGGTTGCGCAGATGATTTCAAATCTGCTTGGCAATGCCTTGCAACACGGCTCGAAAAATGATCCGGTCGTCATGAAAGTCTACCCTGACGCCGGCGATATCATCGTCACGATCAATAACCAGGGGCCGCCCATCTCCCCGGAAAACCTGCGCAGCATCTTTGAACCGCTGGTGAGATTTGTCGAGAATGAAAGTACGGATAGCGACACGGGAACCAGCCTCGGCATCGGCCTTTACATCGTGCGTCAAATCGTCCTCGCCCATGGTGGAAGCGTCAACGTTGAGTCTTCACAAGATGACGGCACGACATTTACCATCCGGTTGCCGCGCGTTTCCCACTCTTGACTATTTGCAACCCCAGGCAGCCTGGATAAATCCTCGCTGCAATCCTGCGACATTGTTGAATATCCCGCCGACTTGATGCCGACTGTTGTCAATCGCGCTCTTCGATGTGCGCTTTATGGACGCACACGCAATTAATTTCGCTTATGTATCCCACCGCACGGAATCTATTCCCGCAATACCTGAAACTCGGAAACTCTGCATGAAAGCAATTGTGCAGAACATTTGCGTGCGTACCGGGATAGGCTCGGTCGACCACATTGATGGTTTTCCGGAACAGATCACAAGGGGATGTAATGAACAAATTCGAGAACAATTCCAGATACCTGACGTGCGTCATGGCATTACTGCTGGGTGTTTTGGCGACGGGATGCGGTAGCGGCGGTCAAGGTAGGGCTCCTATCCTTGGGACAGGAGGAATTGCTGTCATCGCGCCCACAGTGACGGCCGTAACCCCGCTCAATAATGCCTCCGGCATACCTGTCAACAGTGCTACCGTTACTGCCACATTCAGTGAAGCGATGACGCCGCTCACCGGCGCAGCAAGCTTCACCGTCACCTGTGCCGCACCTTGCACGAATCCTGCGGGAACCGTGGCTCTTGATGCGACCAACCAAACGGCTACATTCACACTTGCACCGGCGACCATCCTTACGCCTCTTACACTTTATACTGCGACCATCACAGCAGCACAGAGTGCCGCAACAGGCGCCACGTTGGTGACGCCCTTTGTGTGGCACTTTACGACAGGTGCGACATCAGATACAACGCGGCCGAGAGTGACCATTACGGCTCCTGCCACGACGACCCCCGGCCCGACGGTCGGCGTACCTGCAAACACCGCAATCACCGCAGTCTTCACTGAAGATGTAGCACCCGCAACGATCAATGCGACCAGTTTTACCGTGACATGTGCAGCTCCCTGTGCAGCGCCTGCAGGCAATGTCAGCTATTCCATCGGCACCAGAACCGCGGTCTTTACGCCAACTGCGGTGCTCGCTGTCGGCACTACCTATACCGCCATGATTACCACCGCAGTCACCGATCTGGCAGGCAATGCATTGGCCGGCAATCAAGCAGCCCTGCCCGCTGCCAGCAACTACATCTGGACCTTTACCACGACTGCTCCGGTGGTCGCCGCCAACGTCTCGGTGCTTACTACCAACCCTGCTGCCGGCGCGGCAAATGTATGTACCAGCGCAACCGTCAACGCGACCCTCAGTGTTCCCTCTGGTTTGCAATTGAACCCGGTCACAATCAACGCAACGACATTTACGGTCACAGGGCCGGCACCGACCTTGACGCCTGTCGTCGCAACATCAGTCATGCTTGATTCCACCGGCCATATCGCGACATTTACACCACTTGCAGCTCTTACCGCAGGCGTTACCTATACGGCGACAATCAAAGGTGGCGCGACCGGCATCAAGGACCTTGCAATACCTCCAAATGTAATGACCGCTAATTCGACCTGGAACTTCACCGCAGTGAATTGCGTAGTTCCGCCAACGCCATCGCCAATACCACTTGGTTCGGCATCGACGTTCGGTACATTTGGCGGCTCTGCAGGGACGACCAGCTCGGGATTATTTACCGTAATCAATGGTGATATCGGAACCACCGCGGTCTCTACTGCGGTGACAGGATTCCATGACGCGGGTCCACAATGCACATACACGGAAACGCCACTGAATGTCGGCACCGTAAACGGGTCGATATTTACTGCGCCGCCGGCTCCTACCGTCGGCTGCCCAAGCGAAGGAACCGCAACTACCTTTGCCATCGCATCGGCGGCTCGTGCCGATGCGTTGAGCGCATACAACGCATTGGTGGCAAAACCGGGCGGGCCAGATCCAGGCGCGGGCAACCTCGCTAACCTCACGCTCACACCTGGCGTTTATACCGCTGCATCCGGCTCTTTCATGATACAAGGCGGCGATCTGACACTCGACGCTCAAGGCGATGCAAATGCGGTGTGGGTATTTCAGATGGCAACCTCGCTCACGGTCGGCGGCCCAGGAGCGGCCTTCCCTCAAAGCATCATCATGGCCAATGGAGCACAGGCAAAAAATGTCTTTTGGCAGGTCGGCAGTGCAGCGACGGTCAACGCAGGCGGCGGCGGAACCATGGTAGGCACTATCATTTCCCAGTCGGGAGCTGCCTTCTCTACCGGTGGTAACGTAGCTATCGTGACGCTGAACGGCAGGGTGTTGTCCCTGAATGCGTCAGTCACATTGGTTAATACAGTCATTAACGTTCCTGCACCATAAAGCTTGTTGCATGCAAGGCCGACAGACCCAGCTCTGTCGGCCTTGAAAGTTAATGCAATGAACAGAAAAATTACATTCTCGCGGAGAAAAACATGAAATTATCAAGAGCATCAGGGGCGCTGGGTTTGGTTGCATTCGCTGCACTCACCAGCCCATTCGCTTTCGCCGATGACGCAGGTTGGTATTCCGGCGTCAACGCCGGCCAATCGAGAGCAAAAATCGACGACGTGAGAATCACCAGCGGTCTGCTGGGCGGCGGATTTGCGACCACGTCGATTACCGATGACGACCGCAACACCGGCCTCAAGCTTTACGGCGGATACCAGTTCAATAAAAATTTTGCAGTTGAAGGCGGCTATTTCGATCTTGGAAAAGCTGGCTTCATGGCGAACACTCTTCCTGCTGGAACACTGAGCGGCAATATCAAGGTCAGGGGTTTGAATCTTGACCTGGTCGGCATTCTACCTATCACCGAAAAATTTTCTGCATTCGGCCGCGCCGGATTGACCTACGCCCAAGCAAGGGATTCCTTCGTCGGAACCGGGTTGGTCGATGTGATCAATCCCAGCCCAAGCAAACGCGCAGGGAATTACAAGGTCGGCTTCGGCCTTCAGTACAATTTAACTGAATCACTCGGCACCCGTGCCGAAGTGGAACGCTATCGGATCGACGATGCCGTCGGCAACAAAGGCGACATCGATCTTGTCTCAGTCGGCCTGGTCTATCGGTTCGGCGCAAAAACGCCGGCACCTGCGCCGATCGAACCGGTGGCAGTGTATGTCGAGCCCGCTCCGGTACCCAAGGCTGTTGCCGTGATTCCACCGCCTCCTCCACCGGCACCGAGGAAGGTCACTTTCTCTGCCGATTCGCTTTTCGACTTCGACAAGTCGACTGTAAAGCCTGCAGGCAAACTGGAACTCGACAAGTTAACCGCCGAGATCAAGGGTACCAAGGTTGATGCGATTACCGTCACGGGACATACCGACCGCATCGGTTCGCATGACTACAACCTGAAGCTGTCGACACGTCGTGCGGAAGCGGTCAAGGCGTATCTGGTTGACTCTGAAGCTCTCCCGTCCGACAAGATCGCAGCCCGTGGCGTAAACGGATCAGAGCCGGTGACGAAGCCCGAGGATTGCATAGGCGAGAAAGCAACGAAGAAGCTGATCGCCTGTTTGCAACCTGATCGCCGCGTCGACGTTGAAGTGTCCGGTACGAAGTAATGCCTGCTGTTAGCACCGAAGTCAGAAATTAAAGCGACGGTTGTACGTTGTGTGCTCCCTCCCCTTCAAGGGGAAGGAGTACGAAGCGTTCCATCACCTAAATCACTGTCTTCTGTATAAGTTTGTTTCAAGACTAGGTTGCCTTGTCGCCCTAGTCGTTTTTCCTGAAAGTACTACCAACGCAAAATCGGTTGATACACAACCATCGCACTCCTCTGCACGACCCACTTCCCAATGTTGGATAGGTTTTTTATATACACCTCCAACACCAATCTGGTTTCAGCATGCTCTGCAACACACCGCTCGACTACCTTATTCCCAATCACTATTTTTTAACATTATTTTGCAATTACGTAGCGGTTTTGATAGCGCGTTGATCAGTTATCGGTCAAAAAAATCTTGTTAATACCGAGCGTAAAACAGAACAACAAAACATTACAAATCATTACCAGCCATTTCTTGTCGTTCGGCAACAAGCACCTACACTCAAATCCAGGGAAGGTTGATGTTGAAACGATGGCTGCAGTACGGTCCTCTGAAATTACATACTCAACCTCGGCTGAAACAGACCACATATCGAGCACCGCTTTTGCTCATGATCGATGCCCACGGAAGGGGGGCATGCAGTTCAAACGAATTCAGCAGTAAAAATTAAAACATTTTTGTATAAACCAACGAGGGAGACCGATCATGAAAACAGTAGAAAAAAAAATAGTCATTTGCCTTGCAAGCGGGCTGTTTCTAGCTGCTTGCGGCGGTGGCAGCCAGAACGATAATGTCAACAGCCAAACAACGCTGCTGGCAAATGGGGAAGCGTGTCAGGCGGCATGGAATAGTGCTACCAACTATGCTGGCGGTTCTCATATCAGTTATAGCGGCGTGAACTACACGGCTGCATATACGACCCAAGGGGACAATCCATCTCTCCACGGTGGCGCTCAGGGCAGCGGTCAACCGTGGGTAACCGGATTTACTTGCAGTGCTACTCCTACACCAACTCCTACACCAACTCCTACACCAACACCAACACCAACTCCTACTCCGACACCAACTCCCACGCCAACTCCAACACCTACGCCGACGCCCGCTTGTACATTCAGCACGTGGACTACCGGCGTGAACTATGCATTGGGCACGATTGTAAAATATCCCGCTAACGGCTCCTATTACAAAGAGGTGAACGCCGGAACCAATGGTAGTGACGCGACCGATCCAACAATCAGTACCTACTATTGGCAGGCCACGACTTGCGGCGCACCAACTCCCACTCCTACTCCTACTCCTACTCCCACTCCTACTCCTACTCCTACTCCTACTCCTACTCCTACACCTACACCGACACCAACACCTACGCCAACCCCATCGTCTTCAAATATAGTTGGAGGCTACTGGCCTAACTGGCTGCCTTCCGCCATTCGCGTTCGCGACGTGAACCCGAACTACAACCTGATCTATCTGTTCGCCGCACAACCTGTCGGCGGTTCTCCAGGTACTACCGGCGCAGTATTTTTCAATATGCCCGGAGATGGCAGAGGCGCTGCGACCAACTTCAATGCCGACGTTCAGTACGCTCGTACTACCCAAGGCCGCAAGGTCATCCTGTCCATCGGCGGCGCGGGCAACAGCATGAAATTCCCTGACCGCACGCACTCACAGAATTTCGTCAACAGCATCATCGCCCTCTATACCCAGTTCGGCGGTTTTGACGGCATCGATTGGGACAGCTTTGAGGGCTCTACTCCTGACACCAGCGAGATGATCTGGATCAGTCTGCAATTGAAGCAACGCTATCCCGGCTTTCTCATCACTTCTCCTCCTGCTCCTTGGAATGCCGGCGATCTGGCATTCTGTCAGGCGATGTTGCAAGCGGGTGCATTGGACTACGCAGGCCCTCAGTATTACGACGGCCCGAACCTTGCCGATCCTTCCTATGTCGTGACCAACATCGATCAGTGGGTCACTGCATTGGGGGCAACCCATGTTGTGATCGGCTTTGGTGTGGACAACGCTACCAATTACATGACTCCCGCCCAAGCACAGAGTACGTGGACGCAAGTCAAAGCCAAGTATCCGACGCTACATGGCGGCTTCGATTGGGCGATTTCTACGGATGAGATAAATGGCTGGGCTTTCGCAAATAGCGTCGGACCGCTTATCAAACAGTAAGCCATCCGTTCCTGACTGTTCTGACTGCTGATCGTTGTTTAGCTGCCCGCGTAAGCGGGCAGTTTCTTTTGTAGCTCAAGCGTCATGCGCGGATCTGTCTGATTGAATATCACACATGAATAGTGGTTAAAAAGTACATCTACTTTATTGATATACAGATGTTATCTTGCCGTCGACGCTCGCACTTCCCTATGATTCTTCCCACCGGAAAATAATGTTAGAGCTGTTACCACGAGCCGTTACAATAAAGCAGTAATGCGGTCACGCCGCATTCTGTATTCGGGATGCAAGGGGAGCAGCGATTGCGGTCAATACTCGATTTTCGATGGCATTTTTTCTTTGCCTGCTGGTTCACGTTGCTCTGTGCGTCCAGCTCAGCCGCTCCAGTGCGCACATTGCGTTTCGAACAATTAAGTGTTGAACAGGGTCTAGCGCAGGAAACCGTCACGGCGATCATGCAAAGCCAGCAAGGCTTCATGTGGTTCGGTAGTCAGAGCGGACTCAGCCTCTATGACGGCTCCCGCGTTACCGTCTATAAAAACATTCCTAACGATGCACGTAGTCTGGCCGACAACTGGGTCCAGGCACTCTATGCCGACGAAAAAAACAGGCTATGGGTAGGAACGCGTGCCGGCTTGCAGCGCTTTGATCCCGCAACTGAAAACTTCGCACATTTCGTACCTGGTGAGTCGATCAAACCCGGCAGCGGAAAATACGATGTGTGCGCAATTATCAGCGACGGGCATGGCCAATTGTGGCTTGCCACCGACGACGGATTGCAGCATTTTGATCCGGAGACCGGCAAGTTCATGATCCTGCGGCATAACCCGGCGGACAAAGACAGTCTCAACAACGACAAAGTCACTGCATTGGCGCTCGACGAAAAAGGACGTCTCTGGATCGGCACCAAGGATGGCGTTGATCGGCTCTCCCCAGGGTCGACTCGCTTCGAACACTTCCGATCGGGGGCTACAGCCGGTTCTGACGATTTGCAGCAAGAGGTCCAGTCCTTGATGGTCGATCGCGAGCAATCGGTATGGGTCGTTACAAACTTCGGTCTTGAGAACTGGCGATTTGACGAGGGCGTTTTGCAGAAGCGCCACTATGGCGCCGCCGATGGCCTGAAGCCCGGAATGATTACCGCCTTGTACCAGGATCGGGATGCCAATGTATGGCTGGGCACGAACACGAATGGTCTGCACCGATGGGATGTGACAGCCAGACGTTTCGTCAGTTATCCCATCGAACCTCGTAGCATCGCAGGCACCGAAGTCTCTGCGCTGTATCAAGACCGTACCGGCACACTTTGGGTAGGCACATGGACCGGCGGCGTCAAGTATGTCGATCTCGCCAGCGGCGGCTTCAGCCGTTTTTTCCACGTGCCGGACGACGATAAAAGTCTCAGTGACAATCGCATTTACGGCGTAGCCGGTGACGGGCCAGACCATCTTTGGCTGGCCGCATTTGGGGCACTGAATCGCCTGGACCTTGCGACTGGAGAAATCTCGGTTTTCCACAGCGATGCCAAACATCCAATGGGCGTCAATAGCGACGAACCGGTACTTGCGGTCTTTCGCGACAGGCATGCGCAGTTGTGGGTCGGCACGGGAGTGGGCTTGGGCCGCTTCGATCCAGCAACAGGCCGATTTACTCCGCGCCTGTTTCGCACCGGGGATCCAAACAGCGAGTCCATCACACATATTGCAGACGACCGTAGCGGAATAATGTGGGTTGCGTCACGCGGCGGCTTGCATCGATTTGACCCGGCCTCCAACGCCGTCCGGACCTATCGTCACGATGCGGCCGATGCCGCGAGTCTTGGCGACAACTGGGTAAAAATGACGCTGCGGGACAGGCATGGCGTGTTTTGGATAGCAACCGATAACGGGCTGGATCGTCTGGATCCAGCTACCGGACATTTCAGTCATTTGCATCACGATTCAAATGATGTCACCAGCCTGAGCAGCGACCGCGTTCAATATCTGTTTGAGGACGCGAAAGGAATTGTGTGGGTCGCGACCAACGGCGGTTTGAATCGCATGGAGCTGGCGCCGGACGGCACCGTCCACTTTCACGTTTACCCGACAAAAGAGAAACAAGGCATAGACTCAATTGGCGGGATACTTGAAGACAATGAAGGCCATCTGTGGTTGAGCAGCGCGACCGGCATTTCACGTTTCGACATTGCGACCGGCAAGTTCCGAAATTTTACGGCGCACGATGGAATGATCGAGGGCTATTATTACGTCGGATCGGCTTTTCGCGATCGTGACGGCACCATGTATTTCGGCGGCGTGAATGGATTGACTTCATTCCGGCCGGAAGCCATCCGCGACAACATGGTTGCCCCGCCAGTGGTCATCACCGATCTGCAGTTTTCAGGACAGTCGGTGCATCAGGCAAACAGCCCGGAGGGCGTCAATTTAATCGGCGCGATACAAGACGCCAATACACTGACTTTATCGTATCGTCAGTCCGAATTTTCACTCGCCTTTGCAGCACTCCATTATGGCGATCCGCGACGTAATCGTTTCGCATATCAATTGCAGGGATTCGACAAGGCGTGGACCATTACCGATGCAGGCAAACAAATTGCGACCTACACCAATCTGGATCCAGGTAATTACGTATTTCGTGTGAAGGCAGCCAACAAGGACGGTATATGGAACGAGACGGGTGTGACGCTTGCCATCAAAATCACGCCTCCGTTCTGGAAAACGTGGTGGTTTCGCGCCGTCGTGGCCCTGATGTTCCTGGGTAGCATGTGGCTAGCGTATCGTGCCCGCATCAGCGTTCTGACTGACCAGAAAAAACTGCTTGAAGAACAGGTGACAGCGCGTACTGCAGAACTGGCCACCGCACTAAGCGAAGTCGAGTCCGCGATGAAGATTATTCAGGATCGTGCCATCCGCGACGAATTGACCGGTGTCTTCAATCGACGCTACATCATGGGGGCGATCATCGCCGAGATGAATCGCGTCAAGCGTTCAGGCGAAAAATTTTGCGTGCTGATGCTCGATATCGATTATTTCAAACGCATCAATGACACCTATGGCCACTTGGCAGGAGATCAGGTATTGACGACATTCGCAAAAACGATCGAGGGAAAATTACGTGAAACAGATTCCCTCGGACGTTATGGCGGAGAAGAATTCCTGGTGTTGATGCCACGCTCCGACGTCGAGGGCGCGACAATAGGTGCGGAACGATTTCGACTATGTGTCGAGCAGACGACTGCGGTCTATGCCAATATCGAGATCAAAGTGACTGTATCCATCGGCCTCGCGGAATGGCGTCCGGGCCAGACCCTCGAAGAAGTTGTCGAACTCGCGGACCGTGCGCTTTACCGCGCTAAGGAAAATGGTCGTAATCAGGTGAATTATATGTAATTGGAGTTACACAATATTTCGACAAATGATTGCTAGTCGCATTGGGTACACAACGCAGTATGGTCTAAAACGCGTGAAGGTTCTTCACCCGCTATGATGAGAAGCCTGATCGTAGCAACCAGCCCGTTATCGGGATGATTTTTCAACACGACTTCCCCACCATGTTCCTGCACAATTCCGCGCGCAATCCCGAGACCAAGACCAAGACCGCCTTCGTTGCGGCTACGACCATGATCCAGTCGCACATGGGATTGAAATATACTTCCCAACACGTTCTCGTCGACACCCGGTCCATGATCGCGAATTTGTATCTCGATCCAACCTCCAACCGCGTGCACCGCTATTTCCACTTGCTCTCCGTAGTGCAGCGCGTTATCAAGCAAGTTGCCTATGGCGCGCTTCAATGCCAGCGGCTTTGCGACCACGGACAATCCTGACTCCTTGTAAGACACGTAATGTCCAGCCAGTTGGGCGCCGCGTATCATCCGATTGATCAGCGTATCGAGACGGACTTCTGTCGGATTTTCATGGATGTCGGTATCTTTCACGCACTGCAAAGCGCCCTTTACCATCATGTCCAGTTCATCAAGGTCTTCGTGAAATTCATTGCGGACATCGTCGTCATCCAATAACTCGGACCGCAATTTCAATCGAGTGATCGGCGTACGCAGATCATGTGAAATTGAAATGAATAAGCGCTCGCGATCTTCCAGATAACGTTGAAGCTGCTCTTTGGCGGTTTGCAGCAATTCATTTTTCTGTTCGACGAGTTCTTTTTGCTGCACCACTTCTGAGGTACGCGCCCTCACCTGCTCTTCAAGCAGTTTCTTCTGATCGGTCAACACGCGCACGCGAGCGCGATACACCAGCCACGCGCTCCCGAAAAACAGCATTGTCATGAGGACGCGGAACCACCATGTTTTCCAGAATGGCGGTGTGATGGTAATCGCAAGCGTCGCGCCACTCTCATTCCACACGCCGTCCTTGTTGGCTGCCTTCACACGAAACACGTAATTGCCTGGATCGAGATTTGTATAGGTCGCTACTCGTTTGCTCGAATCGGCGAACACCCACGTTTTGTCGAATCCCTGCAGTTGGTACGCAAAGCGGTTGCGCTGCGGATCGGCATAGTGAAGCGCTGCGAACGCGATCGAAAATACCCGCTGGCGATATGATAAGTTCAACACGTTGCTACCCTGGATTGCACCACCAAAATCAACGCCATCAGCGCTATCCTTGCCGGATATCGACACTCCGGAAATTTGAATATCCGTAATCACTACCGGCGGCGGATAAGCATTGTCGCGAATGGCTTCCGGTCTAAAAGATGTCAATCCATTGACGCCGCCAAAATACATTGTGCCGTCACGATCGCGAAATGCCGATCCGACGAAGTAGTGACCTTCTATCATTCCGTCGTTTGCAGTGTAGTTCCTGAACTTGCCGGTCGCAGGATCGAAACGCGAAATGCCGGTAGTGCTGCTCAGCCAAAGGTGTCCCTCATCATCTTCCAGGATCCCTCCGATTGAATCGTCACCGAGTCCCTCTTTGGTAGTGTATGCGTGGAAGCGGATGGCGCCGTCCGCCATTGTTTCCATGCGATTCAAACCACCGTTGGTACCGACCCATACTGCGCCGTTTCTATCCTCAAACAAGTATTGAACGCGGTCGCTGCTCAGGCTGGTGACATCACTCGAATCGTGACGCAGGTGACTGAAACGGCCGGTGACGGGGTCGAGCCGATCCAAGCCATCGTCGGTTGCGATCCAGAAAACGCCGCGTCTGTCCTGCAGCGTCATTTTTACCCAGTTGTCTCCCAGGCTTGCGGCATCGGCCGCATCATGACGGTAAGTTCGGACCGTATTGGCAACCGTATCAAAGCGATGCAAGCCGCCGCGCGACGCGACCCACAATGTCCCGCTACGGTCATCTGCAATATGCGTGATGGACTCGCTGTTAGGATCGCCGGTGCGAAACAGGCGAGGTGTAAAACGACCAGTTGCAGGATCGAATCGGCCCAACCCCTCATCGGTGCCGACCCACAGTTGCGCATGGCGGTCGCGGAAGACTGCCAATATGGGTTCATCATTGCTCAAGCTCGTCACATGTTTGGCATCGCTGCGGAATACCGAAGATTCACCAGTCGTGAGGTCCAGGCGATTCAAGCCGCCAAATGCGGCAAGCCATAGATGGTTTTTCCCATCGCTGGCAATGCCATAAATTCGATCGTCACTAAGCGTTTTCTCGTCGTCCGGCACATGAAAAAATCGGCTGAAACCACCACTGGCGAGATCAACATATTTGACGCCTCCGGTCCATGTACCGACCCAAAGTGTGCCGGTATGGTCTTGATACAATGCCGAGACTTCCTTGCCGCCAACGCTACGAGGGTCAATGGGATAACTGACGAAACGCCTGACTGCAACATCCCATCGGTGCAGCCCATTGGTATTTGTGCCCAGCCACACATTGGCATCCCGGTCCTGGTACAAGGCCGTGATCATTCCTGGCCTCAGGCCATCGGCGGCGCCATAGTGCCGCTTCTGCAAAACACCTTCTTCAAACCTCCAGGTTTCTACACCGAGTGTTGTAACCACCCACAGCGATTGTTCATGGTCGATCATCAGGGACTGAACCTCGCGCTGCAAATCGTCCGGTCCAACCCCATAATCCAATCGGAAATGCTCGAAATGATTTGTACTGACAGCAAGACGATCAACGCCACCCTTCATCCCTACCCAAAGATTGCCATATTTATCGCGCGCGAGCGCAGTGACATGATCGTTGTTAAGACTGCCTGCATCGGCATCGTCATGCCGAAAAATGTCGAACCGGCCTGATTTCGAATCGAAGTGTTGCAGTCCATCGTTCGTTGCCAACCATAGTTCATCTTGCTCGCCACCGATGATAGCCTGCACTTGTCGCTTGCCGTTGCCGGACGTCGTTGATTCGTCTGGTAAAAAACGTGTGAATTTTTCGCTATCCGGATCAAAGCGCTGCAAACCCGCACGCGTCCCTATCCATAGTCGGTTTTTTTCGTCGACATGGAGTGCCTGGACCCAGTTGTCGGCAAGACTACGCGGATCGCTGGGGATATTTTTGTAGACCGTAACGCGGTAACCGTCGAAACGACTGAGCCCGTTCTGACTTCCGAACCACATGTAACCTTGTTGGTCCTGGGTGATGGCCGTAACCGTTTCCTGCGCCATACCCTGCTCTACACTCAGGTGCTCGAAGCGTAGCGTGCGAGGCGAATCGGCCAGGCAGAAAGTACACGTCAGCGCGAACAGGCACCCCAGGTATAACCGCCATCGATTGAGGGACAGCGAGCACATAGGTCAGGCCTGAGAAACCGTGACGTCGGCAGAAAATACATAACCTGCGCCGCGCACTGTCTTGATGATTGCCGGCAGCTTGCCATCGTCGTTCAAGCGTAGTCGAAGGCGGCTGATCTGCACGTCAAGCGAGCGATCCAGCGGCCCGACATCGCGGCCACGAGTCTCTTCACACAACACACTGCGGTCGAGGATATCGCCCGGATGTTCGACAAAGTATTTAAGAAGCTGGAAATCGAGTCCAGTCAGGGTGACCAACTCGCCGGCCGGGCTAGTGACTTTACGTTCGACAGCATCCAGCGTAAACCCGACAAAATTGTATCGGCGCGGCGGCAATGTCGCTTCCACACCGGCACGACGAAATATCGCCTTGATGCGTGCCAGTAGTTCACGTGGACTGTACGGCTTCGCGATGTAATCATCGGCGCCGAGTTCCAGGCCGACTATGCGGTCAGTCTCGTCAGAGCTGGCGGTGAGCATGATGATGGGCATGTTACTTCGTTGCCTGACGATTTTGCAAAGCGCAAAGCCATCAGTGTCAGGCAGCATGACATCGAGAATAACGAGGGATAATTCATCAGCGCATCGATTGAATTCTGCGAGAAAACTTTCTCCGTTGTGCGACAGGCTGACTTCGTATTGATTCTTTTCGAGGTAGGCCTTCAATAGTATTCGCGTTTTTTGGTCGTCGTCGACTATGAGTATTTTGCGGGTCATATAGACTCCTTTTCTTTTATTTATAGCGCTTCGACATCAACTCGACGTCAACACAGCACGTTGCTCGATGTCTTGAAACCAGGTAGTACGGTACGTTGACCAGAAGAATCTAATGTACTCTCAGCGGGCGGGTATTGAGAGTTTTACCGTGTAAGGAATTGTCATTTTTTATTGCTGCAGATTCTTCTGAACGCAGCTGCGTTATCCGAACCTTCGGACACGTCGAAGGACGAAGACCGGGGCTTGTTTTCCCGCGACATTGCGGAATTTATTTCGGATTGTTCGGAGACGAGGCACGTTCAAAAAGACATGCCGAAGCTCCGTTCGTCGCGTTGGCACGCAAGACATAGTCCGAAGCGAAGATTAACTCGCAAACAAGCCACCTGACTCCGGCACAATTTCTCATGCCGGGTCGGTCTATATGCCTACATAAGTTGCGCATTAATCAATTGATAACAAAATGCCGTCAAAGTTGATTGCAAGTGGTCTGCCTTGATTTTTATACAAGACAAGATTTTAAAAATAATTGAAGGGCGTCGACTTAACGGGCAAACGACGGTATCGATATGCATGTCGAGCTTGGCTTTCCGGTCATTATCTGTTTGAGTCCATCGATGTCCACCGCGGAAAACTCGGCTAATCCTTATAGCGTCAGGCGATAAACCGGGTGTTGCAATCAAGACACTTGTCCATTTCCGCACCACCTATAGGGCCCCGCCACTTTCTGCCCCCTGCTCGTCTGCTGCAAAGCAGCATTAATTTATATGACATTCGTCTTAATTTTTTCGTATTACCACTTGACAACCACTTTTCAATACTTCATTGTCGGAATCGCACCTAGATGGATTTAATAAAAGAACAGGAACTCCCTGCGAATAAATACCAGCTAGCGCAATTTTCCCAATACAACCAGGAGACTAAGTTGAAGAAAACCATAATCAATAGCCTGATCATCGGCCTATCTGTCGGCATGCTCGCAGCATGCGGCGGCGGATCATCAGACACGAGCAGCCAGACCAAAGTTATGGCAGATGGTGAAGCTTGCGCCGCAGCGTGGGTCAGCACGACAGCCTATGCGACTGCAGGTACGAAAGTCAGCCGCTCAGGACGGAACTAC